>Ga0307514_10000225_pt1 | contig 151002 bp, 130 predicted proteins | sample 16_EM_MG_FD_203088 | JGI IMG/M metagenome (GOLD analysis project Ga0307514, IMG submission 203088) | Populus trichocarpa ectomycorrhiza microbial communities from riparian zone in the Pacific Northwest, United States - 16_EM | ecosystem: Host-associated > Plants > Roots > Unclassified...
GGCTTCAAACTCGTCGAGGCGCCGCTCGGCCTGGTGATGCTCGGCCTGCTCGGGCTGGCGCTGGTCGTGTTCCTTGCCGCCTCGGCTATCGAGCAGACCGCCAACCTGCTCGAATCACGCAAACAGGCGCGCGAGATCACGGCCCAACGCGAACTCGCCGACAAGGCCGAGGCTTCGCGCTTCACTGAGTTGCGGAATTATCTGGACCAGCAGACCGCCGCCACGCAGCAGCGCGAAGCCGCGAACGCCGCAGCGCTGAACGCAGCGCTGGCACAGCACAAGCTGGAGATCAAGGCGCAGATCGAGGCGTCCGGGAATACGCTCGCGGCTTATATCGGCGAACTGGAAGACCGGATCACGCATCCGAATAGCGGGTTCAACGTCATCAAGTAAATCAAAGAAAAAAAGCCGCCGACACCTCGGAGGTGCGGCGGCTTTTTCATTGGGCTTGCGGCTGTACTGCAACGCCGTGCCCCTCACCCTGCCCTCTCCCCGGAGGGGCGAGGGAAGAAGGCAGTCTCGGCCACTACGGTGCGTATGGACAAGCCTTCCAGAACAACCACGGAACTGGCTCTGCCAGGCCGCTGGTTGTGCCCCCTGCAAGGGAGTGGGCGGCTACACGCAGTGAGCCAACCTGGGGGTTAATCACGGCTAGCGCGCTTGCGGTCGCTTTCCTTCAGGTGGCGCTTGCGGATACGAATCGACTTCGGGGTGATCTCGACCAGTTCGTCGTCCTCGATGAATTCCACCGCGTATTCCAGCGTGGCGTCGATCGGCGGCGTGATCTTGATCGCGTCTTCCTTGCCCGAGACACGGAAGTTGGTCAGCTGCTTGGTCCGTGTGGCGTTGACCACCAGGTCGTTGTCGCGGCTGTGGATGCCGACGATCATGCCTTCATACACCGGATCGTTGGCGCGCACGAACATACGGCCGCGGTCATCGAGCTTGCCCAGTGCGTAGGTGAAGATTTCACCGTCGTCCATCGAGATCAACACACCGTTCTTGCGGCCGCCGATGTCGCCCTTGTGCGGCTCGTAGCTGTCGAAGATGTTGGAGATCAGGCCGGAACCACGCGTCAGGTTCAGGAACTCGTTGGTGAAACCGATCAGGCCACGCGCCGGAATGCGGTATTCCAGGCGCACACGGCCACGGCCGTCCGGCTCCATGTTCACCAACTCGCCCTTGCGCTCACCCAGGGCCTGCATCACGCCGCCCTGGTGCTGGTCTTCGATGTCGGCCGTGACCAGTTCGATCGGCTCGTGTTTTTCGCCGTCGACGGTGCGAAACACCACACGCGGCTTGCTCACGGCCATCTCGTAGCCTTCGCGGCGCATGTTTTCCAGCAGAATCGTCAAGTGCAATTCGCCGCGGCCCATGACTTCGAAGATGCCTTCTTCGTCGGTCTCGTTCACGCGCAACGCCACGTTGTGCTGCAATTCTTTTTGCAGGCGGTCCCAGATCTGGCGGCTGGTGACGAACTTGCCTTCGCGGCCGGCCAAGGGGCTGGTGTTGACGCAGAAGTTCATGGTCAGGGTCGGCTCATCGACCTTGAGCATCGGCAGCGGTGCCGGGTTGGCCGGATCGGTGATGGTCACGCCGATACCGATGTCGCCCAGGCCGTTGATCAGCACGATTTCACCCGGGCCGGCCTCAAGGGCCTGCACACGCTCCAGGCCCTGGAACGTCAGCACCTGGTTGACGCGGCCCTTGATGGCCTTGCCGTCCGGGCCTTCCATGACGACCACGTCCATCATCGGTTTGATCGTGCCCTGGCTGATGCGGCCCACGCCGATGCGGCCAACGAAGGTGGAGAAGTCGAGTGCGGAGATTTGCAGTTGCAGCGGTGCGTTTTCGTCACCGGTTTGGGCTGGCACGTGGTTCAACACGGTGTCGAACAGGGCCGACATGTCGGGCCCCCACTGCTCACCCGGCGCGCCTTCTTCCAGCGAAGACCAGCCGTTGATACCGGAGGCATAGACCACCGGGAAGTCGAGTTGTTCGTCGGTCGCGCCGAGCTTGTCGAACAGGTCGAACGCGGCGTTCACCACGTGCTGCGGGCGGGCGCCCGGCTTGTCGACCTTGTTCACCACCAGGATCGGCTTCAGGCCCAGGGCCAGTGCCTTCTTGGTCACGAAACGCGTCTGAGGCATCGGGCCTTCCTGGGCGTCGATGAGCAGCACCACGCCGTCGACCATGGACAGCGCACGTTCCACTTCACCGCCGAAGTCCGCGTGGCCGGGGGTGTCCACGATGTTGATGTGGGTGCCCTTCCAGGTCACGGCGCAGTTCTTGGCCAGAATGGTGATGCCACGCTCTTTTTCAATCGCGTTGTTGTCCATCACGGTGTCGACCACTTTTTCGTGCTCGGCGAAGGTGCCCGACTGGCGCAGCAGTTGGTCGACCATGGTGGTTTTGCCATGGTCGACGTGGGCGATGATGGCGATGTTGCGGATTTGCTTGTTGCTCATATTGACTACTCCTAATTTCCCTAAATTCATTGACCGTCTGCTGTCGGCACTTGCACATTCCGAGCCTGATGTGGCTCCAGAACCTGGCCGATTTCAAGTGGGCTCAGCAGGCGCCCGGGGATCAGTTCACCATTCTCGGTATGTCCCACCCCCAACAGGGCGGGTGGCTCGGCCTGGTACACGGCCACCTGGGCCGCATCTGGCCAGGTGCCGCGGCGGCGCACACCACTCAGGAAACGTGCGGCATTTTCGCCGTCGAGCGTGACGCGGGTGTGATGCGGCAGCAAGGCGTCGACCGGCAGCAGGCAGGCCAGGCGCTCGTCTTCCGTCATCGCCTCCAGCGCGGCCAGGCTCACGCATTGCGCAATACCGAAATCACCGGTGGCGATGCGCCTGAGCGCCGTGAGGTGCGCACCGCAACCCAGGGCCTCGCCCATGTCTTCGCCCAGCGTACGGATGTAGGTGCCCTTGCTGCATTTGGCGATGATCTCGATCGCTTGCTGCGCGGCCTCCTGCGGCACCAACTCGGCTTTCAATTCAAAAATCTGCACATCGCGCGCGGGCCGTTCGACTTCGATGCCCGCACGGGCGTATTCGTACAGCGCCTTGCCGTCCTTCTTGAGCGCGCTGTGCATCGGTGGCACCTGCTGGATCGGGCCGGTAAAGCGGCGCACCACATCCTGCAGCTTCGCATTGTCGACATCGACCGGCCGGGTGTCGATCACCTCGCCTTCGGCGTCACCGGTACTGGTGCGCTGGCCCAGGCGCGCAGTGGCCTGGTAGGTCTTGTCCGCGTCGAGGTGCAACTGGCTGAACTTGGTGGCGGCACCGAAACACAGCGGCAGCACACCAGTGGCCAGCGGGTCGAGCGTGCCGGTATGGCCGGCCTTTTCCGCACGCAGCAGCCATTTGGCCTTTTGCAGCGCGTCGTTGCTGGACAGCCCCAGCGGTTTATCGAGCAGCAGCACCCCATGCACAGGGCGCCTCGCGACCCGTGCACGTGGCGTTGCGGTCATGATCTAGTCGTCCTGGGCCCGGGATGCCACAGCACGCGCGATCAGCGCGTTCATGTCGGCAGCCTGTTCGGTGGTGCGGTCGAACAGGAAATGCAGCGTCGGCACGGTATGGATGTGCAGCCGCTTGAACAGGCCGGCGCGCAGAAAACCCGCCGCCTGGTTCAGCCCTTCGGCACACTCCACCGGATCGCCCACCAAAAGGCTGAAGAACACCTTGGCATGCGCGTAGTCGGGCGTGACCTCGACCGCCTGGATCGTGACCATGCCCACCCGCGGGTCTTTCAACTCGCGGGCGATCAGCTCGGTCAGATCGCGCTGGATCTGATCGGCCACCTTGAGACTGCGGTTCGGCGCAGCTGCCTTCCTTTTCACCATGACAGTCTGACCATTACAGCGTTCTAGCGATCTCTTTGATCTCGAAGAATTCCAACTGATCGTTGATCTGGATGTCGTTGTAGTTCTTGAGCTTGATACCGCATTCGAAGCCTTCGCGCACTTCGCGGACATCGTCCTTGAGGCGCTTGAGGGACTCGATCTCGCCGGTGTAGACCACGATGTTTTCGCGCAGCAGGCGGAAGCGTGCACTGCGGGTCACCAGACCCGAGGTGATCATGCTGCCGGCCACGGTACCGATCTTCGAGGCCACGAACACCGTGCGGATCTCGGCCGTACCGATGATCTCTTCGCGCTGTTCCGGTGCCAGCATGCCGGCCATGGCCGCCTTCAGTTCGTCCACCGCGTCGTAGATGATGTCGTAGTAATGCACGTCGACACCGTTGTTCTCGGCCAGCTTGCGCGCACCGGCATCGGCACGCACGTTGAAGCCGATCACCACCGCCTTGGAGGCGATGGCCAGGTTGATGTCGGACTCGCTGATCGCACCGACCGCGGCATACACCATCTGCACCTTGACCTCTTCGGTCGAGAGCTTGAGCAGCGAGGCGCTGAGCGCTTCCTGCGAACCTTGCACGTCGGCCTTGACGATGACCGGCAGTGTCTTGATTTCGCCGGCCGCCATGTCGGAGAACATGTTCTCGAGCTTGGCCGCCTGCTGGCGCGCCAGCTTGGTGTTGCGGAACTTGCCCGCACGGTAGGTGGCGATTTCACGGGCGCGGCGCTCGTCCGGCAGCACCATGAATTCGTCGCCGGCCTGCGGCACTTCGGTCAGACCCTGGATTTCCACCGGGATCGACGGGCCAGCTTCCTTGGTCGTCTTGCCGTTCTCGTCCAACATGGCGCGCACGCGGCCATAGGTGGAGCCTGCGAGCACGATGTCGCCGGTCTTGAGCGTACCCGACTGCACCAGCACCGTGGCGACCGGGCCCTTGCCCTTGTCGAGGCGGGCTTCGATCACCAGGCCCTTGGCCATGGCGTCGACCGGTGCCTTCAGTTCCAGCACTTCGGCTTGCAGCAAAACTTGTTCGAGCAGTTCGTCGATGCCCTGGCCGGTCTTGGCCGACACGGCCACGAAAGGCGAGCTGCCGCCGAAGTCTTCGGGGATCACCTCTTCGATGACGAGCTCGTTCTTCACGCGCTCGGGGTTCGAATCGGGCTTGTCGATCTTGTTGATCGCCACCACGATCGGCACACCAGCGGCTTTCGCGTGCTTGATGGCTTCCTTGGTCTGCGGCATGACGCCGTCGTCGGCCGCCACCACCAGAATCACGATGTCGGTGGCCTGCGCACCGCGGGCACGCATGGCGGTGAACGCCTCGTGGCCCGGGGTGTCGAGGAAGGACACCATGCCGCGCGGGGTTTCCACGTGGTAGGCACCGATATGCTGCGTGATGCCGCCGGCTTCGCCCGACGCGACCTTGGCGCGGCGGATGTAGTCCAGCAGCGAGGTCTTGCCGTGGTCGACGTGGCCCATGACGGTCACCACGGGCGCACGCGGCAGCAACTCCGCATTTTGTTGCAGCACTTCTTCGTCGGTGAAGGCTTCCGGATCGTCCAGCGCCGCCACCACGGCCTTGTGGCCCATTTCCTCGACGACGATCATCGCCGTGTCCTGGTCGAGCGGCTGGTTGATGGTGACCATCTGGCCCAGCTTCATCAGGTGCTTGATGACCTCGGAGGCCTTGACCGCCATCTTGTGGGCGAGTTCGGCCACGGTGATGGTCTCGGGCACATGCACCTCGATCACGCGCGCTTCGACCGGCGCTTGCTGCTGGTCTTCACGGTGGTCGCGATCGTTGCCACGGCGGCCACGCGGCCCACCGCGCCAGCTGCCACGGCCTGCACCGGCACCGGTGTCGCCACGCGTCGGCAGCGGCTTCTTCTTGGCCGGATCGGCCCAGCTGCTGGACAGCTTGGCGGACTTGACTTCCTTGTTCGCGCCCGGTGCGGTGGTGGCGCCGGCCACGGCCGGCTTGGCCACGGCAGTGCCCGCCGCCGGCTTGTGCAGCGTGCCCTTCATGCCGGCCTTGGCGGCCTCGGCCGTCACAGCCTTGACCGCCGGCTTGGCTTCTTCCGGCTTCTTGGCGACCAGCACCTTCTTCGGCGTGGCCATCATCTGGCGGATCGCGGCGGCTTCGGCCTCGGCCTTGCGGCGGCGGTCGCCCAGGTCCACCGCACGTGCGGTTTCCTCGTCGGCACGTGCCTTGGATGCGGCGGCGGTCTTCTCGCGCTCCTCAGCCTGTGCCTTGGCGGCGGCTTCGCGCACAACGGTCTGGTCGGCCAATTCCGACTGCTGGACCTGCGCTTTGTCGGCCTGTTGGGCGGCAGTCTGGGCGGCGTAGGCGGCAGCCCTTTCGGCGGCCGCGCGCTCGCGCCCTTCCCGCGCTTCCTGCTCTTCGCGCAGACGGCGTTTTTCGATAAGTTCTTCTTCCTGGCGGCGGATCAGCTCGGCCTGGCGGCTCGCCTCTTCCTCGCGGCGGGCCAGTTCCAGGTCTTCGGCGCTTGGGCCACTAGGCACTTCAGCCACTTCGGCCTCAGGCGCCAGCACGTCTGAGGCGCCATGCTCGTCGTCGCGCTTGACGAAGGTGCGCTTCTTGCGCACTTCCACCTGGATGGTACGGGCCCGGCCGGTGGCGTCGGCCTGCTTGATTTCGGTCGTGGACTTCTTCACGAGGGTGATCTTCTTGCGTTCAGCGCTTGCGGTACCGTGGCTGGCCTGCAGATAGCCCAGCAACTTCTGCTTGTCGGATTCGCTCAGGAGGTCGGACGGGGTGGCCTTGGCGACGCCGGCCCCTTTGAGTTGTTCAAGCAAGGTGTCTGCTGATTTCTTGAGTTCAGCAGCAAACTCGGCGACAGTGGTATTGGACATGTGTTGTGTGACCTTTCATGACCGTTACTCTTGAGAAGCGGCATCATTGGCAAACCAATGTTCGCGCGCCTTCATGATCAAAGTCGTTGCCTCGTCCGCAGACAGGCTGGTGATTTCAGTGAGCTCGTCGCCAGCCAGGTCGGCCAGATCGTCGCGGGTGTGCACGCCAGCTTCATTGAGCCTGGCGATCAGTTCGGGGGTCAGGCCCTCGAGGTCGCGCAGGTCCTGCGACACCGCTTCGGCGCGCTCTTCCTTGGCGATCTCCATGGTCAGCAGCACATCCTTGGCGCGAGCCCGGAGTTCGTTGACCGTGTCTTCGTCGAAGCTTTCGATTTCCAGCATTTCCTGCAGCGGCACATAGGCCACTTCTTCGAGGCTGGTGAAACCTTCCTGGATCAGGATGTCGGCGATTTCCTCGTCCACATCGAGCTTTTCCATGAACAGCTTGCGGCTCGAGTCCGTCTCGGTCGCCTGCTTCTGCGCCGATTCGGCGGCGTCCATGATGTTGATCTTCCAACCGGTGAGCTCGGAGGCCAGGCGCACGTTCTGGCCGCCACGGCCGATGGCAATCGCCAGGTTTTCCTCGTCCACCACCACGTCCATCGCGTGGCGCTCTTCGTCGACCACGATCGACGACACGTTGGCCGGGGCCAGCGCGCCGATCACGAACTGCGCCGGGTCTTCGCTCCACAGCACGATGTCCACACGTTCGCCAGCGAGTTCATTGGTGACGCCGTTGACACGGGTGCCGCGCACACCGACGCAGGTACCGATCGGGTCGACACGCTTGTCGTGCGAGAGCACGGCGATCTTGGCGCGCGAACCGGGGTCGCGGGCACAGGTCTTGATCTCCAGCAGGCCCTGCTCGATTTCGGGCACTTCCTGGCGGAACAGCTCGATCATGTATTCCGGCGCGCTGCGCGACAGGATGATCGGCGCGCCGCGCAGGGTCAGGTCGACTTCCATGATCATGGCGCGCACGCGGTCGCCGGTGCGCAGGTTTTCCTTGGGGATCATCTCGCTGCGGCGCAGGCGGCCTTCGACGCGGCCGCTCTCCACGATGATGTCGCCCTTGTCCATCCGCTTGACGGTGCCGACGAAGATCTTGTCGCCGCGCGACATGAAGTCGTTGAGCAGCATTTCGCGCTCGGCGTCGCGGATCTTCTGCAGGATGACCTGCTTGGCGGCCATCGCGCCGATACGGCCGATCGGCACGGAGTCGACCGGCTTCTCGATGTAGTCGCCTTCTTCGATGTCGGCGATATCGTCGCGCACGTCGGAGACGAGTTCTTCAGCGTCAGGATTCTGCAGACCGGCGGAGTCGGGCACCACCAGCCAGCGGCGGAAAGTTTCGTAGTTGCCACTGTCGCGGTCCACCGCGACGCGGATATCCACCTCGCCCTGGTAGAGCTTCTTGGTGGCTTGCGCCAGGGCCGCTTCCACGGCGCCAAACACGACATCCCGCTCCACGTTTTTCTCACGCGAGATGGCATCGACCAACATCAACATTTCGCGATTCATGTCACGAATCTCCTGAACACTCAAATCAACAAATCAATCCGGCCATCGGGCGTTTGCACACCCTTCGCGCACCGAACATCAGCTCTCCGCACCACCATCGTCCCGGTTGTTGCGGCCTTTGAAACTCACGATCGGCGCGAGCCGGGCGTCGCGCAATTCGTCCAGCGTGAACCCCAGCGCCTGCAGCGGCGCCGGCACCCTCTTCTTGCTCACTCTTTGCCCGGGCTTGGCCGGCGGCTCGTCACTCCAGACGATCTGCCAGCCGGCAGCCGCCTCGGCATCCGTTGCCGGCACCACACGCTCCAGCGTGCCGCGAAATTTCTTGCGGTTCGCGCTGACCTGCCCACCCGCCGCCGCGCCCATGGGCGCCTTCAGCGTGATGTCGACCACCGAGCCTTCAAAACGTTCAAAGTCGCGCTGATGCCGCAGCGGGCGGTCAATACCCGGCGAGGACACCTCGAGCCGCTTGTATTCGACGCCGTCCACTTCCAGCACGAACTGCAGCTGGCGCGTCACCTTTTCGCAATCTTCGACAGTGACAAACTGCTCGACCTCGGGCACCCAGGGAAGATCGATCGTGACGCGCAACAAGCCCCCTGCGGAGCGTTCGATCTCCACGAGGTCATAACCGAGTCCGGTTACGGTTTTTTCAACGATGTCCTGTAGCGCCACGTGTTCTGTTTAAGTGCGAAAAATGACCCTGAAAACAGCTGTTTTCAAGAGCATGAAAAAACAATCGACCAAAAAAAACGGGCCGGTAAGTACCCGCCCGTTTGGTCGTGAGCCCGCATTGTAGCGCAAAACGCAACATTTTGCGCACCCCCCATGTCGCTCACTTCGTGTAGCGCCTACCCCCTTGCAGGGGGCGCAACCTGCGGCCCGGCGGAGCCGGTTCCGCGGTTACCCTGGAAGGGAGCCGTCGCCTATGCCGTTGCCGCCACCAAAATTTGTGTATATGCATGCTGGGGCGACTCCAGCACCTGCTGCACCGGCCCGTACTCGACGATGTCGCCGTCCTTCATCACGATCACCTGGTGCGCCATGGCGCGGATCACGTCCATGTCGTGGGTGATCAGCAGATAAGCCAGGCCCCGGTCGCGCTGCAGTTTCTGTAGCAGTTGCAGCACCTGTTTCTGGATCGTCACATCGAGCGCGCTGGTCGGCTCGTCGAGCACCAGCAGCTGCGGGGCGACGATCAGCGCCCGGGCAATCGCCAGCCGCTGCCGCTGCCCGCCCGAAAACTCATGCGGATACCGCTGCAGCAGGCCGGGAAATTGCGCCTCCATCATGCCCACGTCGGCCAGCGCCTCCAGCACCTGCTGGCGGCGCGAGGCCGCCGAGTGGTGCGGTGCATGCACCCACAGCCCTTCGCCGACGATTTCCTCCACCGTCATGCGCGGCGACAGCGATGAAAACGGGTCCTGGAACACCACCTGCACCGCCGAGCGCAAGGCCTTGTTGGCCGCCGTGTCGCGGCTCCACGAGGCGCCCTTCAATTGCAGGTCGCCGCTGTACGGAATAAGCCCCAGCGTCGCCAGCGCCAGGGTGGACTTGCCCGAGCCCGACTCGCCCACCACACCCATGGTCTGGCCCGGGCGGATCGCAAAGCTCGCGTCCTGCACCGCCACGAAAGCGCCCTTCCTGAACCAGCCCTCGATGCCGGGCTTGGGCACCGGATAACTCACGCGGATGTTCTTGGCCTGCAGCACCGGCACCACCTGGCGGTCGTGCACGGCATGCACCACGTCGCGCACCGGCCGGCTGTGGATCAGCTTCTGGGTGTAGGCATGCTGGGGCTGGGCGAACACCTTGGCCACCGGGCCCTGCTCGACAATGTGGCCGGCCTCCATCACCGCCACACGGTCGGCGAACTTGCGCACCAGGTTCAGGTCGTGGGTGATCAGCAGCACGGCCATGCCGTTTTTCTTCTGCAGATCGGACAACAGCTGCAGGATCTGGCCGCGCAGGGTCACGTCGAGCGCGGTGGTCGGCTCGTCGGCCAGCAGCAGGCGCGGCTTGCAGGCCAGGGCCATGGCGATCATGGCGCGCTGGCGCTGGCCGCCGGAGAGCTGGTGCGGGTAGGCGCGCGCGCGCCGCGTCGGCTCAGGAATGCCGGTGTCGGCCAGCAGCTTGACGGCCTCTTGCGCCGCATCGGCGCGCGACAGACCCTGCTTCAGCTCCAGCACTTCGGAGATCTGGTCGCCGACGCTGAACAGCGGGTTCAGCGCCGTCATCGGCTCCTGGAAGATCATGGCGATGTCCTGCCCGCGAATACCGCGCAGCACGTGTTCGTCGAGCCCGCACAGGTCGACCAGGCCGTCGGCGCCCTGGAACAAGGCCTGCCCGCTGACCTCGGCATTCTGCACCAGCCGCAGCAGGCTCAGCGCCGTGATGGTCTTGCCCGAGCCGGACTCCCCGACCAGCGCCAGCTTCTCGCCGGGGGCGATCTGCAGGCTGATGCCATGCACCACCTCCTGGCCACCGAAGGCGACGCGCAGGTTCTGCACGTCGAGCAGTTGGCGACCGCGTTCGTGCGCCTGGGCGATGAGGTCGGCGCTCACTGGGCGACCTCCGTGCTCTGCACCGCGGTGCGAGCTTGCTTGGGACGGCCCGGCGCGGCGGGCGCCTGGTCGGCCTTGCGCGGGTCCAGGGCATCGCGCAGGGCGTCACCCATGAAGGTCAGCAGCAGCAGCGTGACCACCAGCACGCCAAACGTGGACAGCGAAATCCACCAGGCATCGATGTTGTTCTTGCCCTGCGACAGCAGTTCACCCAGCGACGGCGTGCCCGGCGGCACGCCCAGGCCGAGGAAGTCGAGCGAGGTCAGCGCCAGGATGGCGGCACTCATGCGAAACGGCAGGAAAGTCACCACCGGCGTCATGCTGTTGGGCAACACGTGGCGGGTGATGATCTGCCAGTTGCTCAGGCCCAGCGCACGCGCGGCGCGCACGTAGTCGAGCTGGCGGTTGCGCAGGAATTCGGCGCGCACATAGTCGGAAAGACCGAGCCAGCCGAACAGGCTCAGAAGGATCAGCAGCAGGCTGATGCTGGGCGTGAACACCGCACTGAAGATGATCAGCAGATAGAGCTCGGGCATCGAGCCCCAGATTTCCATGAAGCGCTGGAAAGCCAGGTCGACCTTGCCGCCAAAAAACCCCTGGACCGCCCCGGTCACCACGCCCAGCACCACGCCGGTGAAGGTCAGCGCCAGCGCAAACAGCACACTCACGCGAAAGCCGTAGATCAGCTGCGCCAGCAGGTCGCGGCCACGGTCGTCGGTGCCGAGCCAGTTGTCGGCGGTGGGTGCGGCCGGGTTGGGCTGCCTGGCGAAGTAGTTCAGCGTCTTCGGCCCATACGGGTTCGGCGCGAACACCGCCCAGTTGCCACCCTTGGCCAGTTGCTCGCGGATGAACGGATCGAGGTAGTCGGTCTCGGTGTCGAAGTCGCCGCCGAACACCTTCTCGGGGTAGTTGTGCACCACCGGAAAGTAATACTGCCCCTGGTATTTGACGACCAGCGGCCGGTCGTTCGACAGCAGCTCGGCGCCCAGGCTGGCCAGCACCAGCAGCGAGAACAACACCAGGCTCCAGTAGCCCAGCCGGTTGCGCTTGAAGCGCAGCCAGGCGCGGCGGCCGGGGGAGAGACTTTGCATCGAATCCTTCAATCCAGGAAAGGGTTCAGCACGGCAATGCCGCAGCCGTCGAAGTCGCGTACGTTGCGCGTCACGAGCGTGAGCGCGTGGACCTGGGCCGTGGCGGCGATGAGCATGTCGGCCATATGGCGAACCTGGCCACGCGCGGCAAGCAAGCCCCGCATTTCGCCCGCCCGGCGCGCGATCGTCTCCGTCACTTCCAGCACCGTGTAGAGCGCGGTCATCGCCTGAAATCGCTCCAGCGCCCGCGGTCGCGGTTTATGCGCCAAGCCGAACACGATTTCGTGGACCGAAATCGCCGAACTGGCCACGCCCTGCACGCCCTCGATGCGGGCCAACCACTGCAACACGCCTTCGTGGGGCATCGGCCGCATCATTTCGCTGATGACATTGGTATCGACTAAGTACACGGCTCTCAGCCTCGCTTTGTCTCTTCCGGCTCGCCCGGGTCGTCCCAGTAACGAGGGTCGTCCACCATCGGGTTGTAGCGGTCGGTACGTGGCGCAATCTCGATCCCGTCCTGCGCGCCGTCAGCGATCAGCGCGGCACGGATCTCGGCGAACAACGCGGTCAACGTCGGCTTGCGCCGCTGCTCCCGCCAATGTTGAAACTCCTCGAAGTCGTCTGCCGACACCATCACGGCCACCCGCTTGTCGCGGTTGTAGATGGCCTGCGGCTCTTCAACGGTGAGCCGCACCACTTCGGAGAACTGCTGCTTGGCACTGGCGATGTTCCAGGTCATGATGCCCTCGCATGTCCATTTAATATAGACATATTATCCAACAATAATGTCCATTTAGTCGAACTTGACCCGCGGATCGACCCACACGTAACAAAGGTCGCTGATCAGTTTGGTCACCAGCCCGATCAGCGTGAACAGGTACAGCGTGCCCAGCACCACCGGATAGTCGCGCCGGATCACGCTCTCATAACTCAGCAGGCCCAGGCCGTCGAGCGAGAACAGGGTTTCGATGAGCAGCGAGCCGGTAAAGAAGGCGCCGATAAAGGCCGCCGGAAAACCGGTGATGATCGGAATCAGCGCATTGCGGAACACGTGTTTCCACAACACCTGGCGCTCGCCCAGGCCCTTGGCCCGCGCCGTCACCACGTACTGCTTGCGGATTTCTTCGAGGAAGGCGTTCTTGGTCAGCATCGCCGTCACGGCAAAGCTGCCGAGCACCATGGCCGTCACTGGCAGGGTGATGTGCCAAAGGTAATCGACCACCCGCGCGCCCCAACTCAGCTCGGCCCAGTTGCTGGAAGTGAGCCCGCGCAACGGAAACCACTGCAGTTGCCCGCCGAACACCACCAGCAACACCACGCCGAGCACGAAGCCCGGAATGGCATAACCCACCAGCACCAGCAGCGTGGTCAGCAAATCGAAACGCGAGCCCGCCCGCACCGCCTTGGCCACACCCAGCGGCACGGCGACGAGGTAGCTGATGAAAAAGGTCCAAAGGCCCAGGCTGATCGACACCGGCAACTTCTCGACGATGAGCTGCGACACGGGCTTGTTCTGAAAGAAACTCCGGCCCAGATCGAAGCGCGCGAACTGGCCCAGCATCTGAAAGAAACGCTCGTGCGCGGGTTTGTCGAAGCCGTACAGCGCCTTGATCTGCGCGATGCGCTTCGGGTCCACCCCCTGCCCGCCGCGGTAGCTTCCGCCACCCGATTCGAAGCCGCCACCGCCCCCGCGGCCCGCAGTCTTGGCCTCCGCCAGGTACTGCTCCACCGGCCCGCCGGGCACGAACTGGATCACCACGAAAGTCACCAGCAAGACGCCCAGCAGCGTGGGAATGAGCAGGAGCAGACGCTTGAGGATGTAGGAGAACACGGGCGGATGGTTCCTTTTTTCTCTGCTACGGCGTCAAAGACTTGGCCCACCAGGCCGACATGACCCAGTCTTCGCCACCTGCATACGGCGGCATCGGGGCCTTGAACGCGAGGCGCCAATCGTCGTAGACGATACGGTGCGAGGTCAACGTCCACTGCGGAATCAGATAGTGGCTATGCATGATCACCCGGTCCAGCGCGCGGCAGGCCGGCGTCAGCTTGGCCTTGGTGTCGGCATCGACGATGCGCTTGAGCAACGCATCGACCGCGGGGGTGGACACGCCCATGTAGTTGCCCGAACTCTCCGTGATCGCCGCCTTGCTGCCGAAGATCTCCTGCAACTGCTGGCCCGGGTTGTTGGTGCCCGGGAAATTGATGGTCGTGATGTCGAAGTTAAAGCGGTCGAGTCGCTCCTGGTAGAGCGCGAAATCAACGGTGGCAAACTTCAGCGTAATGCCGAGCTTCTCGAGGTTGCGGATCCACGGCGACACCGTGCGCACGCCACCGTCCTTGCTGTCGAGGTACTCCAGCGTCATGGCTTCTCCCCTGGCGTTGCGCAAGGCGCCGTCGCGGTACTCCCAGCCAGCCTGCTTCAGCAGGTCTCGCGCGCGGCGCAGGTTGTTGCGCAGCGACTGGCCTTCGCCTTCGGTGGTCGGTGGCGTGTACATCGGCCCGAAGCTCGCGTCGGGGATCTTGCCGCGCAAGGGTTCCAGCAAGGCTTTCTCTTCGGGTGACGGCAAGCCCTGGGCCTCGCAATCAGTGTTGCCAAACAGATCCTTCACGCGCGGATAGCCGCCATAGAACATCTGGCGGTTCATCCATTCGTAGTCGAGTGCCAGGCCCAGCGCCTCGCGCACGCGCGGGTCCTTGAGCTTGTCGCGCCGGCTGTTGAGCACGAAGCTCTGGAAGCCCGAGGGTCTTTTGTGCTGGAACTCACGCTTGATCAGCTCGCCAGTATCGAAGCGCTTGCCGTTGACCCGCCGCGCCCAGTCACCAGCCGAATAGAAGCTCATCATGTCGAACTCCCCGGCCTTGAGCGCTTCGAGCCGGGCGGTGTTGTCCTTGTAGATCTTGACGGTGATGCGGTCGAAGTTGTGGTTGCCGCGATTTACCGGCAGGTCGCGCGCCCAATACCCGGGGTCACGCACATAGGTGATGTCCTTGCCGAAATTGACCGGCCCGATGCGATAGGGGCCGCTGCCGATCGGAATGTCCATCACCACCTCGTCGAAGCGCTTGGCCTTGCCATTCTCCACACCCCATTTCTGGCTGAACACCGGCAGGCCGCCCACCGTCAGCGGCAGTTCGCGGTTGGGCTTCTTGAAGCGGTAGCGCACCGTGCGCGCGTCCAGCACGTCGATGCCGGCCACGTCTTCCAGCGCGGTCTTGTAGCCCGGCGAGGTGTAGGGGCCCATCAGCGTGTCGTAGCTGAACTTCAGGTCGGCGGCGCGCACCGGGTCGCCGTTGTGAAAACGTGCCTCGCGCCGCAGCACGAAGGTGGCACTCAAGCCGTCGGGTGGCACGTTCACGTCCTCGGCCAGCAGGCCGTAGCCGGCACCGTTTTCGTCCATGGAGCCGGTCAACAGCGTATCGAACAGCATCTCGCTCAGGTAGGCCGGCGCACTGCCCTTGATGGTGAAGGGGTTGTATTTGTCGAAGGTGGAGCTGCGCACATTGCTGACCAGGCGCAACTCGCCGCCCTTGGGCGCGTTCGGGTTCACATAGGCAAAGTGGCTGAAATCCGGCGGGTATTTCAAGTCGCCCCACAGGGCATAGCCGTGGGCCGCCCATGCGGGCAAACCCGCGAACATGACCAGCACACTCCCCAGAACCGCAAAAAAACGCATGCGACAATTCTGCACCATCTGTCCACCCATTCCGCCAAGTCTTCAACAGACGACGGAATTCACGAAAGTTGAGAATCATGGGATTTCTTACCGGCAAAAAACTGCTGATCACCGGCGTCTTGTCCAACCGCTCCATCGCCTACGGCATCGCCAAGGCCTGCCACGCGCAAGGCGCCGAACTCGCCTTCAGCTACGTGGGTGAACGCTTCAAGGACCGCATCACCGAATTCGCCGCCGATTTCGGCTCCAAGCTGATCTTCGACTGCGACGTGGGCGACGACGCCCAGATCGACAAGCTGTTCGCCGACCTGGCCCAGACCTGGCCCAAGTTCGACGGCTTCGTGCACAGCATCGGCTATGCGCCGCGCGAAGCCATCGCCGGCGACTTCCTCGACGGCCTGAGCCGCGAAGGTTTCAAGATCGCGCACGACATCAGCGCCTACAGCTTCCCGGCCATGGCCAAGGCCGCCCTGCCCTACCTGAACAACAAGTCGGCCCTGCTGACGCTGACCTACCTCGGCGCCGTGCGCACCGTGCCCAACTACAACACCATGGGGCTGGCCAAGGCTTCGCTCGAAGCCAGCGTGCGTTATCTCGCCGAATCGCTCGGCCCCAAAGGCATGCGTGTCAACGGCATCAGCGCCGGCCCGATCAAGACCCTGGCCGCCAGCGGCATCAAGGGCTTCGGCAAGATCCTCTCGGTGGTGGCCGAGGCCTCACCGATCCGCCGCAACGTGACCATCGACGACGTGGGCAATGTGGCGGCGTTCCTGCTGAGCGACCTGGCCGCCGGCGTGAGCGCCGAAATCACCTACGTGGACGGCGGCTTCAGCCATGTGGTCGGCGGCATTGCCGAGCCGGCCGCCGAAGCCTGACCTGCGGACCGCCCCGTCAGGGCGATCAGGGCAGTTGGCCCTGCCCCAGCCTGGACGCGATGTCGTCCAGCACCGGCAGCAGATCGGCCACCGAGTCGATCACATAGTGCGCGCCCGCCGCCTTGAGCCTGGCCGTGGCGGCCTCGCGCAGCTTTTGCTGCTGCGCGGTGTCCAGCGCCTGCCAGTCGGCCAAACTCAGGCCCACGGCGTTGCCGCTGATGGCCAGGCCCACCGTCCAGGTGCCGGCATTCAGGCCTTCCTCGATACCGACGCCGGTGTCGTCCACCTTCACCACGGTGTATGGCGGCCAGACGCCGATGTCGGCGAAGGTGCGGTACATCATCAGCGGTGATGGCCGGCCCGCGGCCAGGTCGCCGGCGCAGACCAGGTTGTCGGGCGCATAACCGCCGCGGGCCGCGATCGGCGCCACGACTTCCATGATCGGCCTGTTGTAGCCGGTGGTCGAGCCGATCTTCAGGCCACGCGCACGCAGCGTGTTCACCATGGCCACCGCGCCGGGAACGAAGTCGGCGAAGTCGGCCACCACGGCGGCGTTCATCGGCGTGAAGACTTCGTAGAGATGGTCCACGTCGGCATCGGTGAAGGGTTTGCCATGCACCTCGGCCCATTGCGCGGCGATGCGCGGCAGCGCGCCCAGGGCCTGGATGTGGTCCCACTTGGCCATGCCCATGGGGCCGCGTGCTTCTTCGATGCTGAGCTGCACGCCGAATTTTTCAAACAGCCGCACGAAGGCGCCCATGGGCGCGCAGGAGCCGAAGTCGAGGATGGTGCCGGCCCAGTCGAAGACGACGGCGGTAAGCTGAGGGTGATCGGTAGGCATGGCGTGTGCTGTCAGGTCCAGTTGGTGAAAACTTCTTCGGCAATGCCGAAGGCCGTGCTGGCGCCGGTGCCGCTGGTCACCAGCACCAGGCGGGTGGCGTCGTCCGGCCGGTCGATCAGGCAGTCGGTGCTGGCCGAGGACGGATAGGTGCCGACCCAGCGCTCGGTCACCGCGGCCTGCTTCAGCTTCAGGGTGCGGCGCAGGTGCTGCAGGATCAGTTCGTCGACCCGCTGGTTGGCGAACGGCTCGAGCACCGGGCCATAGTGGTGCGAATCGCCCACCACCAACGAGCCGTCGGCGCTTTGCACCACGATCAGGTGGATGCCGTGGCCGAGCGACTCGCCCTCTTCCGCGTCGAGCTGGGTGCGCAGCGCGGCGGCGGCCGGCAGCTTGCTGTAGCCGTGGTAACGCACCAGGCTCAGGTCCATCATCACCGAGCCGGGCAGCGCGAAGCCGGGCTCGGGCTGCACACGCAGCATCTGCAGCTGGCACAGGCGCAACTGGTGCGGCCTGAGGCGTTCGGCGAACAGGCCGTTCAAATCGGTGTTGGTGCAGACCGCCACGCGTTCGGCATGCAGGGTGGCGCGCGAGGTGCGCACCATTGGCGTGGCCACTTCGAGCACGGCTTCGCTGAAGCGAAACGTCACGCCCATGGCTTCGGCCAGCCAGCGCGTGAGCTGGCCGATGGCGGTGCGCGACTCCACCCGCATCTCGTGCGGGCTGTAGAGCACGCCTTGCGCGCCGTGGAGCTGCAGCGCCGGCGCGCGGCTGGCGGCGTCACCCACGTCGAGCAGCGCACAGCCCTCGGCCATCGGCGTGGCCATGAATTCCTGCAGCACATCGAGCGCCCTGGGGCGAAAAGCGGTGAGCCACAGGCCGTGGTGCACGGCCGGGATGCCGGCCTTTGGCGCCACCTCGCCCCAGACCTCGCGCGCACGCCGGGCGCGGCGCCAGGTGTCGCCCGCGCCCTGGCCGGTGACGGTGATGAAACCGAAGTTGCGGATGGAGGCGCCGATACAGGCGGCGTCGCGTTCGACCACGCAAACCTTCAAGCCGCGGCTGGCGGCGGTGTAGGCATGGGCCAGGCCGACGATGCCGGCACCGACGACGATCAGATCGAAGTGTTGGGCGTTCTGCATGGCTCGGGATCAGCGCGGCAGCCGCAGCACCGGCCAGCCGCGCACCAGGGCCTCGCGTTCGAGCCGCGTATCCGGGTCCACCACCACCGGCTGGCCCACGGCCAGCAGCAGCGGCAGGTCGTTGATCGAATCGCTGTGGAAACTGGCGCTGGCCAGGCTCACGTCGGGCGCGATGCCGCGGCCTTCGAGCCAGGCCTGCAGCCGGCTCACCTTGCCCTCGCGCATGTTCAGCGTGCCGCTGGTGCTGCCGGCGAACCGGCCGTCGTCGCGCAGTGCCAGTTCGGTGGCGATCAGGTGCTCAAAACCGAGCTCGGCCGCCGTCAACTCCACCAGGAAGCGGCTGGTGGCGGTGGTCAGCACCAGCATGTCGCCGCGCGCGCGGTACTGCCGCACCAGGGCCAGTGCCGAGGCGGGGATGCGCGGGCGGATCACCTCCTGCATGAAGGCCTCGCGCAGCGGCTGCCATTCGGCCGGCGTCTTGCCGCGCAGGGTGCTGGCAAAGAATTCGCAGAACTCGCCAGGCGCGGCCTCGCCGGCGTGGTAGCGGAGGTCCATCTCGGCGTTGCGTTCGGCGAAGTCCGCGCCGGCCAGGCCACGTGCCACGAGGAATTCACCCCAGAGCACTTCGGAATCGCCGGTCAGCAAGGTGTTGTCGAGGTCGAACAGCGCCAGGCGCTGCGCATTGGAATGGCTTGGGTTGGGCATGGGTTCTTGCGGCGGAACGTTTCAGCGGGATGGATTGCGCCAGCGCTGGGTGCGGCGCTCGACGAACTTGCCCAGGGCAATGTAGAGCAGCGTCACCCCCATCGAGGTGCCGGCGATCAGCACGGCCATGGCCGCGGCCGGGCCGGTGTCGCCGGCTTCGTCCAGGTTCAGGATGGCCACCGAGGCCAGCTTGGTGTCGGGCGAATACAGGAACACCACGGCCGAGATCGTGGTCATGGCATTGATGAAAAAGTAGCGCGACACGTCGAGCAAGGTGGGCAGGCAGATCGGCAGCGTCACGCGCCAGAACGTGGTGTAGAACGGCACCTTCAGCGAGCCCGAAACCGATTCGAATTCCGCGTCGATGGCCTTCAGCGCGGTGAGCATCGTCAGGTGGCCGGTGGTGTAGAAATGCACGATCGTGCACAGCACCAGCAAGGCCCCGGTCTGGTAGAGGAAGTTCAGCGGGTTCATCGGCGCATTGAAGAAGAAGATGTAGCCCAGGCCGAGCACCAGGCCGGGCACGGCCATCGGCAGCATCGCCATCAGGCGGATCAGTGGCCGGGCCCAGTCGAGGCCGCGCGTCTTCTCCAGCAGGTAGGCGCCCACGAACACGATCACCGGGCCGATCGTCGCCGTGCCGGCTGCAAGCTTCAGGCTGTTGAGCATGGCGTCGCCCAGCTCGGCGTCCACCAGGCCGGCCACATAGTGGTCCAGGCTGGGCGCGAGGTTGTAGGGCCAGAGCTTGGCAAAGGACGCGAACACCGCCATGCCGAACATGGCCAGCATCAGCGCGCAGACCAGCATGCAGAACAAGGTCATGGCCAGATCGAAACCACGCGCCGGCCTCGGCACCAGGGCCACGGCGCGGGCGCTGAGCATGGCGGTCTGCTTGCGCTGCACGAAGTAGTCGACCACGAAGGTCAGCACCGCCGGTGTGAGCAGCAGCAAGGCCACCACCGCACCGCGCTGGAAGTCCTGCTGGCCGATGACGAGCTTGAACACGTCGGTGGCCAGCACATTGAAGTTGCCGCCCACCACCTTCGGAATGCCGAAGTCGGTCATCACCAGCGTGAGGCTGACCAGCGCGGCCGAGATCAGCCCGTATTTGGCACCGGGCAAGGTGATGGTGAAGAACTTGCGCCGCGTGCTGGTGCCCAGCGCATCGGCGGCCTCATACAGCCGTGCGTCGGCCAGCGTGAGCGCGGTGACCAGCACCATCAGCACATGCGGGAACACCGAGAAACACTCGGCCAGCACGATGCCTGATGCACCGTAGATGCCGTCGAAACCGAAGACGCGCCAGAAGTCCCGGGCCACACCCTGGTTGCCGAACCAGTAGATCAGCGAGATCGCCGACAGCAGCGAAGGCGCCAGCAGAGGCAGCAGTGTGATGGTGCGAAACAGGCCCTTGAGCGGCATGCAGCTGCGCGTCAGCGCATAGGCAAAGGTGAAGGCCAGCGGCACCACGATGGCAGTGACCAGCACCGACACCCAGATGCTGTTCCAAAGGCTTTGCAGCAGCGCGGGCGAAGCCAGGTAGCTGCTGAAGTTGGTCAGGCCGCTGTTTGCGCCGGTGCCGCTCAAGGCCTGCGAAAGAATGGCCAGCAGCGGCGCGATCAGCCCCACGGCCAGCAGCAGCAGGATGGCCAGCAGCGCGCCATGCGAGACACGCTCGCTCCAGTGGATGCGCAGCCGCAATGGCGGGGAAATAGGCATGGCGGACATGGATTCGCTTCGAGAAAATGCGGGCGCCGCGTCAGACCGCGGCAAACACGCGCAGCCGGTCGGTGCGCAAGGCAAAGCGCAGCCGGCCGCCTTCGCGGATGCCGAACTCGTCCATCTGGTTCAGCGAGAACTGCAGGTGCACCGGCTGGCCGGGAATGGCATCCACCGCCATGCGGGCCAGGCAGTTGCCGCCCAAAAATTCAACATGCTGCACCGTACCCGTGCATTGGCCCGGGTCGCCGTCGCGCAGGCCGTCGACCGTGCGGTCCTCGGGCCGCAGGTACAGGCTCACCGGGCTGCCCGGGCGGAAGTCGGCGCCGGCGCCCGGCGGGCATTGCAGGCGCATGTCGCCGCAGCGGAACCAGCGCCCGCCTTCGGCCACGGCCGAGAGCTTGTTGACCTTACCAACGAAGTCGGCCACGAAAGGTGTGGCCGGCTCGCGGTAGACCTGCATCGGCGTGCCGACCTGCTCGATCACGCCATGGTTCATCACCACGATGCGGTCGGCCACGGAAAGCGCCTCCTCCTGGTCATGGGTGACCATGATGGTGGTCACGCCCAGCTGGCGCTGCAGGGAACGGATTTCATTGCGCAGGTGCACCCGCACGATCGCGTCGAGCGCCGACAGCGGCTCGTCCAGCAGCAACAGGCCCGGCGACGTGGCCAGGGCCCGCGCCAGCGCCACGCGCTGCTGCTGCCCGCCCGACATCTGCGCCGGGTACTTGGCGCCGCTGCCCGGCAGGCCGACCAGCGCGAGCAAATCATTGACCCGCGCCGTGATCTGCGCCTTGGGCACGCGCCGGTTCACCAGGCCGTAGGCCACGTTGGCGGCGATCGTCAGGTTGGGAAACAGCGCATACGACTGGAAGACGATGCCGTAGTCGCGCTCTGCCGGCGGCAGCACCGAGATCTCGCGCCCGGCCTGCACGATGCGGCCCGAGGTCTGGGTTTCCAGCCCGGCGATGATGCGCAGCAAGGTGGTCTTGCCGCAGCCCGAGGGCCCGAGGAAACACACGAACTCGCCACGCCGGATCGACAGATCGATCTTCTCCAGCGCCCGGAAGGCGCCGAAACTCTTGTGAATGCCCTCGAGCCGGAGATAGTGCTCGGCATCGGCTTCGGCGCGAGGTGCCAGCATGCTTACTTCTTCTCGCTCTTGGCGTCGTAGCGCTTGGACCATTCGGCCAGGATGCGGTCGCGGTTGACGGCCGAATTGCTGAAGTCCATCTTGATCAGGCGCGACTCGTAGTCCGCCGGAATATTGGCCAGCTTCGGCGCTACGCCGGGCTGGGCGGTGATGGCGAAGTTCTTGCCATAAAGAACCATCGCGTCCTTGCCCGAAGCCCAGTCGGCCAGCTTCTGCGCGGCGGCCAGCTTCTTCGTGCCCTTGTAGATGGCGAAGCCTTCCAGGTCCCAGCCCAGGCCTTCCTTGGGGAACACCAGTTCGATCGGTGCGCCCTTGGCCTTGTTGGTGTGGCCGCGGTATTCGAAGGAGATGCCGGCCACGTATTCGCCGGAAGCCGCCATGTTGCAGGGCTTGGAGCCCGAGTGGGTGTACTGGCCGATGTTCTCGTGCAGCGCGTCCATGTATTTCCAGCCGCCGCCCTTGCCGCCGTCGTCGCCCCACAGCTGCAGCCAGGCCGCCACGTCGAAGAAGCCGGTGCCCGAGGAAGCCGGGTTGGGCATCACCACCTGGCCCTTGAATTCGGGCTTGGTCAGGTCTTTCCAGCTGGTGGGCAGCGCGATGTTCTTCTTCTTGGCCTCGACGGTGTTGAAGCACACCACGGCACCGAACACGTCCATGCCCCACCAGGCGGGTGGGGTCTTGGCGTCGCGGTACTTGCTCATGATCGCGTCGAGGTTGAGCGGCGCATAGGGCTCTAACATGCCGTTCTTCTCGAACAAGGCCAGGCTGGAGGCGGCCACGCCCCAGATCGCGTCGGCCTGCGGATTGGCCTTTTCGGCCAGCAGCTTGGCGGTGACCACACCGGTCGAATCGCGCACCCACTTGATTTCGATGCTGGGCTCGACCTTGTTGAACGCCTCCTGGTAAGCCTTGAGCTGGTCGGTCTCGAGCGCGGTGTAGACCGTGAGCTGCGTCTTCTGCGCATAGCTGCTGCCAACGGCACAGACCAGGCCAACGAAGCCGGCCAGCATGGGTTTCCAGAAATTCATGGGAGAGACTCCTTGTTCAAAAAAAATGGACTGTGGCCAAGAGGCATGTCGTCCTGATGACATGAACCGCTTGCAAAATCAGTGCCAGAGTCTGCGATGTCGCATGACGCACCGCATGACGCATGACGCATGACGCATGACGCATGGCACATAGCGTGGATCGTGGACAATATCCAACCAACGCCCGACCATCGCAAGCCCCCACGACGCCATGCCACTGAGCCTTGCCGACATCGAAACCTTGTTCCTGCGCCAAGGCGGCAGCCAGTACAGCGGCGAGCCGGTCACCCAGCTGGAACACGCGCTGCAGACCGCGCTGCTGGCCGAACAGGCCGGCGCCGACGACGAACTCGTCAGCGCCGCACTGCTGCACGACATCGGCCATCTGCTGGCCGACCATGGCCAGCCGGGCGACACACCCACACTGCGCGGCATCGACGACCTGCACCAGTTCATCGCTGTGCCCTTCCTGCGCGGCGTGTTCGGCCCGCGGCTGATCGACGCCGTGCAATGGCATGTGGACGCCAAGCGTTATCTCTGCGCCACGCGGCCCGGCTACCTGGATGGCCTCTCGCCCGATTCACAGCGCAGCCTGGCGCTGCAGGGCGGCGTGTTCTCTTCCGAAGAGGCCGCCACCTTCATCACCCGGCCCCATGCCACCGATGCGGTTGCGCTGCGGCTGTGGGACGACCAGGCCAAGCAGGCCGCGCTGCCCACCCCTCCTCTTTCACATTACCTGGCCCGCGCACAACGCTGCCTGCTGAACTGAAGAAACCCACCAGCCCGATCGCTTGCCCGGCGATCAGGGCTTTTGCACCAGCAACCAGGCCAATCGAAAACCCGATTTGCGCGCATCAAAAACGAATCTCCCCTCACGGCAACAACACGTTCAAATTCACGTCTGCCGCGCGTGCCGCCCCCCGCTTTTGAGACCATGCCCTGCCTAGAATGATTCGGAGACAACGAACGGAGGCAGGCCATGCAAGACATCCACCCGGCGGGCATTCCAAGGCGCACCCTGTTGCCGCTGCCCTTGATGACGCTGATGGCACTCATGGCCCCACTCGCGCCCTTGTCGGCGCAAGCCAAGGCGCCGGCCCTGATGCGGCCCAATGTCTACCGCCCCGGCGTACCGATCGCCGACTACTGGGTCAGCGAAAAATTCGATGGCGTGCGTGGCTTCTGGAACGGTCAGCAATTGCTGACACGTGGCGGCGAACAGGTAACGCCACCGGCCTGGTTCACCGAGGGCTGGCCGGCCGAGGCCATGGACGGCGAGCTCTGGGCCGGCCATGGCGCCTTCTCCCAGGCGGTGTCCACCGTGCGCCAGCAGACACCGGTGGACGCAGCCTGGCGCGGCATGACCTTCATGGTGTTCGACCTGCCCGCGCAGGGCGGCACTTTCGATGCGCGCATCCCCGCGCTGGCCCGCTTGTTGGCGCAGCTGAACCGGCCCTGGGTGCGGCCCGTGGTTCAAAGCAAGATCGCCAACCGCGAAGCCCTGATGGCGCTGATGCGCGATACGGTGCGGGCTGGCGGCGAAGGCCTGGTGCTGCACCGCGGCGACTCGGCGTACCGGGGCGTACGCAGCGACGACCTGCTCAAGCTCAAGCCTTTCGAAGACGCGGAGGCACGTGTCGTGGCCCACGTCGCGGGTCGCGCGCGGTACGCGGGCGCGATGGGTGCGCTGCTGGTGGAGACCTCGGCTGGCCTGCGCTTCAAGCTCGGCAGCGGTTTCACCGCCGCGCAACGCCATGATCCGCCGCCGATCGGCAGTTGGGTGACCTACCGCTTCAGGGGCAGCAACCCCAGTGGCGTACCGCGCTTCGCGACCTTCATGCGGGCCAGCGAAGGCCAGCCGTCCTGAACATCCACCTGCATGGGTGCGCTCTTGTGCGATGCCGCGTGCATCAAGGGCGGGTCGCCCCTAGAATCGGCCACACAACCTGAAACAACCGGCCGTTGGCCGACTCTTTTCCGGATTGGAGACCGCATGCACATTGGCGTACTCGAAGACGACCCCTCCCAGCGTGAACTGATCCTCTTGTTGCTAGAGGAAGGCCGGCACACCAGCCGCGGGTTTGGCCTGGCGCAGGCCTTCCGGGAAGGCCTGAAGCGGGAAACCTTCGACCTGGTGCTGGTGGACTGGGTGCTGCCCGACGGCACCGGCGGCGAAGTCATCGAGTGGATCCGCGCCAACATCGGCTGGCACTTGCCGGTGATCGTCGTCACCGCGCAGGAGGACGAGGAAACCGTGGTCGCAGCTTTGCAGGCCGGCGCCGACGACTACATCGTCAAGCCGCCGAAGCCACTCGAACTGCTGGCCCGCGTGAGTTCGGCGCTGCGCCGTGCGCGGCCGAACACCCTGGCGATCCTGCGCGTGGGCGACTATGAAATCGACATCAAGCGCGAACGCGTGAGCCTGGGCGGCGAGCCCATCACCATGACCCAGAAGGAATTCGACCTGTCGGTGGTGATGTTCCAGAATCTGGGCAAGATCCTCTCACGCGATTTCCTGCTCGACAAGGTCTGGGGCAAGACGACCGACGTGGACGCGCGCACCGTCGACACCCATGTGAGCCGGCTGCGCCGCAAACTCACGCTGGACGGCAGCCGCGGCTGGAAGCTGGCACCGGTCTACGGCTTCGGCTACCGCTTCGATCGCTTCGACCGCATTGACGGCACGGCCTGAACAAACCGTTCAAGCCTCCAGCCGCTCGGCCAGTTCGGCAATCAAGGCGTCCAGCTCGGCGCTCAGGGCCCGGCCCATCGGCAGCAGTTCGGCCTGTGATGCTTCGGCCTGCATCGCGGCCTGCATCTTCGTCACCCCGTCCAGCACCTGCATCGCCCCCACGGCGCCGGCCGCCCCGCGCAGTGAATGCAGCTTGCGCCTTAACTCATCGAGTTCGCCGGCCTGCAGGTAGTCCAGCATCGCCGTGCCGACATTGCGGTAGTGCGAGAGAAACTGGCGCAGCACACGCACGGCGAGTGCGGGTTTGTGGGCACATTGCGCATAGGTCACGGCCAGGTCGAGATGGCGGATGCCGGCGATCTGCTGCTCCGGACTGGCAGCGGCCTCGGGCGCGGGCGGCGATGCGGTCTGCGCACGCACGGGCAGCCAGCGCAGCAGCGCCTCATGCAGCACGCGTGGATCGACGGGTTTGGCCAGGTGATCGTTCATGCCGGCCCGCAGGCAGGCCTGGCGGTCTTCGTTGAAGGCATTGGCGGTCATGGCGATGATGGGCAGATGGGCCACGCCCGGGTCCGGGTCTTGCCGCAGCAACCGCGTGGCCTCCAGCCCGTCCATGCGCGGCATCTGCACGTCCATCAGGATCAGCGCATAGCCGCCGCGCCGGGCCAGCCGCACGGCCTGTTCCCCGTCGCCGGCAATGTCGACCACCAGGCCCGCGGCCTGCAACAGGTCGGCGGCCACCTCCTGGTTCACCGGGTTGTCTTCGGCCAGCAGCACCCGCGCGCCACGGTGTTTTTCCCGCAGCATCGTCTCCACGGCCTCGACGCTGGGCGCGGCCAGTGCCAGCGCTGGCTCGGCCTCTTGCGCCAGCCGCAGGCGCACGCTGATCCAGAAGCGGCTGCCCTCGCCGGGCAGGCTTTCGCCACCGGCCTGGCCGCCCATGAGTTCGGCGATGTGCCGCATGATGCTCAGGCCCAGGCCGCTGCCGCCGTGACGCCGCGTGCTCGAACCATCACCCTGCACGAACGGCGTGAACAGCAGGGGCAGCACACCCGGCTCGATGCCGATGCCGGTGTCGCGCACCTCGAAGCGGACCAGCACGCCGTCCGCGTCGGTCTCCACCAGCTCGGCGCGCAGCAGCACCGAACCTCGCTCGGTGAACTTGACCGCGTTGCTCAGCATGTTCAGCAACGCCTGCATGAGGCGGGTCTGGTCGCCATTGAGCCGGTTGGGAACGTGGCTGGTGTCCAGCACCACCTCCAGCCCTTTTTCGTGGGCCGCATCCTGCACCATGGTGCAGGTGCGCGCGAGCAGCGCGTCGAGCGAGAAGTCCACGTTTTCCAGGGTCAGCTTGCCGGCTTCGATCTTCGACAGGTCGAGGATGTCGTTGATCACCTGCAGCAGGTGGTTGGCCACGTTGGATATCTTGGCCAGCCGCGCCTGGTGGGTCGGGTTCTCGATGTCGCGGCGCAGCATGTGGGTGAGCCCGAGGATGGCGTTCATCGGCGTACGGATCTCGTGGCTCATGTTGGCCAGGAAGTCGCTCTTGGCGCGGTTGGCCGCATCGGCGCGGTCGCGCGCCTCGGCCAGTTGCACGTTGCTCAGCTGCAGCAGTTGCTCGGCCTGCTTGTGGCGCGTGATGTTGGTGGCCAGCACGAAGAAGCCCTGCACCTTGCCGTTGCGCAGGTCGGGCAGGTACTGCACCCGCGTCACGGCGTATTCGCCTTCGGCGTTGTATTCCTCGCGTTCGTAGTCCTGTGCCTCTCCGGCCAGCGCGGCCATGACGCGGGGCTTGAAGCGTTCGAAGTATTCGGTGCCGCTGAACTCCTGCATGGTGCGGCCGACGATTTCCTCGGCCACCTGCCCGAACCAGAGCCCGTAGCTGCGGTTGACGAAGCGGCAGCGCAGTTCCTGGTCCCAATAGGCGATGCGGCCAGGGACGTTGTCGGCCACCATGCGCACGAAGATATCGGCCTCGCGCAGCTTGACGATGAGCGCGTGCATGCGTTGCTGGGCCTTGCTGCGCTCGTCCAGGGCCGACACCAGCGCGGCCGTGCGCTGCTCGATCTCTTCCTCAAGCTTGTCGCGGTGCTGGGTCAGCTCGGTTTCGACCAGTTTGCGCTCGGTGATGTCGGTGCAGGAACCGAACCATTTGAACGGGTGGCCGCTGACGTCGAACACCAGGCCGGCACGCACGTCGAACCAGCGGTACACGCCGTCGTGGCGCCTGATGCGGTATTCCTGCTGCGAGCTGCTGCCGGCTTCGACGATGGCGCTCCAGTACCGGGCAACCCGCTCCCGGTCTTCCGGATGGATCAGCTCCAGCCAGCCTTCGCCGAGAAAGCGTTCCACCGGCTCACCGGCAAAGGCGGCCCAGCGGCTGCTGAGGTAGTCGCAGCGGCCCTTGGCGTCGCAGCTCCACACCAGTTGCGGCATCAGCTCCACCATCTGGCGCAGCTGGCTTTCGTTTTCGCGCAGCCCGGCCTCGGCGCGGTGGATCTGGCGGTGGTTGCGCAGCGCGAACACGCCAATCGACAGCAGCAGCAAGAGCGCCGCACCCACACCCAGGTTGAACTGCAGCTTCTGGCTGTCGATCAGCGCGCGCAACTGGCGGGCGTTGTAGCTGTCCAGCCGCGTCATCGCCTCGTCCAGCGCCGCATAGCCCTGCTGGAGCGCGGCGGCCTCGGCCGGCCGCGCCGCGGTGACGCCGAGCGGTGCAGGAGGAACCACGCGGCGCAACGCCTCGATCCGGGTCTCCACCGCCCGGGCATTTCCCTCGGCATCGACTTCAAACTGCAGCAGGCTGTTTTCGAGGTGGGACAGCGCCAGAAAGATCGCCGGGCTCTCCTCGGAGACGCCAGCGGTTGCGGGCGAAGCCGGCGCCCAGCCCTGGCGCAGCAGGCTGGCGCTCAGCTCCAGCCGCGCCACCCGGAAGTCGCGTACCTTGGCCAGGCTGCCGGCCAATACTTCGGCTTGTGATCGCTGCAGAAAGGCCATGCAGAGAACGATCACCCCGCCGGCGACCACGGCTGCGATCTGGGCCAACATCCGCCATCGACCATCGGTCGGCAGGATTGTTTGCTTCATCCTGTCTCCTTGTGACGGAGAGGCGCGGTCGAGCGGGTGTCAGGATCCGCTTTCGGCCTCCACCGGGGTATCGAAAGTTCGTCGGATCACTCTACCCTCAATTGCAAACCCACCGCATGGGGAAAAGTCCCCACCCCGACGCAGCGAACGCCCGGGCCAGGCGCTTCAGGCCGCTCCAGGCGTTCAAAACTTTATAGGCCGCTGGAAATGTAATTATTCACGCACACAGTCGGCGTAATAACGCAGCTTGCCGTCCTCGCCCTGCTCTTCGATCAGGCCGTGGATGTCGGTCTCGAAGCCGGGGCACAGGCTGTTGAACTCGCGCGAGAACTTCAGGTAGTCGACGATCTTCCTGTTGAACACCTCGCCCGGGATCAGCAGCGGAATGCCCGGCGGGTAAGGCGTCACCAGGCCCACGGTGACGCGGCCTTCGAGCTCGTCGATCTCCACGCGTTCGGTCTTGCGCAGCGCGATGTGGGCATAGGCATCGCTCGGCTTCATGGCCGGCGTGAGGTCGCTCAGGTACATGTCGGTGGTGAGCCGCGCGATGTCGTACTTGGCATACAGGTTGTGCACGTGCTGGCACAGGTCGGCCAGGCCCATCTTCTCGTAGCGCGGGTGCTGCTGGCAGAACTCGGGCAGGATGCGCCACATCGGCATGTTCTTGTCAAAATCGTCCTTGAACTGCTGCAGCGCGGTCAGCATGCTGTTCCAGCGGCCCTTGGTGATGCCGATGGTGAACATGATGAAGAAGCTGTAGAGGCCGGTCTTTTCCACCACCACGCCGTGCTCGGCCAAAAACTTGGTGACGATGCTGGCCGGGATGCCGGTCTTGGCGAACTTGCCGTTCAGGTCCAGGCCCGGCGTCACGATGGTCGACTTGATCGGGTCCAGCATGTTGAAGCCGGTGGCCATCTTGCCGAAGCCGTGCCAGTTGGCCTTGGCATTGGTCTTGGACTCGCCCTTGATGATCCAGTCGGTGGCGCGGCCAATGCCCTCTTCCACCAGCTTGTCCGGGCCCCAGACCTTGAACCACCAGTCGTCGCCGTATTCCTCGTCCACCTTGCGCATGGCGCGGCGGAAGTCGAGCGCCTCGGCGATGCTTTCTTCCACCAGCGCGGTGCCGCCGGGCGGCTCCATCATGGCCGCGGCCACGTCGCAGCTGGCGATGATGCTGTACTGCGGGCTGGTGCTGGTGTGCATCAGGTAGGCTTCGTTGAACAGATGCCGGTCGAGCTTCACGTTCTGCGAGTCCTGCACCAGCACGTGGCTGGCCTGGCTGATGCCGGCCAGCAGCTTGTGGATCGACTGCGTCGCATACACCACCGCGTGTTTGGGGCGGATGCGCTTCTTGCCCATCGAGTGGTAGCTGCCGTAGAACGGGTGGAAAGCCGCATGCGGCAGCCAGGCCTCGTCGAAGTGCAGGTTCTCCACATAACCATCGAGCAAACCCTTGATGGTCTCGGTGTTGTAGAGCACGCCGTCGTAGGTGCTTTGCGTGAGCGTGAGGATGCGCGGCTTCACCGTGTCGGCGTCCACGCCCTTGAGCAAGGGGTTGGCGCGGATCTTGGCCTTGATGGCCGCCGGTTCGAACTCGCTCTTGGGGATCGGGCCGATGATGCCGAAGTGGTTGCGCGTCGGCTTCAGGAACACCGGAATCGCACCGGTCATGATGATCGCGTGCAGGTTCGACTTGTGGCAGTTGCGGTCCACCACCACCACGTCGCCCGGCGCCACCGTGTGGTGCCAGACCATCTTGTTGCTGGTGCTGGTGCCATTGGTCACGAAGAAGCAGTGGTCGGCATTGAAGATGCGCGCCGCATTGCGTTCGCTGGCGGCGATCGGGCCGGTGTGGTCCAGCAGTTGGCCGAGTTCTTCCACCGCGTTGCACACGTCGGCGCGCAGCATGTTTTCGCCGAAGAACTGGTGGAACATCTGGCCCACCGGGCTCTTCAGGAAAGCCACGCCGCCCGAGTGGCCGGGGCAGTGCCATGAATAGGAACCGTCTTCGGCGTAGTCGAGCAAGGCCTTGAAGAACGGCGGCTGCACACCTTCGAGGTAACTCTTGGCTTCGCGGATGATGTGGCGCGCCACGAACTCCGGCGTGTCTTCGAACATGTGGATGAAGCCATGCAGTTCGCGCAGGATGTCGTTCGGAATGTGGCGCGAGGTCTTGGTCTCGCCATACACATAGATCGGCACGTCCAGGTTCTTGCGCCGCACTTCCTCGATGAAGTGGCGCAGGTTCAGCACCGCCGGGTCGAGATCGGGGCCGGGCGAGAACTCTTCGTCGTCGATCGACAGGATGAAGGCGCTGGCGCGGCTTTGCTGCTGGGCGAACTGCGAGAGATCGCCGTAACTGGTCACGCCCAGGACTTCAAAACCTTCACTCTCGATGGCCTGGGCCAGGGCGCGGATGCCCAGGCCCGACGTGTTCTCGGAGCGAAAATCCTCGTCGATGATGACGATGGGAAAACGAAACTTCATGGGCGGCCTCCGGCCAGAAAAGTCAAAAGATCAAAACAGGCGCGAAGTGTAAGGAAATAATGTGAACACACCCGGAGACGGCCGGGCTTTTGTCCGAAAATGTGGTGTAGTCAACACAACGGAGACCCCATGGCCGACACAACGATTTGGTGGCTTTTGGCCGGCGGCGCCATCGCGGTCGAACTGGTCACCGGCACCTTCTATCTGCTGATGCTGGCCGTGGGCTTTTCCGCGGCGGCCATCGCGGCACACCTGGGCGGCAACCTGGTCTGGCAGACGCTGGTGGCCGCGGTGGTGGGTGGCGGCGCCGTGGTGGGGTGGCATCTGTTGCGCGGACGGCGCGTGAATGGCCCCCCGGCCCATGCCAACCGCAACGTGAACATGGACATTGGAGAAACCGTCTTCGTCGAAGCCTGGATGCCCGACGGCACGGGCAGCGTGCATTACCGGGGCGCACGGTGGACGGTAATCCACCGGCCGGGCCATGTGCCCGAAACCGGCCCGCACCGCGTCGTCGAAGTGATCGGCAACCGCCTGCTGGTCGACAAGTTGTGAAACCCACCACAACGACAACGCTTTTATTGACAGCTCTTTTTTGACTGGACTTCCCCATGGAAATCGCCATCGTTTTATTCGTCATCGCGGTGATCTTCGTCACCCGATCGATCAAGGTCGTGCCGCAGCAGAACGCCTGGGTGGTCGAACGCCTGGGCAAATACCACGCCACGCTCACGCCCGGGCTGAACATCCTCGTGCCCTTCGTCGACCGCCTGGCCTACAAACACAGCCTGAAGGAGATCCCGCTCGACATCCCGAGCCAGGTCTGCATCACCCGCGACAACACCCAGCTGCAGGTCGACGGCATCCTGTACTTCCAGGTGACGGACGCCATGCGCGCCAGCTACGGCTCGTCCAACTACATCATGGCCATCTCGCAGCTCGCCCAGACCTCGCTGCGCAGCGTGATCGGCAAGCTCGAACTCGACAAGACCTTCGAGGAGCGCGACATCATCAACGCCCAGGTGGTGGCCGCTATCGACGAGGCCGCGCTGAACTGGGGCGTGAAAGTGCTGCGTTATGAAATCAAGGACCTCACGCCGCCGAAGGAAATCCTGCACGCCATGCAGGCCCAGATCACCGCCGAACGCGAAAAGCGCGCGCTGATCGCCGCATCCGAGGGCCGGCGCCAGGAACAGATCAACATCGCCACCGGCGAGCGCGAAGCCTTCATCGCCCGCTCCGAAGGCGAGAAACAGGCCGTGATCAACAAGGCCCAGGGCGAGGCTGCCTCCATCACCGCGGTGGCCGTGGCCAACGCCCAGGCCATCGAACGCGTGGCCGCCGCCATCCGCCAGCCCGGCGGCGAACAGGCCGTGCAGCTGAAGGTCGCCGAAAAAGCCGTGGAAGCCTACAGCCGCGTCGCCAGCGACGCCACCACCACCCTCATCGTGCCGAGCAACATGACCGAGGTCTCGGCCCTGATCGCCTCGGCAATGAAGATGGTCCAGGCCAACAAGACATCATGAGTGACCCACTGGAGAATGAAGAAAGGCAAGCCATGGAACACAATGTCTTGGGCTCCGAACTCGTGCCCTGCTCCTATGACCCGCTGACCGGCTACTTCCGCGACGGCTGCTGCAACACCGACGACAGCGACGTCGGCGCCCACGTCATCTGCACCAAGGTCACCGCCGAATTCCTGGCCTTTTCGGCGGCCCGCGGCAACGACCTCAGCACACCCCAACCCGCCTGGCGCTTCAACGGCCTGCAGCCCGGCGACCGCTGGTGCCTGTGCGCCAGCCGCTGGAAGGAAGCCTTCGAGGCCGGCTGCGCCCCGCTGGTGGTGCTCGAGTCCACCCACATCAAGGCGCTGGAGTTCGTTCTGCTCGAAGATTTGGAACGCCACGCCGTCCCGAGCCGAAATGCGTCTTTCTGACTGCTATAATCGAAGGCTCGGAGCGGTGGATGAGCGGTTTAAGTCGCACGCCTGGAAAGCGTGTGAGGGTTAATAGCCCTCCGCGGGTTCGAATCCCGCCTGCTCCGCCAGTTTGATGTTCGCAGTCATCCAGCAACATTCGGAAAGCCCTAGAGAATTGACGCTCTAGGGCTTTTTTGTTGGTGTTTGCATATTGTCGACGCTCGGCTTGTTCCGACGATGGCAGGTGGTTTTCCAGTCCCTACCCAAACTGCAAACACCGCATGCTCAGCGTCCCCGCCTGGAACCCTTCATAGATCGTCTGCGCCGGTTCATTCGCCCCCGCCGCCCCCAACGCATAAAGCAACGGGTAGTAGTGGTCCGGCGTCGCCACCGCCGTCTCGGCACCGGGCAACTTCGCATAGTCGATCAGCGCCTTGTCGTCCCGCCCTTGCAGCGCCGACTTCGCTGCGTCGTCGAAAGACTGCGCCCAGGGCCGGGTGGCCATGACGCTGTCGGCGGCACCGCGGTCGGTGGCGCGCAGGTTGTGCACCACGTTGCCGCTGCCGAGGATCAGCACACCCTTGTCGCGCAGCGCGGCCAGGTCGCGGCCCACGGCGTGGTGGAAGGCCGCGGGCTGGCCGTAGTCGATCGACATCTGGAACACCGGTACATCGGCCTTCGGGTAGAGGAACTTCAGCACCGTCCAGCTGCCGTGGTCCAGGCCCCATCCGGTGGTGGTGAGCACCTGGGTCTGCCTGACCAGCGAGGCGGCTTCGCGCGCCAGGGCGACGTGGCCGGGCGCGGGGTACTGCACGTCGAACAGGGCCTGCGGGAAGCCGCCGAAGTCGTGGATGGTTTCGGGCCGCTCCTGGATGCTCACGCCGGTGCCGCCCTGGGTGAGCCAGTGCGCGGACACACTCAGGATCGCCGTGGGCACCGGCAGGGCCCGGCCCCAGGCCGTGAGGCGGCGGGTGAAGGTATTGTCGCGGATGGCGTTCATCGGACTGCCATGGCCGATGAAGATCACGGGCATGCGCCGCGCCGGCCTGGCCTCAGCGGCGTTGGCAGCCGAGGCGGTGGAAGACGACACCATCGCGGCAATGGCACCAAGCGCGGTGGTCACGCCCAGGGCGCTGCTGCCCATCAGAAAACCGCGGCGGTCGGGGTCGGCGCTGAACATGGCCACGCCCCCCCCTCAGAACATGCCGTTGGGGTTGGCCGCCGCCTCGGGAATCGGCTGCACCACGTCCCAGTGTTCGACGATCTTGCCGCCTTCGAGCTTGAAGATGTCGACGATGGCGTTGCCGCGTGTGCCGGGTTCGCGCACGGCATGCACGTGCAGGACCACGGTGTCGCCATCCACGAAGGAGCGCTTGATCTCGCTATGCGACTGCGGCGCTTTTTCTTTCAGGAAGGTGATGAACTTGCGAAAGCCTTCTGGGCCGTCGGCGGCGTTCGGGTTGTGCTGCACATAACGCTTGCCCACGTATTGCAGGGCGGCGTCGGCGTCCTTCTGGTTCAGGCCTTTTTCATAGAAGGCCAGCACGGCGGCGCGGTTGGCCTCTTCTTGCGGAGTGCCGGTTTGGGCGCTGGCGCCGCCGGCCACCAGCGTGAGCGCGGCGGCCAACAAGACTGCATTGATTTTGGACATGGGCTTCCTCGTGAAGGGTGCGGCCCGGCGAGCCGCGGGACGCCATGGTTGAGCCACGCCGGGCCAACAAGTTCCCGGCCCCTGTCGCATGGCATGCGCGAGAGCCCGAACTCAGTCCTCAATCCAGCCCTTGCGGCACCGCCTCGTGCCACCGCGTCGCCTGCTCGAAGGCATGGGCTGCGCGCAGGATCAGCGGCTCGGCAAATGGCCGGCCGATGACCTGGATCGACACCGGCAAGCCCGCGGCCGACAGTCCGGCCGGCACAGCCACCGAACACAGATTCAACAGGTTCACGAAACGGCCGAAGCGCGACAGCGGCGTGGCCAGCTCGTCCACCTCGCGCACCGACGTGGCCGTGATCGGGTTGGTAGGAAACACACAGACGTCGATGCCGTGCATCGCCTCCAGCATCGCCGCCTGGGCCGAAGCGCGCTCGCGCAGCAAGCCGATGTATCTGGCAGCGCCGATGTCGCGGCCAAGCAGGATGCGCCGCTTCACGTGCGGGTCGAAGCGCAGTTCCTCGCGTTCGAACAAGCTGCCCAGGTGGGCATAGCCCTCGGCGCTCATCAGCTGGCCGGCGATGTGCATGGCGTCCACACTGCTCTGCGGCAGCGGCCTTTGCACCAGCGTGAAACCGAGCTCGGCGAACACGCCGAGCGCGCGGTCGTAGGCGTGCAGCACTTCCGCATCGACGTGCTGCCGCTCGCTCTCGGGCAACACCCACAGGCGCAGGCCTTCCACACTCCGGCCCAGGCCCTGCAGGGCTGAAGGCGCGGGCGTCTGGCGCGTGGCCGGGTCCTTGGGGTCGGGGCCGGCCAGCACGTCGAGCAGCAAGGCGCTGTCGCGCACGCTGCGGGTGATCGGGCCCACGGTGTCGTGCGTGGGGCACAGCTCGATCAGGCCGTGCCGGCTGATCAGCCCGTGCGTGGTCTTCAGCCCGACCAGGCCGCACAGGCCGGCGGGAATGCGCACCGATCCGCCGGTGTCGGTGCCGAGGGCGGCGCAGGCCAGGCCTGCGGCCACCGCCACGGCGGAGCCGCTGCTGGAGCCGCCGGGCACACGATGGGTCTGCAGGTCCCAGGGGTTCCAGGGCGTGCCCATCGAGGCGTTCGTGCCCCAGCCGCCGAACGCGAATTCAACGGTATGGGTCTTGCCGAGCACGATGGCGCCGGCCGCGCGCAGGCGCTCCACCACGGTGGCACCAAGCCGCGAGATGCGTGGCGGCAAGGCCGCTGAACCGGCTGCGATGGCACGGCCTTCGATTTCGAAAAGGTCCTTGATGGCCACGGTCACGCCATGCAGCGGCCCGAGTATGTAGCCGGCCTGCCGCATGGCGTCGAGGCTGCGCGCGGCCTGCAGTGCGTCCTGCGCATACACCTCGAAGAAGGCATGTAATTGCGCATCGAAGCGGTCGATGCGCGCCAGCTGATGGGCGACCAGGGCTTCGCTGCTGGTGCCGCCACTGGCCAGCGCCTCGGCGACGGTGTCGATGGTGGCATAGGTGGGTGGCGCTGCGGTCATGCGGCCCCCATCACTTTGCGGCCCTGCGACAGCCTGCGGGCCAGCAGCCGCGACCCCATCGACAAGGGAAAGGCAATGGCGAAATAAAACACCCCCACCAGCAGGAAGATGTGCAGCGGCAGGAAGAACTCGCTCGACATGGCACGCGCCGTCAGCATGAGTTCATCGGTGGCGATCAACGCGCACAGCGAGCTGTCCTTGAGCAGGGCCACATAGGTGTTAAGCAGCGGCGGCAGCATCACCCGCAAGGCCTGCGGGAACACCACCTGGACGAACACCTGGTGCGGCGCCAGGCCCACGGCGAGCGCCGCCTCGCGCTGGCCGCGGTGCACGGCAGACAGGCCGCCGCGCAGGATCTCCGCCACATAGGCCGCACCATGCAGGCCCAGGCCGATCACCCCGGCCCAGAAGCCCGACAGGGTCAGGCCCAACGGCGGCAGGCCGAAATACAACGCGAGCAGCAAGGCCAGCAGCGGCACCGTGCGCACCGCCTGGATGAAGCCGTTCGCCGCGAGCCGCAGTACCGGCCAACTGCTGCGCAGCAGCACCACCAGCAAGGCCCCCAGCAGCAGCGCGATGGCGAAGCCGGCCGAAGACAGCAGCGCCGTCACCTTGGCGGCCTCGGCCAGGCGCGGCCCCCATTCGGGCCAGTACTGCAGAAAAACCGAAAAGAAAGTGTTCATCGCGAATGCTCCATGCGGTGTTCGAGCCTGGCAAAACCCCAGCTGATCGGCAGCACCATCAGCGCATACAGCAGCATGGCGGCCACATAGACCAGGGTGGTCTCGAAGGTCGAGGTAACGAGATTGCGCGCGAAGAACATGATCTCCGGCGCGGCGATGGCCGAGGCGATCGAGGTGTCCTTCAGCAGCTGGCTGGTGTAGTTGCCCAGGGACGGCCAGGCCAGGCGCAGCATCTGCGGCAGCAGCACGTGCCGCAGCGTCTGCCACGGCGTCATGCCCACCGACAGGGCCGACTCGCGCTGGCCCACATGCAGGCTGCGCAGCGCGGCGGCGAACACGTCGCACAGCACGGCCGCACCCACCAGGCCGAGGCCGAGAATGGCCGCAAGCTTCGGCGACAGCCGCAGGCCGATGGCGGCCAGCCCGAAATAGATCACGAACAGATGGGCCAGCGCGGGCACGTTGCGCATCCATTCGGTGTAGGCGGCGATGGCCAGCTGCAAGGCCCTGCTGCGCGCGAAGGTCGACAGCACGGCCAGCAGCAGGCCGGCCGCCAGGGCCATGGCAAACGCACCGGCGGCCACCTCGGCGGCGGTGACGGCACCCGCCATCAGCGTGGCCAGAATGCCGCCGAACACGTCGAGCCGCGGCGTCATGCGCAACGCTCCATGGGCGCCGCCACCTGGCCAAGGAAATTGCGGGTGCGCTCCAGCTGCGGACGGTTGATGACATCGGCCGCCCGGCCCTGCTCGACGATGTGGCCGCCGTCCATGAAGATCACGCGGTCGGCCACGTCGCGCGCAAACCGGATCTCGTGTGTCACGAGGATCATGGAGCGGCCCTCCTCCGCCAGTTCGCGGATCACATTCAGCACCTCGCCCACCAGCTCGGGGTCGAGCGCCGAGGTCGGCTCGTCGAACAGCATCAGCTTGGGCCGCTGCGCCAGCGCCCGCGCTATCGCCACCCGCTGCTGCTGGCCGCCGGAGAGCCGCTCGGGAAACTCGCCGGCCTTCTGCGACAGGTGCACCTTGTCCAGCATCTCGTCGGCGAGTTCATAAGCCTCGGCCTTCGACAGCCCGCCGGCCTTGATCGAACCCAGGGCCACGTTGTCGCGCACGTTCAAATGCGGCCACAGGTAGAACAGCTGGAACACCATGCCGATCTCGCGGCGCTGGGGTGCCAGCTCGCGGTCGCTCATGAAACGAAAGCCACCGTGTTTCTGCGGCAGTTGGCCGATGCGTTCACCTTCGAGCAGCACCGAGCCCTCGTTCGGCCGCTCCAGGAAATTCAGGCAGCGCAGGCAGGTCGACTTGCCCGAACCGCTCGGGCCGATCAGCGACAGGGTTTCGCCTTTGGCGAGGTCGAAGGAAATGCCCTTGAGCACGTCCAGCGCGCCGTAGCGCTTCTTCAGTCCGTCGACCTGGAGCAGGGTTGGGCTCATGACACGGCTCACTTGCAGGCCGGCAGCGACCAGTTCGCCGGGCGGTCCACGCCGGCCCGGAAGTTCTGGCCCGCGGGCTGGTACCAGACGTCCTGCACCAGGCCGTATTTCGCGCCGATCTTCTTCAGCTCGCAGCTCTGCCAGAGCTTGGCGATCTCGGCATTCACCGCCTTGGCGAGTTCGGGGTTGTCCTTGTTCATGCCGAAGACAACCTGGCCCAGGCCGGTGAGCAGCGGGTAGTCGGGGTTGTTGTCGGCGAAGGCGTTGAACTTCAGGCTCCACTGCGGGTTGCGCGAGATGGCGTATTGCATGACCGGCGGGTCGCCGATGACGGCGTCGATGCGGCCGGCCAGCAGGTCGCGCACCGCGGCGTCCGAGGTGTCGTACATGGTGAGCGTGAGACCGGCGATCTTGCGCAGCTCGGGGATGAAGGAGAAGCCGGTGATGGTGCCCACCCTTTTGCCTTCGAGGTCCTTCAGGCGCGACCAGTCGGTCTTGCTCGACTGGGTGATGCCGTTCTTGAAGTAGTGGATCGGGTCGCTCAGCGTCATGATCTTCGAGCGCTGTTCGGTCCAGCCCATGGTGCCGGCCATCACGTCGACGCGTTTGGCCTGCACCGAGGCGATGGTGCCCGACCACTCCATCAGCGCCGGCCGCACCTTGAGCTTCACCGCATCGGCCACACGCTGCAGGATCTCGCCGTCATAACCGATCATGGCGCCGTCCTGGTAGCCGGTGCCGGGCATGTCGCCGGTGAAGGCGATGGTCAACGCGTCTTTCTCGACGGTGGGCAAGGCCTGGGCCTGGGCCTGCGCGTGCGGCAGCAGGGCGGCCAGCACACAGGCCAAGAGTGCGTTGGAAAGCGATTTCTTCATGGGTGAACTCCTGAGGTGAATGAAGCGAAAACCGGGGAATAACCGGGGGCGAAGGGAGATTGGCAGCTGACGGATGGATGGTATGAAGCGGCCCCGGCTTGTCATAGGAGGCGCTGGCAGGTAAATTGAACGTATGCGACATCCCGAAAAATCACCCCGCACAGCCCTTTCCGCCCACCCTGCCCGTGCCGAGCCGCCACGCGAAGGCCAGGCGCTGGTCGAACGGCTGGACGCGGCACCGGCAAAGCCCACGCCCAAGGCCTCGGGCGTGGAGCTGCGCATCGGCATCCTGCTACTGCCGACCTTTCCGCTGCTGTCGCTGGCCGGGCTTTGCGACGCGCTGCGCCATGCGGCCGACCTGGGCGACCAGAGCCGGCAGGTGCGCTGCAGCTGGACGGTGCTGAGCGCCTCGGGCGAGGCGGTCCAATCGAGCTGCGGCGTCGCGGTGGCGGCGCAGCCGGCCTGGGACGCCAATGCCGACACCGGAACCAGAACCCAAACCGGCACCGGCTTCGACTACGTGGCGGTGATCGGCGGGCTGCTGCCGGCCATGAAACACACCGACCCGCGCGGCCTGGCCTTCCTGCAACAAGCCGCCGCACGCGGCACGCCGCTGGTGGGCATCTGCACCGGCAGCTTCGCCCTGGCCCGGCACGGCTTCATGCAGGGCAAGGTGGCCTGCGTGCACCCGTTCCACGTCAACGACTGGCAGGCCGCGTTTCCCGGCCTGGCCTTCACCACCAATTGCGACTATGTGTTCGACGGCGACCGCATCACCTGCGCTGGCGGCATCTCCATCATCGAACTGGCCACCGAGCTGATCCGCCTGCACTGCGGCCCCGACCGCGCGGCCAAGGTGGTGCACCAGATGACGGTGACCCAGAAGTCGGCCATCTCGCACATGGCGCGGCGCCGGGCGCTGGGTTATGCCTCGGCCGACAACGACAAGCTGCGCCAGGCCATCGTGCTGATGGAGAAGAACATCACCACACCGCTGGAGATCGGGGTGATCGCCCGGCTCGTCGATTCCAGCAGCCGGCAGCTCGAACGGGTGTTCCTGGCCGAAACTGGCGCATCGCCTTCGGAGTTCTATCGGAACTCGCGGCTGAAATACGGCCGCTGGCTGCTCACCACCGCCGATTCGCCGGTGAGCACCATCGCCTACGAATGCGGTTTTGCCGACGCTTCGCATTTCATCCGGCACTTCCAGCAGCTGTATGGCGTGTCGCCCGGGCGCTTGCGCAAGGCGCTTCAACCCACGGCTTGACGACGAAACACCTCACGAAATACCCATGCGGCCCGGCTTCTTGGGTACAGTGGGCGTCCGCGCCGGGCCAACCGCCGCTGCATTCGAGGCCGCATCAAAAAACATGGACCACACCCAGACGAACACCCAGACGATTTCGTCTTCCGCCCGGCCACGCCGGCAGACCACCAGGTTCCGCATCCACCTGGCGCTGGTTGCGCTGGTCTGCCTGGGTGCGGGCGGCTTCCTGGCCACGCACTACCCCGTGACACCGGTGGTACCGATGGCGGCCACGCTGGTCTTCGCCGCGGCCTGCGCGGTGTTTTTCCGCTGGCCCGACCTGTGGCTGCTGGCCGTGCCGGGCCTGCTGCCGCTGATCGGCTTTGCGCCGTGGACGGGCTGGATCACGTTCGAGGAACTCGATCTGCTGGTGCTGGCCGCGGCCGCGGGTGGTTATGCGCGCGCGGCCCTGCCCGGCATTGCGCTGCCGGCCAAGGGCCAGCGCGTGCACCTGATCTCACCCGGGCCGCTGCTGCTGCTGTTGCTGTTCGCGGTCTCGACCCTGGTGGCCATGGGCCGGGGTTTCGAGGATGCGGGCGGCTTCGTCTTCGGCTGGTACCAGGGTTATCACGAGCCGATGAACAGCCTGCGCCTGGCCAAGAGCTTTTTCCTGGCCGCGCTGCTGTTGCCGCTGTGGTGGGGCGCGGTCGCGCGGCGCGGGGAGCAGGCCGCCGCCCGGTTGGCCGTGGGGCTGTCGCTGGGCCTGGCCGCGGCCTCGCTCACCACGGTGTGGGAACGCATCGCCTTCACCGGCCTGTTCGACTTCTCCAGCGACTACCGCACCACCGGCATGTTCTGGGAAATGCATGTGGGCGGCGCCGCGCTCGACGGCTTCCTCACGCTGTGTGTGCCGTTCGCGGTGCGCGAGGTGTTCTTTGCGCGGTCCACCCGGCGCTGGGGCACGGCCGTGGCCTGCCTGGCGCTGGCCGGTTATGCCTGCCTGACCACCTTTTCGCGCGGTGTCTACCTGGCGGTACCGATCGCCGTGACGGTGACCATCGCCTGCTGCATGCTGAGCGCGCGGCGCCAGGCGGCGGCGCTGGCGCGAGCCCGCCCGCCCGTGGCGACCGGACCGGCGCCGATGGCGGCCACGACTTCCGGGGCGCCGCTGATGTCCGCCGCCACAGCCTCCACCGCCACCGTGCACCCAGCCGCCCACACGGCGGGCAAGGGCTTCCTGGCCGGGGCGCTGCTGGTGGTGTTGTTCACCGCCGCGATCTGGTGGGTGTTTCCGTCCAGCGGCTACCGCGGCCTGCTGGCGCTGTTCGGTGCCATGGCCATGGCTTTGCCGCTGGCCCGGCTGCTGCGCGGCTACAAAGCCGTGGACTGGGTGATGGCGGTGGTCTCCGGCCTGTTCTTCGGTGCCGGCGCCTGTGCCGTGGCCTGGCTGGTGCCCAAGGGCGCCTATGTGGCCTATGTGCTGAGCGCCGCGTTTTGCGTCTGCACCATCTTCCTCTGGCACCACAGCCCGGCCATGGCGCAACGGCGCGGCAGTGCCGGCCTGGCGGCGCAGCTTGGCCTGGCGGCCTACCTGGCGCTGCTGACCAGCGCGGTGCTGGTGGCCGGGCATTGGGGCGGATCCAGCGCGCTGGGCGCGATGCTGCTGGTGGTGCTGGTGTTTTTCCTGCTGTCGCTGGCCTCGGCCGCGTCGCCCAGGCCCTTGTGGCCCGTCAGTTACCGCTGGCAAACCACGGCGCTGGCGGCCATGGTGATGGTCGGCGGCACACTCGGCGTGATGGCCGGCGGGGCCTACATGAGCAGCCGCTTCTCGACCAGCGAGAGCGACCTGGACGGCCGCATCAACCATTGGCGCAAAGGCTGGTGGATGCTCAATACGCCGGCCGACCAGGCCCTGGGCAAGGGCCTCGGGCGCTTTCCGGCGAGTTTCTTCTTCGCGCCGTCTTCGGACGAACACCCGGGCGACTACCGCCTGAAGTCGGAGCCGGGCAACAGCTTCCTCACGCTCGGCGGCGGCAAGCAGCGCTACATGGGTTGGGGCGAGCTGCTGCGGATGTCGCAGCGCATCCACACCCCCAAGGGCCCGGTCAATGTGGTACTCATGACCCGTGCCAACCGGCCGGTCACGCTGCACCTGGAGATCTGCCAGAAACACCTACTCTACAACGCCGACTGCCTGCTCGGCGGCACCGCGCTGAAGTTCGATCCGGGCACTGCCGGGCATTGGCAGGAACTGCGCATGACGCTGCAGGGCAAGGACCTGCCCGATTCCGACTGGTATGCGCCCAGGCTGGCCGTGTTTTCGATCGCCACCGACACCGGCCAGGGCGTGGTCGACATCGACAAGATCCAGGTGACCGACGGCCAGGGCCGCTCGCTGCTGGACAACGGCGATTTCTCCCAGGGCCTGCAGCGCTGGTTCTTCTCGAGCGACCGCAACCACATGCCCTGGCACATCAAGAGCCTGCTGATGAACGTGCTGTTCGACCAGGGCCTGGTCGGCCTGGCGCTGTTTGGACTGATGGGCATCGCGGCGCTGTGGCGCGTGGTGCTCGGCAGCGCCAAGGACCACGCACTCGCCCCCGCCATCGCCGGCGGCCTGGTCGGCTTCGTGGTGGTGGGCCTGTTCGACAGCCTGGTCGACGTGCCGCGGCTGGCCTTCGTGTTCTACCTGGTGCTGATGCTGGGGCTGACCGTGCGGCCCAGCCGGGCCAGGCCGGTGCCGCGCGCAGCTTCAGTCGCCTGACGCTTCACGGCGCCCGGCCAGCGCCGCCACCAGCCAGCCCATGCCCAGCGCCAGCAGCACCGAGGTGATCTCCGGCGTGCGCCCAGGCAGATAGCGCTGCGTCCATTCGCAGGCGAAGGCCAGCCAGGCCACGCCGGCGGTGGCCAGGCGCCAGTCGATGCCGCTGCGCGCGGCAGCCCACACCAGCGTGCCGAAACTGAGGCATTCGAAAGCCACGTTGGTGATCACCGATTCGATACTCGCCGCGAGCGAGGAGCCAAACGGCATCCAGCCCATGGGCAGTGGCTGCGTGCGCCACTGCCAGGGCCAGATCGCCTGCATCAGGTAAGTGGCCAGGGCCGCGGCGAAGAGCACCGGCAGGCGGTGCCCGGGCCAGGCGCGGTCGATGGCGGTCCACAACGCCAGGCCAGCGCCGATGCCGAGCACCACCGCCAGGCCCGGCGTCTGGTGGATCACGGCGAACTTGCCGCCCAGTACCAGCAGCGCCATGACCGCGCAGGCCAGGCGCCGGTGCCAAGGCCAGGCCACGGAACGCAACAACACGGCCGTCGCCTCCAGGCCCATCAGCGTCATGCCGACGTGCTGCAGCATGCGCCGCGGCTCCCACCAAGGCTGCTGCCAGAGCGACTTGAGGTTGTCCACCACCGAGGACACGTCGATCGTCGGGATCAGCGGGAACAGCTCCGCCACCCACCATACGCCGAGCATCAGCAGCGCGAAGCGGTCGACCGCCTGCAGTGCCGAGTGCTGCCGGTGCACCCGGTGCATCAAGCGCACCGACAGCCGGCCCGCGCACCAGCCGAGCACATGGCCGACCATGTTGAACACCACGTCGGACAGCGCCGGTGTGCGCGGCAAATACTTCTGCAGCCACTGCAGCGCGCCGGCCAGCACCAGCGCGACGACGAACCACGCGGCGAACACCCGCCAGCGGCCCTCGCTTTCCTGGTGGTACCAGGCCAGCAGCCAGCCCAGCGGCAGGAACAGCACCACGTTTTCCAGCAGGTCGCCCAGGCCGATCCGGCCGGACCAGATGAAGTCCTGCGGATGGGCGAAGTCCCATTCCAGCGGATACAGCGAGCCGTAGACGATCAGCAGCAGCACCGCGCCGATGGCAATGCGGTAGCTGCGCGGATGAACCCGCCCGTCCACGGGCGTGGCGATGTGCGGGGCCGACACGGCCGCCGGCTCGGACGCGTCCTGCATTCAGGCCGGGTCCGCCGGCAGGTCGTTCAACACCGCCTGCTGCTGGTCGGCCGCAGCCTTGATGAAGCGCCAGGTGGCCTGCATGCGCGCCAGGTGCTTGATCTCCACCGGCATCGACATCCAGAAGGTGCGCTGCATCGCCTTGGCCGGCAGGATGCGCTGCAGGCTCGTGTCCTGGCTGGCGATGAAGGCCGGCAACACGCCGATGCCGGCACCGGCCACGATCGCGCGGTGCTGGGCCAGGATGCTGGTGCTGCGCAGGCCGATGCGGTCGGGCCGGCACAGCTCGTCGAGGTAATGCAGTTCCTGGCTGAACAGCAGGTCGTCCACATAACCGATGAACATGTGGCGGTCCAGGTCTTCGCGGTTGCGGATCGGCGGGTGCGCGGCCAGGTAGCTTTTGGCGCCATACAGGCACAGCGCGTAGTCGGTGAGCTTTTGCACGATGAACGGGCCGCGCGTGGGCCGCTCCAGCGTGATCACGATGTCGGCCTCGCGCCGCGACAGGTTCACCACCCGCGGCACGGCCAGCAGGTCGATCACCAGGCGCGGGTGCTGGGCCACGAGCCGACTCAACTGCGGCGCCAGCATCACCGTGCCGTAGCCTTCGGTGGCGCCGACACGCACCACGCCAGACAAGTCTTCACCCCGGCGGCCCTGGTCGTCGGCCTGGCGCTGCACGCCGATACAGGCGGTCTCCATGTCCTCGGCATGCGGCAGCAGTTTCTTGCCGGCTTCGGTCATGGTGTAGCCGGTGGGCGCGCGCTCGAACAGCGGCGTGCCCAGCGCGGTCTCCAGCGCGGTGATGCGGCGCGACACGGTGGTGTGGTCCACCTCGAGCCGGCGCGCCGCCGTCACCAGCCGGCCGGTGCGCGAGACTTCGAGAAAGAAGCGCAGGTCGTCCCAGTTCACGCGTTTTCCTGGCCTTGATTGCTGTGCATTTTTGCAGAATGACAATAGATTTTTAAGCCTTGTCCAGGCGACTTTGCAATGATAGCATCGCCCTCGACACCACCGACGCAGGCCGCACGAACGGCCCTGCCACGACAAAATCCACTGGAGAAGACATGTCCGCCCTGCCCAAGTCCCCATCCGAATTGCAGAACCAGCCGCTGGCCAGGCTGCCCACCGTCAAGCTGCTGATCAACGGCGAATTCGTCGAGTCGAAATCCACCGTCTGGCGCGACATCGTGAACCCGGCCACCCAGCAGGTGCTGGCCCGCGTGCCCTTTGCCACGCCGGACGAAGTCAACGCCGCCGTGGCCTCGGCCAAACAGGCCTTCAAGACCTGGCGCAAGACGGCCATCGGCGCGCGTGCCCGTATCTTCCTGAAGTACCAGCAGCTGATCCGTGAAAACATGGCCGAGCTGGCCGCCATCCTCACCGCCGAGCAGGGCAAGACCCTGCCCGACGCCGAGGGCGACGTGTTCCGCGGCCTGGAAGTGGTGGAACACGCTTCGGCCATCGGCAACCTGCAGCTCGGCGAGCTGGCCAACAACGTGGCCGGCGGCGTGGACACCTACACCCTGCTGCAGCCGCTGGGTGTGTGCGCCGGCATCACGCCGTTCAACTTCCCGGCCATGATCCCGCTGTGGATGTTCCCCATGGCCATCGCCACCGGCAACACCTTCGTGCTCAAGCCTTCGGAGCAGGACCCGATGGTCACCATGCGCCTGGTCGAACTGGCGCTCGAGGCCGGCATTCCGCCCGGTGTGCTCAACGTGATCCACGGCGGCGAAGACGTGGTCAACGCCATCTGCGACCACCCCGACATCAAGGCCGTGTCCTTCGTCGGCTCGACCAAGGTCGGCACCCATGTCTACAACCGTGCCACCCAGGCCGGCAAACGCGCGCAATGCATGATGGGCGCGAAGAACCACGCCATCGTGATGCCCGACGCCAACAAGGAGCAGACGCTCAACGCCATCGCCGGTGCAGCCTTCGGCGCGGCCGGCCAGCGCTGCATGGCGCTGTCGGTGGTGGTGCTGGTGGGCGAGGCACAGCAGTGGGTGCCCGAACTCGTGGCCAAGGCCAAGACGCTAAAGATTGGCGCCGGCACCGAAAAAGGCGTGGATGTGGGCCCGCTGGTTTCGTGCGCCGCCTTCGAGCGTGTGAACGGCCTGATCGAACGCGGCGTGGCCGACGGCGCCACGCTGGAGCTCGACGGCCGCAAACCCACGGTGCCCGGCTTCGAAAAGGGCAACTTCGTCGGGCCAACCGTGTTCTCGGGCGTGAAGCCCGGCATGGTGGTCTATGACCAGGAGGTCTTCGGCCCGGTGCTGTGCCTGGCCGCGGCCGACAACATCGATGACGCCATCGAACTCATCAACAGCAACGTGAACGGCAACGGCACCGCGATCTTCACCCAGAGCGGCGCGGCGGCGCGGCGCTTCCAGGAAGACATCGACGTGGGCCAGGTCGGCATCAACGTGCCGATCCCGGTGCCGGTGCCACTGTTCTCGTTCAGCGGCTCGCGCGGATCGAAGCTCGGCGACCTCGGGCCTTATGGCAAACAGGTGATCTTGTTCTACACACAGACGAAGACGATCACGCAGCGCTGGTTCGACGACAGCACGGTGTCGCATGGTGTGAACACGACCATCAGCTTGAAGTGATGGCGATGGCGCCTCCTGCCTTCGCTCCCTCGCCCCTCCGGGGAGAGGGTTGGGGTGAGGGGTGGCGGCGCCGACCATCGTGAACGACTCAAGCACCCATGCCCTCACCCTAGCCCTCTCCCGGAGGGAGAGGGGATAAGAAAAAAGACCCCATGGACTTCGAACTCTCTGAAGAACAAAGCGCCTTCGCCGCATCCGCACGCGCGTTCGCGCAGGCCGAATTCGCCCCGCACGCCGCGCGCTGGGACGCCGAATCCATCTTCCCCAAAGCCGCCATCGCCCAGGCCGGCGAACTCGGCTTCTGCGGGCTCTACGCACCCGAGCGCATCGGCGGCCTGGCCCTGCCCCGGCTCGACGCGACGCTGGTGTTCGAGGAAATGGCCGCCATCGACCCCTCGACCACGGCCTTCATCACCATCCACAACATGGCCACCTGGATGCTCGGCACCTGGGGCAGCGACGCCGTCTGCGAACGCTGGGGCCAAGACCTCACGGCTGGCCGCAAGCTTGGCTCGTATTGCCTCACCGAGCCCGGCGCCGGCTCGGACGCGGCCTCGCTCAAGACCCGCGCCGAGCGCGACGGCGATGCCTATGTCATCAACGGTGGAAAAGCCTTCATCTCGGGCGCGGGCGCCACCGACGTATTGGTGCTGATGGCACGCACCGGCGGCCCCGGCGCGGGTGGCATCTCGGCCTTTGCCGTGCCGGCCGATGCGCCGGGCATAGCCTACGGCAAGAAGGAACACAAGATGGGCTGGAACAGCCAGCCCACGCGCAGCATCAGCTTCGACAACGTGCGCATCCCGGCCGACCACCTGCTGGGCGCCGAGGGCGAAGGCTTCCGCATCGCGATGAAGGGGCTGGACGGCGGGCGCATCAACATCGCCACCTGCTCGGTGGGCGCGGCGCAGGGCGCACTCGACGCCGCACGGCGCTACCTGCAGGAGCGGCAGCAGTTCGGCAAGCCGCTGGCCAGCTTCCAGGCGCTGCAGTTCAAGCTCGCCGACATGGCCACCGAACTCGTGGCCGCGCGCCAGATGGTGCGGCTGGCCGCCAGCAAGCTCGATGCCGGCGACAAAGATGCCAGCACCTATTGCGCCATGGCCAAACGCTTCGCCACCGACGCCGGCTTCAACGTCTGCAACGACGCGCTGCAGCTGCACGGCGGCTACGGCTACCTGGCCGAGTTTCCGCTGGAGCGCCTGGTGCGCGACACCCGGGTGCACCAGATCCTGGAAGGCACGAACGAGATCATGCGGGTGATCGTGGCGCGGCGCCTGCTCGACCCGAATACGCAAGACACGCCGCGCTGAGCTTTCCCTCCATTCCAAGAACCTATCCATGACCGACGCAGTCCTGTTCGACGAACTCCCCACCACCAACGGCAAATACTTCGGCGTGGCCACGCTCAACGCGCCGGCCTCGCTCAACGCCTTGTCGGTCGACATGGTGCGCCTGCTCACACCCAAGCTGCGCGCCTGGGCCACCAACACCAAAGTAGCCGGCGTGCTGCTGCAGGCCAGCGGCGAAAAGGCTTTCTGCGCCGGCGGTGACCTGCGCCAGCTGTACCAGACGCTGCGTGACTGCGGCCCCGCGCGCAATGTCTATGCCGAGCGCTTCTTCGCCGAGGAATACGAGCTCGACCACCTGATCCACACCTACCCCAAGCCTTTTCTCTGCTGGGGCCACGGCATCGTGATGGGTGGCGGCGTGGGCCTGATGGCCGGTGCCTCGCACCGCGTGGTCACGCAGCAAAGCCGCATCGCCATGCCCGAGATCAGCATCGGCCTCTACCCCGACGTGGGCGGCAGCTGGTTCCTGCGCCGCGCACCGGGCCGCACGGGCTTGTTCCTCGCGCTCACCGCCGCGCCGCTGAACGCGGCCGACGCGATCTTCTGCGGCTTTGCCGACATCGCCGTGCCCCACGAACACAAGGCCCAGGTGCTGGATGACATCGCCGCCACGGCCTGGAGCGGCCATGCCGGCGCCGACCGTGCCGTCCTCTCCCGCGTGCTGGCCCGCGCGGCCGAAGGCGCCGAGCTGCAGCCGTCCAGGGTGCGTGCGCATTTCGACAGCCTCAACAGCCTGATGGCCGGCGACGACCTGATCGACATCGCCCAGCGCCTGCGCGCCCTGCAAAGCGATGACGCCTGGCTGCAGACCGCTGCCAACACCTTCGTCAAGGGCGCGCCGAGTTCAGCGGCCTTGTCGTTCGCCCTGTGGCAGCGTGTGCACCACATGTCGCTCGCCGAAGTCTTCCGCCTCGAATACCGGGCCTCGCTGGGCTGTTGCGCGCATGCCGATTTCACCGAGGGCATCCGCGCCGTGCTCATCGACAAGGACCGCAACCCGAAGTGGCGCCCGGCGCGTATTGAAGACATCACACCGGAATTCGTGGAAGAGCATTTGAAGGCCCGAGGAGAAATGCCGCAGGAACTCGCGGTGCTCGTCTAGAAAAACCAAAGCAAGGAGACCAACATGAAAATCGCATTCATCGGCCTGGGCAACATGGGCGGCCCGATGGCACTGAACCTGTTGAAGGCCGGCCATACGCTCAGCGCCTTCGACCTCTCGGCCGAGGCCTGCCGCAAGTTCGCGGCAGACGGCCTGCCGATCGCCGCCTCGGCCGCGGCCACGCTGGCCGACGCCGAAGTGGTGATCAGCATGCTGCCGGCCAGCGCCCATGTGGAAGGCCTCTACCTGGGGACGGACGGCAGCCCCGGCATCCTGGAGCAGATCGCGGCCGGCACCCTGGTGATCGACAGCAGTACCATTGCCGCCGCCACCTCGCGCAAACTGGCCGAAGCCGCGGCCCCGCTCGGCGTGGCGGTGATCGACGCACCGGTCTCCGGCGGCACCGGCGGCGCGATCGCCGGCACGCTGACCTTCATGGTCGGCGGCTCGGAAGCCGACCTGGAGCGCGCCCGCCCGGTGCTGGAAAAGATGGGCGCCAACATCTTCCACGCCGGCGGCCCCGGCGCGGGCCAGACGGCCAAGATCTGCAACAACATGCTGCTCGGCATCCTGATGATCGGCACCTCGGAGGCCCTCGCCCTCGGCGTGGCCAACGGGCTCGATCCGAAGGTGCTGTCGGAGATCATGCGGCGCAGCTCGGGCGGCAACTGGGCGCTGGAGAAATACAACCCCCTGCCCGGTGTGATGGAGACCTCACCCGCGTCCAAGGCCTATGCCGGCGGCTTCGGCACCGACCTGATGCTCAAGGACCTGGGCCTGGCGCAAGAGAACGCCACCGCCGTGCGCGCGGCCACCCCCCTGGGCGGCATGGCACGCAACCTGTATGCGGCGCACAGCCTGGCGGGCCATGGCTCGCTCGATTTTTCGAGCGTCATCCAGATGCTGCAAAAAAAGGCCTGAGGCAGAACCCTATTTGGCGCCGGCCTTGCGCGTCGACGCGGCCTTGGTCTGCGCCTGTTTCTCGGCCTCTTTCACGCCGGCGCTGGTATGCAGCTTGCGGCAGTCGGAATCCACGCCCGGGCCGGTTTCGATCAGCGGCAGCAGCGCCGCGAATGGTGCCACGGCCAGCAACGCGACCGCACCGCCGGCACGGGCCAGCAGCGGGCCTTTCTCCAGCGAGAAATCGGGGTTCTTGAAGCTGCCGTAAAGCCGGACCGGCGTGCGCAGCGAGAGGATGCCCATGCTCTTGGGCCTGGGCGTGAGCAGCATGTCGAAGCGCTCGTCCTTCAGGTTGAAGCCGCCCTCGCCCAGGATCTGCGTCTGCTCGGTGTCGACCACGAACAGGTTCGACTTGCCCACCCCGTCCTTGATGTCGAAGGCCATGCCGCCGCAATTCACGCTGATGCTCTTGTCGCCACCAGCCAAAAGCTTCAGCACCTTGCCGCCGTTCAGGCCGCTGGCGGCGTCGAGCAGGTTCGACACGCGGCCATTGGAGATGGCGGCCGAGACCCGGCCGTTCGATGTCGCGGCCGCATCGGCGATGGAGTTGCCGGTGCCCACAACCTGCAGGCTGGCGCCGAGCAGGCCCGCGCCCTGGGCCAGCTTGGAATCCTTGGGCACGAGGCGGTCGACACGGATGCCGCGGAAGTCGATCCTGGCATCGGTCTTGATGAGGGTTTGCCGCGCGTCGAGCGCCATCTCGGCGGTGATCTTGCCGCCGGCAAAACCGAAGTCCAGCGGGGTCATCTTCAGCACACCTTCGTGCAGATGCAGCGCGGCGTTCATGCTCTCCAGCGGCAGGTCGATCGGCACCTCCAGCTTCTCGGCCACCAGGGTCACGTCGGCATCGATCTTCTGCAGGCGGCTGCCATCGAACGCGCCTGCGGGCAGGAGATGGTTCGGGTCGATGGCGTTGGCCTTGGCGGCAGCCGTCGCGGCGGTGTTGGTGTCGGCCTGCGAAAGCGCCGGTTTGCCGCCACTTTGCCTGGTCTGCACACCGATCAGCGGCCCGAGGTCGGCCAGGTGCAGGCGGTGGCTGCGCAGGTCGGCGGTGAGCAGCGGACGCGGTTCTTTCCGCACATAGGCGGCGCTGCCGCTCACGTCGGTGGAGCCGATGCGGCCATTCAGGTCGTCCATGCCGTAGCGGTTGCCCTTGAGCACCAGGTGCCCCTGCAGGCTGTAGGGCGGCGAGGCCGGCAGCGGCAGCAACAGGAAGGGGTACAGGTTGGCCAGCGTCTGCCCCTGGATCTTGAGCTGGGTGTCGATGGCGGTGATGTTGGCGGCGTCGGCAATGCGGCCCTCCACCGACACCCGGGTGCTGCCGGCCACCAGGTCGCCCTTGAGCGGAAACGGCACGCCGGATTCCTGAAAACTCAATACCTCGCCACTGAGTGCGGTGCCAGAAAACTCAGCGCCGTGGTAGCGGCCCTTGAAGGCATAACGCGTCGAATAACGGTCATTGACCGGCTTGGCGTCGGCGTCCTTCACCTGCGCCTGTTTGGCCGGGTCGAAGGTGGAAGCCTGCACGTCCAGCTCGAAGGGTTCGCCGTACTTGAAATAACGCAGCCGCCCCTGGTCGACCGACAGGCTGCCGATGCGCAGCCGGCTGGGCTCGGTGGTCTGCGAGGGCTCGGAAAACGTCCAGTTGCGCCGGCCGTCCTGTTGCTGCTCGAAGATCAGGTCGGGCTTGGTCAGCGCCACGCGCGGCACCAGGATCTTCTGCGGCAGGTCGCGCAGCGAGATGGAAAACGCCACCTCCTCGATGCGCGCCATCGCTTCCTGCTTCGACCAGCCGGCGTTGCCGAAATTCACGTCGCGCATCCGAATGGTCGGCGTGAGGCCGAGGCGCACATGCAGGTCGGAGATGGTGAACGTACGCTGGGTCTTGTCGGCGATGTAGCGCTCCAGCGGATGGCGCAGCCAGTTCCAGTCGAACAGCAGCAGGAGCAGCAACAAGGCCACGGCGATGCCGAGCAGGATCGGATGGCGGCGCGGGAACGAGGTCAGGGCGGAGCTTCTGGTCATGTGGCGGCGGCACTTGTGTCGCCGTGCGTGATGCGGCGTTTTACATGGGGTCTGGTGCGCATGCTGGATCTCTTCGCTTTTCTTTCTTTTTTCACGGCTGCAACAGCCCCGACGATACCGTCTTCGGCGCAGCCTGCCAGCGGGCCGGGCCTCGTCTGTGCGTAGGCCGATGCCGCTGCTTTCAAGCCGAGCGGACCTTCTGGCTCAGCCACGGGTGCGACTGGAAATGCGCGAGCAGCCGCGCCTTCTGCGGCGCGGACAGCAGCGACTGCGCCACCAGCGCCGGCCAGGTGCGCGCGGCCGCGGCCACGCAGCGGCGCAGCGCGGCGGTGGCGGGTTTTTCGGGAATGCCGAGCCGCTCGCAAAAAAGGCGCAGCACGTAGGGGCCGAGCCGGGGCTTTTGCCCGGCGGCCGAAGCCACGGTCGACACCGTCGCAACAGTCGCGCGCCGCGCCGCCGCACTCCGCAGTTCGGCGTCGAACTCGACCGGCAGGATGCGCAGCGCGTGGCCGGTGCTTTTGCTGAAGGCGCTGTAGCCCACGATGTCATAGGCTGGCGACAAGGCCGGCGTCACACCGTCCGGATAGATCAGGCCGATGTTCTTCAGGTGCATGTCGGGGTTGCCCAGCAGTTCGTTCACCGCCAGGCGGCGCAGCAGCTCGTGCACCGCCGGCTCGCCCAGGGAGGGCAGCGCCATCAACGCCGCGGCCACCGAGAGGTAGCTGCCGCCGGTGTATTTTTCCTCCGGCATCACACTCAGCACCTGGGCAAAGTCTTCGCAATGGACACGCCCGCCAAGAGCCTTGTCGACGTCGCGGTCGAAGCGCCGCACGGCCAGGAAGTTGGTCTTGCCGTCCGTGTCTTCGAGTTCGTAGCCGTGCTCGGCCGCGAGTTGTTCGAGTGGCGCGAGGCTGGTCTCGCAGACATTCACCCCGGCTGCCGCGGCGAGCTGGAGCGACAGGTGTTCGAGCTCGGGCAGGCGCGGCCGGCCGGTCACCGGCAGCTTGGCGATGATGTGGCTGTCGTGCGACCTGGTGCGGCCCACATAACGATCACCCTGCTTCAGCACCGCCAGCTTGGGCTGGATGCCGGAGACGGAAACGCCCTCTTCCATCGGCTCGGCGGTGACCGACATCTCCAGCGCATCGTTGTCTTGCGTGACCAGGTGCGCCAGGCCCTCGCGGTCGAGGTGCGCGGGCCGGGCCGACACATTGCCCGGCAGGTCGAGCCCGCAGGCGGCCAGCATCTCGAAATGGTCGTTCGGGTCGCAGCCGCGGCGCGCGGCCACATGGTCGCGGAACACACCTTCGGGCAACAGGTTCTGGAACCAGGCCGGCAGCAGCCAACCGCCCTGCGCGGAATAACGGCCATTGAAGCGCGGCGACTGGATGTCGAGCCACAGCTGGCGCTGGCTGTCCGGTGTGGGGGCAAGAAAGGCCGCGCTCAACAGCGGCTGTGACGGCTGCAGCGCCTGGCGGGCAAAACCCTCGTCGGCCACGAAGCGCGTGATCACCGGCGCGCCCGGCATGGCATAACGGAACAACACGCCGATGCGCTGCGGCCCGAGAAAGATGTCGAGCGCCTGGACGTTCATCGCGCTGCCCCACCACCCTGGCCGGCCGCAACGCCTTGCTGCGCCAGGTCGATCAGCGAGGGTACGGCGGCAAGCCCGGCATGTGGACTGCCGAGCCCGGCGGCGGCGGCCTTGGGCACCAGCACCAGTTCCAGCCCCAGCCGGTCGGCCACGGCCAGCAGCGTGGACAGCTTGAAGTCGTGGCTGCCGCTGAGCAGCAGCGTGAGCGTGCGGGTCGACAGCCCTGCGGCTTGGCGCAGCGCGGCCTGGGTCATGCCCGTGGCCTTGAGCTGGGTACGCAGGAGCGTGGCAATGTCGGCGGTGGACTTCATATTACTAAAGTAGTATTTGTTCTACATATGCTACTTTATTTTCTTTCTTAATGCAATTAAACAAATACTAAAGTAGTACAAATATAAAATAAACTACTTTATTATTAATCCAAAGGCACCCTTTACATCCGACCAACCCGGCCATCGTTTATTCCTAAAATGGACAGCCGGTGTTCCCGCCCGGCCTCCTCTTGCAGCAGCCAACCTACACCATCGCCGTGCGCGCCCTGTGCGAGTTCACCGCCAAGCGCGGCGACCTCGACCTGCGTTTCACGCCCAGCCCCACGGCGCAGGAAGGCGTGGCCGGCCATGGCATCGTCGCCCAAAGGCGCGGGGCGGCCTACGAGGCCGAGATCAACCTGGCCGGCAGCCACCGCCACCTGCGGGTACGCGGCCGGGCCGACGGTTTCGACCCGGCGACCAACCAGCTCGAAGAAATCAAGACCTTCCGCGGCGACCTGGCGCGCCAGCCGGCCAACCACCGCGCGCTGCACTGGGCGCAGTTGCGGCTGTACGGCTGGCTGTTGTGCCAGCAGCGCGGGCTGGCCGAACTGACGCTGGCCCTGGTCTACTTCGACATCGACAGCCAGCGGGAAACCGTGCTGACCGAGCCCGCCACGGCCACCGTGCTGCAGCAGCATTTTGAAGCGCAATGCGACTGCTTCCTGGCCTGGGCCGCACAGGAGCTGGCCCACCGCGCCGCACGCGATGCCGCATTGGCCACGCTCGGCTTTCCCCATGCCGCGTTCCGCACCGGCCAACGCGAACTCGCCACCGCCGTCTACCAGGCCAACCGCGCCGGCCGCTGCCTGATGGCCCAGGCACCCACCGGCATCGGCAAGACCGTGGGCACTTTGTTCCCGCTGCTCAAGGCCGCGCCGGGCCAGGCGATTGACAAACTGTTCTTCCTCACCGCCAAGACCTCGGGCCGGCAACTCGCGCTCGACGCCTTGCGGAGCATGGACCAGGCCCGCCCGCTGCGCGTGCTCGAACTGGTGGCCCGCGACAAGGCCTGCGAACACCCCGACAAGGCCTGCCACGGCGAATCCTGCCCGCTGGCCCAGGGCTTCTACGACCGGCTGCCGGCCGCGCGCGCCGCCGCCATCGGCCAGGGCTTTCTCGACAAGGCCACGCTGCGCGACACGGCGCTGGCGCACCAGGTCTGCCCCTACTACCTGGGCCAGGAACTCGCCCGCTGGAGCGACGTGGTGGTGGGCGACTACAACTACTACTTCGACACCAGCGCCCTGCTGCACAGCCTGGCCCAGGCCAACGACTGGCGCGTGAGCCTGCTGGTCGACGAGGCGCACAACCTGCTGGAACGCGCACGCGGCATGTACAGCGCGACACTCGACCAGGCCGAGCTGCGCAAGCTGCGCCAGACCTCGCCGCCCGCTTTGAAGAAGCCGCTGGACCGCCTGCAGCGCCAATGGCAGGCGCTGCACCAGGCGCAGACCGAGCCCTACCAGGCCTATGACGAGCTGCCAGCCAAATTTCTCAACGCCTTGCAGGCCGCGGCCTCGGCCATCGGCGAACACCTTGCCGAGCACCCCACCGCGGTGGACGCCGCGCTGCAGCGCTTCCAGTTCGACGCCCAGCATTTCATCCGGCAGGCCGAGCTGCTGGACCGCCATTCACTGTTCGACATCCACAAGGCCGCGCCACGGCCCGCCGGTGCGGCCAGTGCGGCCAGTGCGGCCACCGTGCTCACCGTGCTGTGCGTGCGCAACGTCGTGCCCGCGCCCTTCCTCGCGCCGCGCCTGGCCGCCGTGCATTCGGCCACGCTGTTTTCCGCCACGCTGAGCCCGGCGCGTTTTTATGAAGACACGCTGGGCCTGCCGGCCAGCACCGCCTGGGTCGACGTGGCCGCACCGTTCCAGGCCGCGCAGCTGTCGGTGCAGGTGGCGCACCGCGTGTCCACCCGTTATGCCGACCGTGCGGCCTCGCTGCAGCCCATCGCCGCGCTGATGGCGCGGCAATACGCGCAGGCACCCGGCAACTACCTCGCCTTCTTCAGCAGCTACGACTACCTGCAGCAGGCCGCCGAACGCTTCCGCCAACTGGCGCCCGAGGTACCGGTGTGGCAGCAGTCGCGCCGCATGGCCGAGGCCGAACAGGCGCAGTTCCTCGCGCGTTTCGTGCCGGCCGGCCAGGGCATCGGTTTCGCCGTGCTCGGCGGTGCATTTGCCGAAGGCATCGACCTGCCCGGCAGCCGCCTCATCGGCGCCTTCATCGCCACGCTCGGCCTGCCGCAGGTGAACCCGGTGAACGAGCAGATCCGCCAGCGCATGGAAGCGGTGTTCCAGCGCGGCTACGACTACGCCTACCTCTACCCCGGCCTGCAAAAGGTGGTACAGGCCGCCGGCCGCGTGATCCGCACGCCCGAGGACCAGGGCGTGCTGCTGCTGATGGACCAGCGCTTCGCCCGCGCCGAGGTGCAGCGGCTGCTGCCCCGCTGGTGGGCGGTGCAGAGCACCTGAACCGCCCTACTTCGCCAACCCCAGCGCCAAAAAGTCCACGAAGGCCCGCACCCGCGCGGCCAGTTGGTGGTGCTGCGGATAAACCGCGTGGATGTCGGCATCGGGCGTGTCGTACTGCGGCAGCACGCGCACCAGCCGGCCGTTGCGCAGGTAGCGCGCAATGTCCCACTCGGCGCGCATCAGGATGCCGTGCCCGTCGAGCGCCCAGTTGACCGCGATCTCGCCGTCATTGGTGGTGAGGTTGCCGCGTGTCTTCACGGCTTCGCTGCGCGCATTGCGGCCCTTGCCGCTGGACAGCCGCCACAGGCCGTAGGCTTCCTCGCCCTGGCGGATGCCGATGCAGTTGTGCCGGCCCAGGTCGTTCGGTACCTTGGGCGTGCCGTGTTTGGCCAGGTAGGCCGGTGCGGCGCAGAGCAGGCGGCGGTTGGGGGCGATGTGGCGGGCGATCATGCGGCTGTCCGGCGGCGCGCCAAAGCGGATGCACACGTCGAAGGCGTCGTCGGTGAGCGGCGGCGGCTGCACCGACAGCTGCAGCTGCACCTCCACCTGCGGGTACTTGCGGACGAACTTCGAGATCAGCGGCGCCACGTGGCTGCGCCCGAAGCCAAGGGTCGCGTTGACCCGGAGCAAGCCCTTGGGCACGGCCTTGGCCGCGCCGAGCAATTCCTCCATGTGCCCGATATCGCCGAGGATGCGGCGTGCATGGTCGAGGTAGAGCTCACCCTCGGGCGTAAGGCTCATGCGCCGCGTGCTGCGGTTGACCAGCGGCACCCCCACGCGCGACTCCATCAGCGCCAGGTGCTTGCTCACCGCCGGTGTGGTGACGCCGAGTTCGCGTGCCGCGGCGCTCAGGCTGCCGGCGCTGGCCAGCGTCGAAAAAAAGCCCAGGTCGGCAGCGTGGATCTTGGTGGGCATGGTGGCCGATTGTTGAATTCAGGTTAACGATGCCTTCACTTTAGCGCCGTGCGCAAACCTGTTCAATTCCTAAAGTAACGGCATCCCTCACCCTTCAGGAGACGCACATGAAAACTTATTCCATCGCCACCATTCCCGGCGACGGCATCGGCAAGGAAGTCGTGCCCGCCGGCCAGCAAGTCCTCGAGGCGCTGGCCAGTTCCAGCCACAGCTTCAGGTTTGAATTCGAGAACTTCGGCTGGGGCGGGGACTGGTTCCGCGCGCACGGCGTGATGATGCCCGACAACGGCCTGGACGCCCTGCGCGGCAAGGACGCCATCTTGTTCGGCTCGGCCGGCGACCCGCACATTCCCGACCACATCACGCTGTGGGGCCTGCGCCTGAAGATCTGCCAGGGCTTCGACCAGTACGCCAACGTGCGCCCCACGCGCATCCTGCCCGGCATCGACGGCCCGCTCAAGCGCTGCGGCCCCGGCGACCTGAACTGGGTCATCGTGCGCGAAAACTCCGAAGGCGAATACGCCGGGGTCGGCGGCCGTGTGCACCAGGGCCATCCGATCGAAGCCGCCACCGACGTGTCGATGATGACCCGCGCCGGTGTGGAACGCATCATGCGTTATGCCTTCAGGCTGGCCCGGTCGCGCCCGCGCAAACTGCTCACCGTGGTCACCAAGAGCAATGCCCAGCGCCACGCGATGGTGATGTGGGACGAGATCGCGGTACAGATCAGCAAGGAATTCCCCGACGTCACCTGGGACAAGGAACTGGTCGACGCCGCCACCGCGCGCATGGTCAACCGCCCGGCCACGCTGGACACCATCGTCGCCACCAACCTGCATGCCGACATCCTGAGCGATCTGGCCGCGGCCCTGGCCGGCAGCCTGGGCATCGCGCCCACCGGCAACATCGACCCCGAGCGGCGCTACCCGTCGATGTTCGAGCCCATCCACGGCTCGGCCTTCGACATCATGGGCAAGGGCCTGGCCAATCCGGTGGGCACCTTCTGGTCGGTGGTGATGCTGCTCGAGCATCTGGGTGAAACCGAAGCTGCCGCCCAGCTGATGCGCGCCGTGGAGAGCGTCACCGCCAACCCGGCGCTGCACACCCGCGACCTCGGCGGCAACGCCACCACGGCACAGGTCACCCAGGCCGTTTGCGAGCAACTGACGGCAGCAAGCCAGCGCAAGACCGCCTGAACAACCGTCAAGCGCTGCAGAAAAACAAGCAGGAGACAAACATGAAATTGCCCAAGCTCGCCCTTGCGCTGGCCCTCGCCCCCGCACTCGCACCCGCCATCGTCATCGCCATTGGCTTCTCGGCTTCGCTCGCGCAGGCACAGGCCTGGCCGACCAAGCCGATCACGCTGGTCGTGCCCTTCCCGCCCGGCGGCAGCTCGGACGCGCTGGCCCGGGCCCTGACGACCGATCTTTCTCAAAAGCTCGGCCAGCCGGTGATCGTCGAAAGCAAACCCGGCGCCGGTGCCACGCTGGGCGCGGACTATGTCGCCAAGGCCAGGCCGGACGGCTACACCCTGCTGATGGGCGCGGTGCACCACACCATCGCCACCAGCGTCTATAAGAACGTGTTTACGGTCTATCCGGGGTCGCGCAAGTCCCTTTTCGGGATGAGCTGTTAGGCGCGGTGCGCCGCCCATAGCCTGCTATGGGCCAGCGCCGCAACGACACAGATCGCCCGAAAAGGGACTTGCCCTTCGGGTTGGGTCGAAATCGGGCGAGGGCGGCACCAAGTCGATTGCATGGGCATGAGCCCATGCCGCACGACCTTGGCACCACCCTCATCCCGATTGCGACCCAACGCGACCCCGGATAGACCGTAAACACGTTCTAAGAAGCTGCCCTACGATTTCGAGAAGAGCTTCGCCCCGGTCACCACCGTGGCCCTGGTGCCCAACGTGCTGGTGGTCAACGCCAAGTCATCCGCCACCGACGTCAAGGGACTGATCGCGCTGGCCAAGGCGCGGCCCGGCAAACTCGCCTACGGCTCGAACGGCAACGGCACGGTGCAGCACCTGATCGGCACCCAGTTCTCGGCACTGGCCGGCGTGGAGCTGCTGCATGTGCCCTACAAAGGCAGCGCACCGCTGACCACCGACCTGCTCGGCGAGCAGATCGACATGTCGTTCGACACGCTGACACCGGTGGTCCAGCACATCAAGGGCGGCAAGCTGCGTGCGCTGGCGGTCACCACCGCGCGCCGCTCCAGTACCCTGCCCGACGTGCCGACGCTGGCAGAAGCCGGCCTGAAAGACTTCGACCAGGGCACCTGGTTCGGCATCCTCGCGCCGGCGGCGACACCCAAGGAAATCGTGGCCCGGCTCAATGCCGAGATGGTGGCGATCATCCATTCGCCGGAGTTCAGGAAACGCATGCAGGAGATTGGCGCCGAGCCGGTGGGCGACAGCCCCGAACAGATGGCCACACAAATCCAGAACGACACCACCAAGTACGCGAAGCTGGTGAAAGACGCGAAAGTCTCGATCGACTGAAAACTGTAGCGGCCGGGTTCATTCCACCGCCCGGGTGGAGCGTTGTCACAAGACAGGCGGGTCAAACGTCTAGTGTCCAGTGTGGCCGGATGATGCCTTTGGCACAGCCGGCCTCTCGGCCTCTATCATCACCTGAGCTCCCGCAACCATGCACGACGCCACCGCCACCTTCAACCGCCACCGGCCCCGGCTGCAGGGCATCGCCTACCGCATGCTCGGCTCGCTGGCCGAGGCGGAAGACGTGGTGCAAGACGTCTGGCTGCGCTGGAACGAGGCCGCCCATGAGGCCATCATCAATGCCGAGGCCTGGCTGGTCACCAGCACCACCCGTGTGTCGATCGACCGGCTGCGCTCGGCCAAGGTCGCGCGTGAACACTATGCGGGCATCTGGCTGCCCGAGCCGGTGCTGACGCAGGCGCCGGCCACGCCCGAGCAGACCAAGGAACTCGCCGACGACGTATCGGTGGCCTTCCTGATCCTGCTCGAACGCCTCTCGCCCGAGGCCCGCGCGGCCTTCCTGTTGCGTGAGGTCTTCGACGCCGACTACGACGAAGTCGCCCAGGCCATCGGCAAGAGCGAGGCCGCCTGCCGCCAGATCGTGCACCGTGCCAAAGCCCAGCTGCGTGACGACCGGCCGCGCCAACCGGTTTCGCGCGACCTGCACCTGCGCTTGCTGCGCGACTTCTCCGAGGCCCTGACACACGGAGACTTCGCGCGCATCAACGCCATGCTGGACGACAACGCGGCACTGATCGGCGACGGCGGCGGCAAGGTCACGAGTTTCCCCAAACCACTGCAGGGCGGACGGCGCATCGCCCAGCTGTTCTATGCCGCCTACCGGCGCTACGGCGACCGGCTGCGCATCGAACTGGCTCTGCTCAACGGGCAGTGGGCGCTGCTGCGCTTCATCGATGGCCAACTGGAATCGGCGCAGTCCTTTGAAATGGATGGCGAGCGCATCGTGCACATCCACGTGCAGCGCAACCCGGAAAAGCTGCTGCGCCTGTCGGAGGTGTTCGGCGCCTGCTGAACCGCCAACACGGAAAAAAAGCCTGCGGCTTGTCACACCGCGGCGGCGCCGAACGTCTTATGGGATAGGGAGTACCTAACAACAAGGCCGCACCACCTGCGCGGCCCCCCCCTTCATCTGACCCACTCAACAGGAGCCACCATGACACAACGCCTCAACTACATTCAACAGTCGCCCGAACTGTTCAAGAAGTTTCTCGAATTCAGCATGCACGTGAAAGACAGCACGATCGAGAAAAAGCTCCATGACCTGCTCTCGGTCCGGGCCTCGCAGATGAACGGCTGCGGCTTCTGCCTCGACATGCACACCAAGCAAGCCAAGATGCATGGCGAGCGCGAACTGCGCCTGCACCACATCGCCATCTGGCGCGAATCCACGCTGTTCAGCCCACGCGAACGCGCGGTGCTGGCCTGGACCGAAGTGCTGACCCGCCTGCCCGAGCACGGCGTGCCCGACGACATCTATGAAAGCGTGCGCAGCCAGCTGTCGGAAAAGGAGCTTTCGGACCTGACCTACGCGGTGATGACGATCAACGCCTGGAACCGCGCCAACATCGCCTTCAAGACCGTGCCGGGTTCGTCCGACAAGGCGCTCGGACTCGACAAGGCCGGGCTGGCATAAAGCGCCAGCAGTACCAGCAGTACCAGTGCTAGGCCCGCATGCCGCAGGCCAGCGCATGGTCGTTGACGATGCCCACGGCCTGCATCCAGGCGTAGACGATGGTCGGCCCGACAAACTTGAAACCGCGGCGCTTGAGTTCTTTCGAGATCTCGGCGGACAGTGGCGTGGACGCGGCCAGGGTCTTGCCGTCGCCGGCAATCACCCGGCCATCGGTGAACGACCAGCAGAACGCGGCGAAGTCTTCGCCGCGCGAGGCCATGTCGCCATAGATGCGCGCGCCCTGGATGGTGGCCTCGATCTTGGCGCGCGAACGGATGATGCCGGGGTTGCCGAGCAGGCGCAGCACGTCGGCCTCGCCGAAGCAAGCCACCTTTGCCGGATCGAAACCGGCGAAGGCCGCGCGAAACGCCTCGCGCTTGCGCAGCACCGTGATCCAGGCCAGGCCGGCCTGGAAACCTTCGAGCATGAGTTGCTCCCACAGCGCCCGCGGATCGCGCAGGGGGCGGCCCCATTCCTCGTCGTGGTAGGCCTGCATCAGCGGGTCGCTGCCGGCCCAGGCGCAGCGTGCGTTGGGTTGGATGTTCAGGCTCGGTGGGGTTGCGTGTTGGGTCGTCATGGCGCGATTGTCGCGCCATGCTCAGTGCGCCACGCCCAGCAACGGGCGCTCCGGCGCCTTGCCATGCGGTGTGCTCGTGCCTTCCTGCGCTGCCGCAATGACCACGGTGCGCGTCGGGAACGCGAACTCCACGCCGACCGCGGCGAACTCGCGCATCAGGGCGATGTTCACCGCCTGCTGCGTGTCCATGTAGGCGCCGTAGTCCGCGGTCTGCATGATGTAGACCACCACGTAGTCGAGCGAGCTTTCGCCGAAACGCGTGAAATGCGCGCGGTCGAACTTCACCTCCGGCTGGGCCTCGACCACGCGGCGCACGATCTGCGGCACGGCGGCGGCCTGCTCGGGTGTGGCCGCATAGGTGATGCCGAAGCTGAACTCGATGCGCCGCGTCTGCATGCGTTTGAAGTTCTTCAGCGAATTCTTCAGCAGCTCGGCATTCGACACCACGATCTGCTCGCCGCTGGCGCTGCGCAGCCGCGTGGTCTTCAGGCCGACGTGCTCCACGGTGCCGGCCACCGCGCCGGCGGAGATGGCATCACCCACTTCGAAGGGTTTGTCGAGTGCGATCGCCACCGAGGCGAACAAGTCACCCAGGATGTTCTGCGCCGCCAGTGCTACCGCGATGCCGCCAATACCCAGACTGGCGATGAAGGCCGTGATGTTGAAGCCCAGGTTGGACAACACCGCCAGCGCGACAATGGTCCACAAGGCCGTCTGCAGCGCCCAGCCGATCAGCGTGGCCGATACCGTGGCCTGCGGGGCGATGGACGTGCCAGCCTGCCGCAGCAGATAACGCTGCAGCAGCACCTCGATCAGCTTCGCCCCCCACAGGGCCAGTTGCAGGGCCACCGTCACGAACCAGAGCTGCGAGATGCGCGGCTCCCAGCGCAGCGGCAGGTTCAGCAGGTGCAGGCCGAGCAGCACGGCGCCGGCCAGCAGCAACCAGTGCTTGGTGCGGTCGAACATCTGCGCCAACAGGGGACGCATGCGCTGGTCGGTATCGGCAATGTCGCCACTCGGGCCGGGCGTTCCGCGGCCGATGCGTGACCGCGCGAAACGCAGCGCCGTGGTCATGAGCAGGTAGGCGACGAGTGCACTGGCCAGGGCCAGCAGCAGGTCGCCCGGAGAATTGCCGGCGAAGCTGTTCCTGGTAAACCAGTCTTGGAGATCGGTGGTTTGCATCTGCCATTTGTAAGCCAGGCGCAGGGCCGCGGCTATCGGCCCATGTGGCACAGGCATGTAGGAACAGGGCTACAAAGCAAAAGCCGCCCTTCGGCGGGCACAGCCCTTGCTTGAACCGCTCACATCCCCATTGAGCTGCCACCACACATGTCCACCACCATGCCAACCGACACCGCGCTGCAGCGCCACAACCTGGTGGACGACGCACAGGCCATCTTCACCGGCACCTTGTTCGTGTCCCTGGCGCTGGTGCTGCTGGCGCAGGCCGGCCTGTTGACCGGCGGCACGGCCGGCATCGCTTTTTTGTTGCACTACGCCACCGGCGTGAGCTTCGGCAAGCTGTTCTTCCTGTTGAACCTGCCCTTCTACTGGTTCTCGTGGAAAAACATGGGCCGCGAATTCACCATCAAGACCTTCGTGGCGATCGCCCTGCTGTCGCTGCTCACCGAATGGACGCCGCATCTCTTCGACATCGCCAGCCTGCACCCGCTCTACGCCGCCGTGCTGGGCGGGCTGCTGCTCGGCTCGGGCTGCCTGTTTCTGGCCCGGCACAAGGCCAGCCTGGGCGGCGCCACCATCGTCACGCTGTACATGCAGCAGCGCCACGGCTGGCGCGCGGGCAAGATGCAGATGGCCATCGACTGCAGCGTAGTGCTGCTGGCGCTGTTGGTGGTGCCGCCGGCGCGGGTGGCCTGGTCGGTGCTGGCGGCGGTGCTGATGAGCCTGTTCTTGTGGATCAACCACAAGCCGGGGCGCTACGCGGTGATGTAGAGAGCGAGCGAGGCGGCTTCACCGCCCGGGGCGCCGCTGGGACAAATGCCGGTACACCGTGCTGCGGTGCACGCCCAGTTGCGCCGCGGCTTCGCCGACATTGCCGTCGCATTCGGCCAGCGTGCGGTCGAAGGCCTCGCGCGCCATCTCGGCCAGAGGCTGGGGAGCCGCCGCAGGCGCGCGCCCGGACGCGGTCGATGGGCCCGGCAGCCCCGACAAGCCCGTCATGCCAATGCGCGGCGGCAACTGCTCGATGCCAACGCTGTCGCCGGCATCGGCCAGCGCGGTGAGCGCGCGCAGCACGCTGCACAACTCGCGCACATTGCCGGGCCAGGCATGGGCCGCCAAGCGGTCCAATGCGGCACGCGCAAGCGTCAACCCCTTGTCGCGGCCGCCGAGTTCGCCGAAGAGCTGCACGATCAATGCGCGCCGGTCGGCCCGCTCGCGCAGCGCGGGCAGCGCCACGCGGTAGCCGTCCACGCGGTACAGCAGGTCGTTGCGGAAGCTGCCGGCCACGACCATGGCCGCCAGGTCGCGGTGCGAGGCGCAGACCAGGTCGAAATCCACCGCCACCGGCTGGCCGCCGCCCAGCGGCGTGACGCTGCGTTCTTCCAGCACGCGCAGCAACCGGGTCTGCAGTACGAGCGGCATGTCGCCGATCTCGTCGAGGAACAGGATGCCGCCGTGCGCCTCGCGGATGCGGCCGGGCGTGCCGCGCTTGCGGGCGCCGGTGAAGGCACCCTCGTCATAACCAAACAACTCGGCCTCGATCAGTTGCTCCGGCAATGCCGCGCAGTTGATGGCGACGAACGGGCCCTTGCTGCGCCGGCCCGCGGCGTGCAGGCGGCGCGCGAAGACGTCTTTGCCGCTGCCGGTTTCGCCGCTCAGCAGCACCGGCAGGCCCTCATCGAGCACCCGCACCGCCTGCCTGAGCAGCGGCGCCAGCACGTCGGCCGATGGCTCGTGCGCCGAGTCCACCCCTCGCGCGGAGCCGGCCTGGCCCTTGCGGCCGGGCCGCTCGGCGCGCTCCACGGTGGCCGCGATCTGCTGGCCGTCGGGCAGCGTGATCAGGCCGCGCTGGTGTTCGAGCCGGCTCCAACCGCGGCCGAGCAAGGGCTCGACATGGCGGTCGAGCAGGCCTTCCCAGGTATTGCCGAGCATGGCCAGCGCAGCCTGGTTGGCGGCGACGATGCGGCCGTCCTCCACCACCACCAGGCCTTCGCGCGCCGTGCCCAGCAGCGCCGGGCGCCGGTGAAAACGCAGCAGATGGCCTTGGGCACCGGCCAGCATCAGCCGGTGCTCCACCTGCTGCGCGGCCATGCGCACCAGGCCCAGCGCATGCTGGTTCACCCGCACGGCTTCGCCCGAAATGTCCAGCGCGCCAGCCACGATGCCGCGGCCGGTAAGGATGGGCGCGGCCGCGCAGCCCAGGGCGCCGTTCTGCGCCAGGTAATGTTCGGCGCCGAGCACCATCAGCGCCTCGCGTTCGGCCAGCGCCGTGCCGATGGCATTGGTGCCACGGCTGTGCTCCGACCATTCCACGCCCGGCATCAGCGCGAAGCGTTCGGCCTTGGGCAGAAAGTCGGGGCTGCCGATCTCGTTGAGGATCAGCCCGGTGGCGTCCGACAGGATCACCACGCAGCCGTTGCCCACGGCGTGTTCGGCCAGGCTGTCGAGTTCGGGCAAGGCACAGTCGAGCAGGCGCATGGCCTGTTCGCGCCGTTCCTCCAGGCGCATCAGCGGCATGGGAGAGGCGTCGAGCGCGGCACGCCGGCCGCCGTCCATCGGCTGGCTGCGGCGCCATGAACGCGAGATATGGGGTGCGAGCCAGTCGGCAGGGTCTTGGCCTTGCTCGAAGAACAACACGCGGGCCTGCTCCACCGCGGTGGACGGCAAGGATGCTTCTGTCATTTTGTCTCCCGTATCGGGTTGCCGCTTTTCGCGGTCTGCGAATTTTCGCAGCGAAAGTCGCACGCGTCTGTCGCAAATCGCGACGCGGTATGCCTTTTCTCGACGCGCTCCCAGGGAAGAGGCATCAGGGAATCTACCGAGCTGCACCGGTACGGTCGTTGCGATACCAGCTTCGAAGCGCTGCATGTCGCAGCGTCCATTCCCTCAACGGAGACACATCCATGGACATGTTAGAGCCCGGCAAATTCGGTACCGCAGTCGCTTTCAAGAAGCGTTATGGCAACTACATCGGCGGCGAATGGGTCGCCCCGGTGGACAAGCAGTACTTCGAAAACATCACCCCCATCACCGGCAAGCCCTTCTGCGAAATCCCGCGCTCCAGCGCCGCCGACATCGAGCGTGCCCTCGACGCGGCGCACAAGGCCAAGACCGCCTGGGGCAAGACCTCGCCCACAGCGCGCGCCAACATCCTGAACCGCATCGCCGACCGCATGGAAGCCAACCTGCCGATGCTGGCCGCGGCCGAGACCTGGGACAACGGCAAGCCCATCCGCGAGACCACGCTGGCCGACCTGCCGCTGGCCATCGACCACTTTCGTTATTTCGCCTCATGCGTGCGTTCGCAGGAAGGCGGCATCAGCGAAATCGACCACGAGACCTATGCCTACCATTTCCATGAACCGCTGGGCGTGGTCGGACAGATCATCCCCTGGAACTTCCCGCTGCTGATGGCGGTGTGGAAGCTCGCACCGGCGCTGGCCGCGGGCAACTGCGTGGTCTTGAAGCCCGCCGAGCAGACGCCGGTGTCGATCCTGGTGCTGATGGAAGTCATCGGCGACCTGCTGCCGCCGGGCGTGCTCAACGTGGTCAACGGCTTCGGCGTGGAGGCCGGCAAGCCGCTGGCGTCCAGCAACCGCATCGCCAAGATCGCCTTCACCGGAGAGACCAGCACCGGCCGGCTGATCTCGCAATACGCAAGCCAGAACCTGATCCCGGTGACGTTGGAGCTCGGCGGCAAATCGCCCAACATCTTCTTCGCCGACGTGATGGACCAGGACGACGCCTTCTTCGACAAGGCGCTCGAAGGCTTCACCATGTTCGCGCTGAACCAGGGCGAAGTCTGCACCTGCCCGTCGCGTGCACTCATCCAGGAATCGATCTACGAGCGCTTCATGGAACGCGCGCTCAAGCGTGTGGCCGCCATCCAGCAAGGCAGCCCGCTCGACATGGGCACGATGATCGGCGCCCAGGCCTCCAGCGAGCAGATGGAAAAGATCCTGTCCTACATCGACATCGGCCGCCAGGAAGGCGCCGAGGTGCTGATCGGTGGCGAACGCAGCCGGCTCACCGGTGATCTGGCCGAGGGTTATTACGTCAAGCCCACCGTGTTCAAGGGCCACAACAAGATGCGCATCTTCCAGGAGGAAATCTTCGGCCCGGTGGTGTCGGTCACCACCTTCAAGGACGAAGCAGACGCCCTGGCCATCGCCAACGACACGCTGTACGGCCTGGGCGCTGGCGTGTGGAGCCGCAACATGAACACCGCCTTCCGCATGGGCCGCGGCATCCAGGCCGGCCGGGTGTGGACCAACTGCTACCACCAGTACCCCGCGCACGCGGCCTTCGGTGGCTACAAGCAGTCGGGCATCGGCCGCGAAAACCACAAGATGATGCTCGACCACTACCAGCAGACCAAGAACCTGCTGGTGAGCTACAGCGAGAACAAGCTCGGCTTTTTCTGATCACGCAAGGTTTGACCTAACGCAATCACCACACGGGAGTGCGGGACCAAACTTGGCCAGCACTCTCGCCAATCCACAAACAGAGGAGACAGTTCCCATGATTCCCAAGACCATGAAGGCCGCGGTCGTTCGCGCGTTCGGCCAGCCGCTGAGCATCGAAGAAGTGCCCGTGCCCCAGCCCTCGGACGACCAGATCCTGGTGAAGATCAGGGCCTCCGGCGTCTGCCACACGGACCTGCACGCCGCCGAGGGCGACTGGCCGGTCAGGCCCAGTCCGCCGTTCATTCCCGGCCATGAAGGCGTGGGCTTCGTGGCGGCCATCGGCCGCAACGTCAAACATGTGAAAGAAGGCGACCGCGTGGGCGTGCCCTGGCTGCATTCGGCCTGCGGCCACTGCACACACTGCCTGGGTGGCTGGGAAACACTGTGCGAATCGCAGAGCAATACCGGCTATTCGGTCAACGGCGGCTTTGCCGATTACGCACTGGCCGACCCGGACTATGTGGGCCACCTGCCCAAGGACATCGGCTTCGTCGAGATCGCGCCCGTGCTGTGCGCCGGCGTCACGGTCTACAAGGGCCTGAAGATGACGGACACACGGCCGGGCGACTGGGTGGTGATCTCGGGCATCGGCGGGCTGGGCCACATGGCCGTGCAATACGCCCGCGCCATGGGCCTGAACGTGGCGGCGGTGGACGTGGAAGACGACAAGTTGGCGCTGGCCAGAACGCTGGGTGCCAGCGTGACGGTGAATGCCAGGACCACCGACCCCGCCGCCTACCTGCAAAAGGAGATCGGCGGCGCGCACGGCGCGCTGGTGACCGCGGTCTCGCCCAAGGCCTTCGAGCAGGCCCTGGGCATGGTGCGGCGCGGCGGCACGGTGACGCTCAACGGCCTGCCGCCCGGCAACTTCCCGCTGCCGATCTTCGACATGGTGCTGCGCGGCGTGACGGTGCGCGGCTCCATCGTGGGCTCGCGGCTGGACCTGCAGGAATCGCTGGACTTCGCCGCACGCGGCCAGGTCAAGGCCACGGTGCAGGCTGAGCGGATCGAGAACGTCAACGACGTGTTCGAGCGCATGCGCAAGGGCCAGATCCAGGGCCGCGTCGTGCTCGACATGTCGATGGACTGAGCGTAAACACCCAGGCCGGCCTTGGCATTGGTCTACGGCCTTTGCGTCGGCGCCGACAGCAAGGTCAGCGGCAGCGGCGACACCACTTTGGCCGGCGCCGGTTTCGGCCCGGCCGCCTTCACCGGCAGCGTGATGCGCACCGTGCTGCGCTCGCCTTCGACACCTTCGGCCTCGATGCGCAGGCCGAACAGCCCTTCCCCGCCCTTGAGCAGCAGCAAGGCCTCGCGGGTCGGGATGGTGCAGTCGTGATGCCCGGCCATGGTGCTGCCGCAGGCGATGCGGGTGGGCACCTCCAGCGCCGTGCTGCGCACCGTGCCGCGCGCCGGCACCACGTAGGTGTAGACGTCCACCCGGTGCAGCAGGTCGGTGGCGACGAAACTCAGCGTGAGCGCCTTGAACGCCTTGACGGCAGCCGCGCCGTTGAGCGTGCGCGGGGCGATGTCGAACACCACGAAAGGCGCGTTGTTGGAGACGTATTCGAACCGGGCCGGGTAGCTGTCGAGCGGCGAAGACGGTGTGTCCGGTGCGGCCCTGGCAGTCAGGGCGGCAGAGAGCGTGATCACCAGTGCCAACGGGATGCGTCTGTGCAACATGGAAGCCTCCGGGAGCGGATGTCTCGGCCCTATTCTGCGCCGGGGTCAAGCCCCGTTGACCCTCAATTACCCGAATACGGCACGGATCGCAGCAAGGGCCGGCTGGTCGTCACGAAAAAGCCGAGCAGGATGAAGGCGATGCCGATCAGATGAAAGCCGCGCACCGCCTCTCCCAGCACGACAAAGGCCAGCAGCGCGGTGAACAGCGCGACCAGGTGGAACGAGACGCCGGTCACCGTCGCGCCGAGTGTGGCCACGCAGCGCCCCCAGAGGATGAAGGCCAGCAGCGAGGCGAAGATGCCGATGTAGAGCACCGCGGCCACCGCGCCCGCGTGGGTGGGAATCTTGGCGCCATGCGCGAGCTCGGCGGCCCAGAACGGCATCAACACCACCAGCCCCGCCGCCATCGTCGCGGCCAGGAACACCAAGGGGCTGATCGTTCGCGGCCTGCGCCGCAGCAGCACGGAATACACGGCGTAGTTGGCCACCGCCACCAGCACCAGCAGCTCACCGCCGTCGAGCCGGAGCGCGGCCAGGCTGGCCAGCTTGCCGCGCGCCACGATCCAGGCCACGCCGACGAAGGAGATGGCGATGCCGGCCAGCGCCCGCGCGGTGATGCGTTCGGCACCCAGTGCAACAGCCGCCAGCGGCACCATCAGCGGCAGGGTCGAATTCAGGAAGGCGACGCTGGCGGCCGGCACCGTCTGCAGGGCCAGGTAGCCGAGCGCGTTGTAGCCGGCAATGCCAAAGGCGCCGCAGGCCGCGATCAGCCCCCAGTGCCGCGCCAACTCGGCGCGCTCCCGCCAGGCCTGCCGGGCGATGAACGGCATCAGCACGGCCAGCGCCACCACCCAGCGCCCCACCGCCAGCGAGACCGGGGGAAACACCGGGCCGAGCGCACGGCCCAGCACCAGGTTGCCGGCCCAGAAAGCGGGCGGCAGCCACAACAGCCACACGGGGCGGGCCCAGAGCGCCAGCAGGACGCGACGCATCACAGCAGCCCCAGCAGACCGATGCGCACACGCCGGTTGGCACGCCCCTTGTTCTCGATCTTGAGGATGCGCACCGGACGCGAGGCACCGGTCGCGTCGAGATGGGTGCCGCCACAGGCCTGCCGGTCAAGGCCTGCGATCTCGACAACACGCACCAGGCCGTCGGCGGACGGCGGTGGCGCCACCGAGCGTGAACGCAGCAGGCCTTTTTCGGCCTGGGCCGCGGTCAAGGCGAGGTCGCGGGTGGTGATGGCCAGATCCTGCGCGATCACATCGTTCAGCGCCGCCTCCAGGGCACGCAGGCGGTCGTTGTCGGCGTCGGGCAGGTCGAAGTCGATACGCGCCGTGCCGTCATCGCCCATCTGGGCACCGGTCACCAGCGCACCGTCGAAGTCCCGGTAGACCAGCGCATTCAGGACATGCAGATTGGTGTGCAGCTCACGCTGCAGCTGGCGAAAGCCCGGGTCGACCTCGGCCTGGACCAGCCCGGAGACCTCCACGCCATCCGCGACCTGGACCCAGACCGCACCGCCCGCCTCCTCAAAAAAACCGGTGACCGGCAGCTCGCCGCCCTGCCAGCGCAACAGGCCCCGGTCGGCAAGCTGGCCGCCGCCACCAGGATAAAACGGATGCTGTGAAAGCAGGCAGGCGCCGGGCCGGCTGTCGAGCACCGAAGCCTCCAGGCTCAGGAGGGAAGAGTTTTCTTGGCAGAGGAGTCGCGTCATGTGGGGTGTGGCCTAGCTGTTTGGCCACAGCTTGGCAGAGCGACGCCTGCCCGTATTGGTCAGAATTGAAACCGACGGCGGTTTTCCTCAGGCGCTGCGCGCACGCACGTATTGCAGCGGTGTCATGCCGAAGCTGCGCTTGAAGTGTTTGTTCAGCGCACTCTGGTCATAGAAGCCGGACGCGAGTGCGGCGTCGGCAACCGACTCGCCGGCCCGTAGCTTTGCCAGCGCAGCCCTCAGGCGCAACTGGGTCAGGTAGGCATGGGGCGTCAATCCGATGGCGCGCTTGAAAGTGCCGATCAACTGGAACGGCGTGAGGTCGGCAACCGCCCCCATCTGCTCGAGCGTCAGGTTGTCCGCATGGCAATCATGCATCAGCGCCAGCACCGGTGCGAGCGTGCGCGCATCCTTCGGCGCCTTGGGCAACCGGTGCGCCGCCTGGCCGTGCCGCTGGAACAGGTCGCCGAAGCTCTGCGCCAGCAGTTCGCGCTGGTGCAGCAGGTCTTGCAGCGGGTCTTGCTGCGCGCCGTCGAGCGCCTGGTGCAGCACCAGGAAACGCGCCACGAGCGCTGGGTCATGAAAAACGTTGGAGGTGAAGTAGACGGATTGATCGATGCCCAGCAGGCCCATCAGGTCCTTGCCGCCCGGCTCCGCCAGATAAAAGGACCGGTAGCGCCACCGCGCGCTGCCGGCCATCCGGCCCGAATGCGGCTCGGCGGGATTGAACACCAGCAGCGCCTGCGGATGGGCGATCTCGGTGCGGCCACGGCTCTTGAACTCCGAGCCGCCCACCTCGGTGACCGCCACGACCAGTGCGTCGTGCACATGGGGCGCGTAGTCGTGCGTGGTGAAATCGGCATGCAGCATGTCCACGCCCTGCAGGCCGGTGGCATGCCAGTAGCGCGAGGTGTTGTGGGGATCCGGTCGGGCCAAGGGACATCCTTTCGGCGTGATCGTAGCAAGATGCCGCGTCCGCCGGCCATCATGCGGCACTTTCACGTGGTACTTCCCGGATAATCCAGGCCCATGAATCCCCTGCTCGCCAAACTCCAGCCGTATCCCTTTGAACGGCTGAAACAGCTGTTCGCCAACGTCAAGCCCAACCCGGCCTACCGCCCCATCAGCCTGGGCATCGGTGAACCCAAACACGCCACCCCGCCTTTTCTGCAGCAGGCCATGGCCGCGGCCATTACCAGCCCCATCGTGTCTTCGGGCGCATCGAGCGGCCTGGCCGCCTACCCGGCCACGGCCGGCGATCCGGCGCTGCGCAAGTCCTTTACCGACTGGCTGCAGCGGCGCTACGACCTGGCGCTGGACCCGGCCACCCAGGTGCTGCCGGTGAACGGCTCGCGCGAGGCCTTGTTCGCCTTTGCCCAGACGGTGATCGATCCGACGCGCCCAAAAGCCACCGTCGTGTGCCCGAATCCGTTCTACCAGATCTACGAAGGCGCGGCCCTGCTGGCCGGCGCCACACCCTACTACGCGCCGAGCGACCCGGCACGCAATTTCGCGGTGGACTGGGACAGCGTGCCGGCCGAGGTCTGGGCCAAGACCCAGCTCCTGTTCGTCTGCTCCCCCGGCAACCCCACCGGCGCGGTGATGCCGCTGGCCGAATGGGAAAAGCTGTTCGCCCTGAGTGACAAATACGGCTTCGTGATCGCTTCCGACGAGTGTTACAGCGAGATCTATTTCCGCGACGAACCGCCGCTGGGCGGGCTCGAAGCGGCCTGGAAGCTGGGCCGCAAGGATTTCAAGAATATCGTGTCGTTCACCAGCCTGTCCAAACGCAGCAACGTGCCCGGCCTGCGCAGTGGCTTCGTGGCCGGCGACGCTGCGCTGATGAAGCAGTTTTTGCTGTACCGCACCTACCACGGCAGCGCGATGAGCCCGGTGGTCCAGGCCGCCAGCATCGCCGCCTGGAACGAGGAAGCCCATGTGGTCGACAACCGCGCCCAGTACCGCGCCAAGTTCGCCGAAGTCACGCCGCTCCTGGCCGAGGTGATGGACGTGGCCCTGCCCGACGCCGGCTTCTACCTCTGGGCCGCCGTGCCCGGCCCGGCCACCATCGATGGCCTGGACAGCGACGCGGCCTTCGCACGCGACCTGCTGGCTACTTACAATGTGACGGTGCTGCCGGGCAGCTACCTGGCGCGCGAGACGGCTGGCCCCGCCGGGGCCGATGGCCGCCCCACCACGCTGAACCCCGGGCGCCAGCGCATCCGCATGGCCCTGGTGGCCGAAACCGCGGAATGTGCGGAAGCCGCGCAACGCATCGTGCAATTTGTGAAGCTTCGCGCGTGAAGTCCCGAGCCTGAGTCCTTTTTTCGTTCCATCAAGATCCTTTGTAGAGACCCTTTGACATGACACAGCAACTGCAAAACACCATCGACGCCGCCTGGGAAAACCGGGCCAACCTCTCGCCCGCCTCGGCCCCCAAGGACGTGACTGACGCCGTCGAACACGTGATCCACGAACTGAACAACGGCAGCCTGCGCGTCGCCACCCGCGAGGCCGTGGGCCAGTGGACGGTGCACCAGTGGATCAAGAAGGCCGTGCTGCTGTCGTTCCGCCTGAAGGACAACGAAATCATCCAGGCCGGCCAGCTCGGCTTCTACGACAAGGTACCCACCAAGTTCGCCCACCTCAGCGCCGACGAGATGAAAGCCACCGGCGTGCGCGTGGTGCCCCCGGCCGTGGCCCGCCGCGGCAGCTTCATCGCCAAGGGCGCGATCCTGATGCCGAGCTACGTGAACATCGGCGCCTATGTGGACGAAGGCACGATGGTCGACACCTGGGCCACCGTGGGCTCCTGCGCGCAGGTCGGCAAGAACGTGCACCTGTCCGGTGGCGTGGGCCTGGGCGGCGTGCTCGAACCACTGCAAGCCAACCCGACCATCATCGAAGACAACTGCTTCATCGGCGCCCGCTCCGAAGTCGTCGAAGGCGTGATCGTCGAAGAAAACTCGGTGATCTCCATGGGCGTGTACCTCGGCCAGAGCACCCCGATCTACGACCGCGCCACCGGCGAAATCACCTATGGCCGCATCCCGTCGGGTTCGGTGGTCATCAGCGGCAGCCTGCCGAAGAACGACGGCAAGTACAGCCTGTACGCCGCCATCATCGTCAAGCGCGTCGATGCGCAAACCCGTGCTAAAACCAGCCTGAACGATTTGCTCAGAGACTGATCACCATGACCATGCCCTCCCACGCTGAACGACGCCCCTGCCCCTTCCAGGAATACCGCAGAACCGGCTCCGCCGGGCTGCAGGTATTGCCCCCTGCAAGGGGGTGGGAGCGACACGTCAGTGCGCGATCTGGGGGTGTGCAATGAGTACCATGGAGCGGATTCTTAGGCTGATGCAGGAAAAGCGGGCTTCGGACCTCTACCTGTCCGCGAACGCCCCGGCGATGATCAAGATCAATGGCCAGGCCGTGCCGATCAACAGCCAGTTGCTGCAGTGGGATGCGCCGCGCAACCTGCTGGCCGAAGTGGTGCCGGCCGGCCGTATCGAGGAGCTGGAGAGCACCGGCGAGCTCAACATGGCGATCTCCATGGTCGGCGTGGGCCGCTTCCGCGTCAGCGCCATGCGCCAGCGCAGCACCTATGCGGTGGTAATCCGCTACATCAACAGCGACATCCCTTCGCTGGCGTCGCTGCGCGTGCCGCCGGTGCTGGGCGAGCTGATCCTGCAAAAGCGCGGTCTGGTGCTGGTGGTGGGTGCCACCGGCGCCGGCAAGACGACCACGCTGGCGGCCATGATCGACCACCGCAACACCCAGGTCAGCGGCCACATCCTGACCATCGAGGAGCCGGTCGAATACCTGTTCCGCAACAAGAAGTCGGTGGTCAACCAGCGCGAGATCGGCACCGACACCGCGTCGCTACAGATCGCCCTGAAAAACGCGCTGCGCCAGGCGCCCGACGTGATCTTGATCGGTGAAATCCGCGACCGCGAAACCATGTCGGCCGCCATTTCCTATGCGCAGACCGGCCACCTGTGCCTGGCCACGCTGCATGCCAACAACAGCTACCAGGCACTGAACCGCATCCTGAACTTCTACCCGGTGGAAACACGCGCCACCATGCTCGGCGACCTGGCATCGAGCCTGAAGGCCGTGGTCTCGCAGCGGCTGTTGCGCACGCCTGCGGGCGACCGTGTACCGGCGGTGGAGATTCTGCTCAACACCATCCTGGTCACCGACCTGATCGAAAAAGGCGATTTCGGCGCGGTGAAAGAAGCCATGGAAAAATCGATCGCCGATGGCTCGCAGACCTTCGAGGGCGACATCGCGCGCCTCATCAAGGAAGGCATCATCGAGCGCAAGGAAGGCCTGGCCAATGCCGACTCGGCCACCAACCTGATGTGGCGCCTGCAAAACGACTTCGAGCGCGCCGCGGCGCCACCACCGCCCGAAGAACCGGAAAACGAAGCGTCGTTCACCGAGATCACGCTCGATGTCAAACACTAGGCAAACACCAGGAAACCCCGCGATGAGCCGCACCCTGCAACTCACCGAGCAACTGATCTCGCGCCACTCCGTGACGCCGGAAGACGCTCACTGCCAAAAAATCATCGCCGAGCGGCTCAAGCCCCTGGGCTTCGTGTTCGAGACGGTGGAGAGCGGCCCCGACGACTTCCGTGTCACCAACCTCTGGGCCGTGCGCAAGGGCTTCGGACCCACCGATGCCGCAGCGCTCACCCCGATTGAGACCAAGCTGATCGTCTTCGCCGGCCACACCGACGTGGTGCCCACCGGCCCGCTCGGCCAGTGGACCAGCGACCCGTTCACCCCCACGCACCGCGACGGCAAACTCTTCGGCCGCGGCGCAAGCGACATGAAGACCTCCATCGCCGCCTTCGTGGTGGCGGTTGAAGAGTTCGTGGCGGCGCACCCCGACTCCTACCTGTCGATCGCCCTGCTGCTGACCAGCGACGAGGAAGGCCCGGCCACCGACGGCACGGTAATCATGTGCGAATGGCTGGAGCGCCACGGCGAGCAGATCGACTACTGCATCGTCGGTGAGCCCACCTCGGTGGAACGCACCGGCGACATGATCAAGAACGGCCGGCGCGGCACCATGGGCGGCAAGCTCACCGTGAAGGGCGTACAGGGCCACATTGCCTACCCGCAACTGGCGAAGAACCCGATCCACCTGGCGTTGCCGGCGCTGGCCGAACTGGCCACCATCGAATGGGACCAGGGCAATGCCTTCTTCCAGCCGACCAGCTGGCAGATCAGCAACATCCACTCGGGCACCGGCGCGACCAATGTGATCCCGGGCACGGCGGTGGTCGACTTCAACTTCCGTTTCTCCACCGCATCCACGGCCGCTGGCTTGCAGCAGCGCGTGCATGAGGTGCTGGACCGCCACAGTCTCGACTACGAACTGAAGTGGACCGTGGGCGGCCTGCCCTTCCTGACCGAGCCCGGCACCCTGGTCGACGCGGTGCGCGAAGCCATCCTCGAAGAAACCGGCCTCACGGCCGAACTCTCCACCACCGGCGGCACCAGCGACGGGCGTTTCATCGCCCGCATCTGCCCGCAGGTCATCGAGCTCGGCCCGCCGAACGCCAGCATCCACAAGATCGACGAACACGTGGCCCTGACCGACATCGAACCCCTGAAAAACATTTACCGCCGCGTGCTGGTGCTGCTCGACCAGCAACTGCAGGCGAACGCCGCATGACGCAAACCACGGTTCTCGAACTCATCGAGCACAGCGCCACGCAACTCGACGCGGCCGGTGTCTCTTACGGCCACGGCACGGCCAATGCCTTCGACGAGGCCGCCTGGCTGGTGTTGTGGCGCCTGGGCCTGGCACTCGACGCGCTCGACGACGTGGCCGAGCAAGCCGTCACGCCCGAACAGCAAGCCCAGGTCGCCGCACTGCTGGCAGAACGCATCCGCACCCGCAAGCCCGCGGCCTACCTCACCAAAGAAGCCTGGCTGCAGGGTGTGCCCTTCTATGTGGACGAACGCGCCATCGTGCCGCGCTCCTTCATCGCCGAGCTGCTGATGGACGGCGGCTTCGACTACTGGCTGCGCGAGGAAACCCGCGACGTGCTCGACCTGTGCACCGGCAACGGCAGCTTGGCCGTGCTGGCGGCCATGGTGTTCCCCGAGGTCGCGGTGGTCGGTGCCGACCTCAGCCCCGACGCGCTGGCCGTGGCCCGCATCAACGTCGACAGACACGGCCTGCAAGACCGCATCCGCCTCGTCGAATCCGACGGCCTGGCCCAGTTGGCCGGCCCTTTCGACCTGGTCTTGTGCAATCCGCCCTACGTCAACAGCGGCAGCATGGCCGCGTTGCCGGCCGAATACCAGGCCGAGCCGGCCCTGGCGTTGGCGGGCGGGAAAGACGGGATGGACTTCGTGCGCAAACTGCTGCAGGAAGTTTCTGCGAAAATGAGGCCTTTGGCGGTGCTTGTGCTGGAAATAGGCAACGAGCGGGAACATTTTGAAGCGGCTTTTCCGGCGCTCGAAGTGTTCTGGCTCGATACCAGCGCAGGCGAAGACCAGGTGTTGCTGGTCACCCGCGAAGCATTGCTGCAGATTTAGCACCGGCCTGCCCCAGGCACCGGTCCCCGCTTTCGTTTCCTCCTCCGGCCGCTGTGAAGCGGCTTGCTTGTTCATGATTACCTTAAAAAACGTCGTTCTCCGCCGCAGCGCCAAGGTGTTGCTCGACAGTGCCAACGTCACCATCAACCCCGGTGAAAAAGTCGGCCTCGTCGGCCGCAACGGCGCGGGCAAGTCGACGCTGTTCGCCCTGCTCAACGGCACGCTGCACGAAGACGGCGGCGACTTCCAGGTGCCCGCGCAGTGGCGCCTGGCCCAGGTGGCGCAGGACATGCCTGAGACCGAACAGAGCGCCACCGAGTTCGTGATCGAGGGCGACGTCACGCTCCTGGCCGCGCAGCAGGAAGTCACCGCGGCCGAGGCCACTGACGACGGCGAACGCATGGCCAACGCCTACATGGCGCTGTTTGACGCCGGCTCCGGTGACGCCCAGGCCCGCGCCCAGGCGCTGATCCTCGGCCTGGGCTTCAAGACCACCGAGCTCGAGAACCCGGTGAACAGCTTCTCCGGCGGCTGGCGCATGCGGCTGCAACTGGCGCGTGCGCTGATGTGCCCGTCCGACCTGATGCTGCTCGACGAGCCGACCAACCACTTGGACCTGGACGCGCTGGTGTGGTTAGAGGCCTGGCTCAAGCGCTACACCGGCACGCTCTTGGTGATCAGCCATGACCGCGAATTCCTGGACGCCATCACCGACGTGACGGTGCACATCGAAGCCGCCAAGCTCAACCGCTACGGCGGCAACTACAGCAAGTTCGAGGACATGCGCGCCGAGAAGATCGAGCTGCAGCAGGCCTCGTTTTCCAAGCAGCAGGACAAGATCGCCCACCTGCAGAAATTCATCTCGCGCTTCAAGGCCCAGGCCAGCAAGGCCAAGCAGGCGCAAAGCCGGGTCAAGGCCCTGGACCGCATGGAAAAGATCGCGCCGCTCTTGGCCGAGGCCGAATTCACCTTCGAGTTCAAGGAACCGGCGAACCTGCCCAACCCGATGCTGTCGATGCAGGACGCGAGCTTTGGTTATCCGCCGCCCGAGGATGCGCCGGTTGGCACGCCTTCCACGGTGATCGTGCAGAAGGTCAACAAATCGGTGCTGGCCGGCCAGCGCATCGGCATTTTGGGCGCCAACGGCCAGGGCAAATCGACCCTGGTGAAGACCGTGGCCCGCGCGCTCACGCCGATCCAGGGCGAGATCCTCGAAGGCAAGGGCCTGAACATCGGCTACTTCGCCCAGCAGGAACTCGACGTGCTGCGCCCGGCCGACACCCCGCTCGAACACATGATCCGCCTGGTGCGCGAGACCACCGCCGCCGGCAAACTCGCCGGCCAGGGCACACGCGAGCAAGACTTGCGCAGCTTCCTCGGCACCTTCAACTTCAGCGGCGACATGGTCAAGCAGGCCGTGGGCAGCATGAGCGGCGGCGAAAAAGCCCGCCTGGTGTTGTGCATGATCGTCTGGCAGCGCCCCAACCTGCTGCTGCTGGATGAGCCGACCAACCACTTGGACCTGGCCACCCGCGAAGCGCTGGCCATGGCGCTGAACGAGTTCGAAGGCACGGTGATGCTGGTCAGCCACGACCGCGCCCTGCTGCGCTCGGTGTGCGACGAATTCTGGATGGTGTCGCGCGGCGGCGTCGAGCCGTTCGACGGCGACCTGGACGACTACCAGCGCTACCTGCTCGACGAATCCAAGCGCTTGCGCGAAGAAGCCAAGAATGCGGCGGCCAACCCTGTGGCCGCACCCGCGGTGGTCGTGGCGGCCCCTGTGGCACCCCAAGCTCCTGCAGCCTCTGCAGCACCCGCGCCCAAGGCCGCCAACCCGGCCGACCAGCGCCGCGCCGATTCCGCCCGCCGCCAGCAGCAATCGAACCAGACCAAGCCGCTGCAGAAAGAACTCGACAAGGTCGACCAGGCCATGGCCGGGCTGCAGACCGAAAAATCCCAGCTCGAAGCACAGATGAGCCGGCCGCTGCCGCCTTCCGAGATCGCCGCCACCGGCAAACGCCTGAAAGTGGTGGGCGACGAATTGGCCACGCTGGAAGAAAAATGGCTGTCGCTTTCGGAACAAATCGAGGCTGCGCGCACGGCCGAGGTTTGATTCGGTTACCGGCCTACAGCTGGCGTTGACGTTCGAAGGGTATATTTCACGCCTGAATCAATTTGATTTGTATACAGGAGTTTCTAAATGCTTTCTTTGATCGGCACCATCATCGTGGGTTTCGTGGTCGGCCTGATTGCCCGGGCGATAAAGCCCGGTGACGACAAGCTCGGCTTGATCATGACTTCCATCCTCGGCATTGCCGGCGCCTTCATCGCCAACTTCGTCGGTCAGAAAATGGGCTGGTATGCCGCTGGGCAACCCGCGGGCTGGATCGCCTCGGTGGTCGGCGCCATGATCCTGCTGGTGATCTACAGCCTGGTCAAGGGCAAGGGCTGAGCAAGCCTTCCAAAGCCATGGAATCCGCCCTGCAACTGGCCGCTGGTGATGCCGCACTCACGGAGGCGGTGCGCCGCGGCCGCAAGCTGCTGCACCGCCGGGCCATGGTTGCGGCGGCGGCCAGCGTGGTGCCCGTGCCGGGCCTGGACTGGGCGGTCGACGCCGCCCTGCTCTCCAGGCTCATCCCCGAAATCAATACCGTGTTCGGGCTCACGCCAGCGCAACTCGACCAGCTCACGCCGCACAAGCGCGCGCAGGTGCAGAAGGCGGTGACCATGGTCGGCTCGGTGCTGATCGGCAAATTCATCACCAAGGACCTGGTGCTGAAGGCCGCCACCAAAGTCGGCATGCGGCTGACCACCCAGCAGCTCGCCAAATACGTGCCGCTCGCCGGCCAGGCCGTCTCGGCCGTCATGGGCTACACCGCCATCCGCTACCTCGGCGAGGAACACCTGCGCGACTGCGTGCGTGTGGCACGCTCGGCACAGCTGCATCTGCCCGCGCTCGACGCCCCGCCGCCGTCGTCGTCTTCTTCTCCTTCCCGCCTCTCTTCGTTCTTCCGCCGCGCGTCCTGAGCTGCTTTAGAGCTTGTGCGTCGACAGCAGGATGCTGGTCTCGGTGTTCGAGATGCCCTGGATCGCGCGAATCGCATTCAGCACGCTGTCGAAGGCCTCCAGCGTGTCGGCGCGCAGTTCGGCCATCAGGTCCCAGCGGCCGTTGGTGGTGTGCAGCGCGATCACATTGGGATTGCCCCGCAGCAGGCGCCGCACCTCGTCGCCGTGGTGCCCCTCCACCTCGATGCTCATGATGGCCCGGATGCGGTGTGTTTCGGCGTCCGGCCGCAGGCGCACGGTGTAGCCGACGATCATGCCCTCGCTCTCCATCTTCGCGATCCGGTTCTGCACCGTGGCGCGCGCCACACGCAGTTTCTTGGCGATGGCGACGACAGGCATCCGGGCGTCGTCGCGCAACAAGGAGATCAACTGGCGGTCTGTGTCGTCCATGGATTGCAAAATGCTCTTGGTAATGAGCTAAATGTAAATCTCAACGATAAATATGACAAGTTGAATGCTTCATTCTGGCGGGTGCTCTTGGAACAATACCGGCAGGCTGCGATTTGCAGCCCAAGCTTCAGGAGAACCCGCCATGTCCGATACCGTCGCCGCTGGCCGCGTCGCCCCCAGGTCCAGCATTCGTTCCATCCAGGCCCCGGCCGCGGTGGTCATGGTCCGGCCGCACCGGTTTACGCCGAATCCCGAGACAGCGGCCGACAACACGTTCCAGCAAGCCGCCACCTCGGATGCGGCGCAGGCCGTCGCGGAGGAGGCCGCCTACCGCGAAGTCACCGTTGCGGTGGAGAGCCTTCGCATCGAAGGCGTGAAGGTCCATCTGTTCGAGGACCGCGGCGAACACGACACGCCGGACTCGGTGTTCCCCAACAACTGGTTCTCCACCCATTCGGGCGGCCATGTGGCCATCTATCCCATGTATTCGCCGAACCGACGACGCGAGCGGCGCAGCGACGTGATCGAAATGCTCAAGACCAGCTACCGGGTGCAGGACGTGATCGACTACACCGGCCTGGAGCAAGACGGCCTGTTTCTCGAAGGCACCGGCGCCATGGTGCTCGACCATCTGGCGCGCGTGGCCTACGCCGCCCGCTCGCACCGCGCCGACCCGGTGGCGCTGGAGCGCTTCAGCACCCACTTCAACTTCGAGCCGATGGTGTTCGACACCGCCGACGCGGCGGGCCGGCCGATCTACCATACCAATGTGCTGATGTGTGTGGCCACCGCGTTCGCGCTGGTCGGCTTCGACAACATGCCGAATACGGCCCGTGCCGCCGAGGTGCGGGCCCGGCTGGAAGAGTCCGGGCGCGATGTCATCGCCCTCAGCGCCGCGCAGATCGCGGACTTCGCCGGCAATGCGATCGAACTCTCGGGCCACGACGGCCGCATCCTGGCGCTGTCCCAACGCGCCTTCGACAGCCTGACGAACACGCAGAAGGCCCGCATCGAACGCTCGGCGCGGCTGCTGCCGCTGTCGGTGCCCACGGTGGAGATGGCCGGGGGTTCGGTGCGCTGCATGATCGCCGGCATCCACCTGGCGCCGCGGCAGCAAGGCCAGGCGGCTTAGCCTCTCCTCGTTCTTCCAACCTCTACTCCGGCACCTTCCCCACCGTTTTCGCCGCGCGCAGAAAGTCGAAGTCGACACCCTGGTCGGCCTGGGTCACGGTCTGCAGGAACAGCTTGCGGTAGCCGCGCTCGGCGCTGGGCACCACCACCGGAGCCTCTTCGGCGCGGCGTGCAAGCTCCTCGTCGGAGACAAGCAAGGCGATCTCGCGGTCGCGCACGCTGAGCCGGATGTGGTCGCCATTGTGCACATGGGCCAGCGGCCCGCCGATGGCCGATTCGGGCGTGACGTGCAGCACGATGGTGCCGAAGGCGGTACCGCTCATGCGGCCGTCGGAAATGCGCACCATGTCTTTCACGCCGGCACGCGCCAGCTTGCGCGGGATGGGGATGTAGCCGGCCTCCGGCATGCCAGGTGCGCCCTTCGGGCCGATGTTCTTCAGCACCAGCACGTCTTCGGCGCACACGTCCAGGTCTTCGCGGTCGATGCGCGCCGCCAGGTCTTCGATGTTCTCGAAGACGACGGCGCGGCCCACATGCTCCATGAGCCTGGCGTCCGCCGCAGACTGCTTGATGATGGCGCCGCCCGGGGCCAGGTTGCCGCGCAGCACCGCAATGCCGCCCTGCGGATAGATGGGATTGGCGATGGAGCGCACCACGTCCTGCTTGAAACCGGGGCCCGCGCGTTCCATCTCCTCACCCAGAGTGCGGCCGGTCACCGTCATCGCGTCGAGGCGAAGCAAGGGCTTCAGTTCACGCAGCAAAGTTGCCATGCCACCGGCATGGTGAAAGTCTTCCATGTAGTGCTGGCCTGACGGCTTCAAGTCGAGCAGCACCGGCGTCTCGCGGCCCATGCGGTCGAGCGCGGCCAGGTCGATGTCCAGCCCCATGCGCCCGGCGATGGCCGTGAGGTGCACGATGCCGTTGGTCGAGCCGCCGATCGCCAGCAGCACCCGCATGGCGTTCTCGAAGGCGGCCGGCGTCAGCACCTTGTCGATGCTGAGGCCATCGCGCGCCATCTGCACGGCCTGGGCACCGGTCTGCTCGGCGATGCGGATGCGGTCGGCGGTGACGGCCGGTGGCGAGGCGCCGCCCGGCACCGTCATGCCCAGGGCTTCCGCGATGCAGGCCATGGTGCTGGCCGTGCCCATCACCGAGCAGGTACCCACCGAGGCGACCAGTTGGTTGTTGACTTCGGCGGTTTCCTCGCCGTCGATTTCGCCAGCACGGTAGCGGCCCCAGTAGCGCCGGCAGTCGGTGCAGGCGCCGACGCGTTCGCCGCGGTGGCTGCCGGTGAGCATGGCGCCGGTGATGAGCTGGATCGACGGAATCCCGGCGGAGGCCGCCCCCATGAGCTGGGCCGGCACGGTCTTGTCGCAGCCGCCGATCAGCACCACCGCGTCCATTGGCTGCGCACGCACCATTTCCTCGGTGTCCATCGCCATCAGGTTGCGCAGGTACATGCTGGTCGGCGCGGCAAAACTCTCGTGGACGGAAATGGTGGGGAAGTCCATCGGCAGGCCGCCGGCCAGCATCACGCCGCGCTTCACCGCCTCGATCAACTGCGGCGCATTGCCGTGGCACGGGTTGTAGCTGCTGCCGGTGTTGGCGATGCCGACCACCGGGCGGTCGAGCGCCGCGTCGGAATAACCCGCGCCCTTGATGAAGGCCTTGCGCAGGAACAGCGAGAAGCCCTGGTCGCCGTAACTCGTCAGGCCCTTGCGCATGCCGGAAGGATCGGCGTTGTCATCGGGCTCGAAGGGAGAGCGGGGATCGGACATGGCTTGAAATCCTGATGAAAGGTCGGGAAGTCTAAGCGCAAGATGAAATCATCGTCGGCCCTCTGCCCCCGCCAGCCACGCGACAATCGGGGCATGACCTCCGCCAACGCCGCCCCCTCCTCCTCCATCACCGCCACCCTGGCCATCGAGCCGCTGACGGCCGAGGCCTTCCGCCCCTTCGGTGACGTGATCGAAGCCGTCGAGACCGTGCGCCACTTCACCATCAATGAAGGTTATGCCGAGCGCTTCCACGACCTCGCGCAGGTCGACGTCGGCACCCAAGGCGGCCGCGCCATCATCAGCATCTTCAGGGCCTTGCCGCGCGCGCTGCCGATGCAGCTGGTTTTGCTGGAACGCCACCCGCTGGGCAGCCAGGCCTTCATGCCCTTGTCGCAGCGGCCCTACCTGGTGGTGGTGGCACCAGCTACGCCAGATGCCGCCGCGCCAAATGCCGCCACACCTGACCTGGCCACCGTGCGCTGCTTTCGCGCCGAGCCCGGCCAGGGCGTGAACTACGCACGCGGCACCTGGCACCACCCGCTGATCGCGCTCGATGCGCCGTGCGACTTCCTGGTGGTCGACCGCGGCGGCGCGCCGGGCGACCACAACTGCGACGAACACCCGCTGGGCGCGCAGGCCGCCTGGATCGGTTAAACCACGTTAAGCCACGGGCGCCAGCGCATCCATCGCCCGGGCAATCGCGCCCGGCGTGGTACACCAGATGTCGTCACGGTGCGCCGCGATGTGCTGCAGCGCACGGCGCAGGTGGCGCAGCCGATAGGGTTGGCCCACGATGTAGGGGTGCAACGCGATGCCCATCACCAGCGGCTGACTTTGAGCGCCCTGAGACTGCGCCAGCATCTCGTCGAAGTTGTCGATGATCATCTGCGCGAAGTCCCGGGCGTCCATCTGCCGGCCCATGATCATCGGAATGTCGTTGAGCTCCTGCGGGTAGGGAACGGACCAGATCTTGCCGGCACGTGTCCGCATCGCCACCGGCTGGTCGTCATGGCACCAGTTGAGGCTGTAGGTGTAACCGGTCTCGGCCAGCAGGTCGGGCGTCAGCAGGCTCTCGGCAATCCAGGGCGACAGCCAGCCGGTGGGGGCCACGCCGCTGTGCCGCAGGATCAGGTCGCGGCAGCCCTGCAGCAGCTCGCGCTCCACCGCTTCGGGCATGCTGCTCTGGCGCTCGGCATTGGTGTGGCCATGGCCGATGATCTCGTCGCCGCGCGCCACGCAGGCTTCTATGACCTCGGGACAGTGTTCGTACAGCGCGGTGTTGACCAGGGTGCCGGCCGGCAGCCCGAGCGCATCGAACAGTTCCAGGCAGCGCCACACACCCACGCGGTTGCCGTATTCACGCCAGCTGTAGTTGAGCACGTCGGGTGTGTTGGCATGGGGTGACACCGGGCCGAGGTTCGCGCCCAGGCCTTCGCCAAAGGCGAAATGCTCGATGTTGAAGCCGAGGTAGACAGCCAGCCGCGCGCCGCCCGGCCAACAGAAGTCCGGCCGCTGGTGGATGGCCGAATAGCCGAAGCGGCCGTGGTGCGGAAGCGTGGTGTAGCGTGGTGTGGACATGGTCGGCATTGAACCCGAAATCAATGAAATGCGGCAAACAAGGTCTGTCGTTATAGTGGCGCGATGCGTTGCACCACCCACCTCTTTGGCCGGACTCTGGCGATTCGCGCGATCCTGGCCATCTGCCTTGCGATCTTCATGCCAGCCCTGTGGATGCCTGCCCAGGCCCAGGCACAGGCGCCCGAATTGAAAGTCGGCTCCAAGCGTTTCACCGAATCCTACATCCTGGGCGAGATCATCGCCCAGACGGCGCAGGCCGCCGGCGCCAGGACACGGGTGCTGCAAGGCCTGGGCAACACCGCCATCGTCTTTGAAGCGCTGCGCTCTGGCCAGATCGATGTGTACGGCGAATACAGCGGCACCGTCGCGCTGGAGATCGTCAAGGGTGACGCCAGCATGAGCCTGGCCGACATGAACCAGGCCCTGGCGCCGCTCGGCCTGGGCGTGGCCGTGCCGCTGGGCTTCAACGACGGCTACGCGCTGGCCATGCGCCGCGCCCAGGCCCAAGAGCTCGGCATTCAAAACCTGAGCGACCTGGCCAGGCACCCCACGCTCAAGCTCGGCCTGTCCAATGAATTCATCGGCCGCGCCGACGGCTGGAAGGGCCTGGCCGCGCGCTACAGACTCGGCGGCCAGCCCATCGGACTCGACCATGGCCTGGCCTATGACGCGATCGCGCAGAAGCAGATCGACGTGATGGACATCTACACCACCGATGCCAAGATCGACCACCTCGGCCTCCTGGTGCTGCAAGACGACCAGCACTACTTTCCGCGCTACGACGCGGTGCTGCTGTACCGGCTCGACCTGCCGCAAAAACACCCCACGGCCTGGGCCGCGCTGCAAAAGCTCGAAGGCCGCATCAATGAGGCCACCATGATCGCGATGAATGCGCAGGCCGAACTGAACAGCCAGCCGTTCAACCTCATCGCCCAGCAGTTCCTGGTGCAGAACGCCGCCCAGGCCCTGGCCGGTGGCCAGCAGGCCACGCTGCAAAAAGCCGTCAAAAGCCAGCAGTCTTTCGGCGCACAGCTGTGGCAGCGCCTGGTCGCGGACGACCTCTGGCGGCTGACCTGGCAGCACCTCGTGCTGGTGCTGGTGTCGGTGGGCGTGGCCGTGCTGCTGGCGGTGCCGCTCGGGGTGCTGCTGTTTCCGCATCCCAAGCTGCGCGCGCTGGCGCTCGGCACGGCCGGCGTGCTGCAGACCATACCCTCGCTGGCCCTGCTGGCGGTGCTGATCGCCGTGCTGGGTGTCATCGGCCGCTGGCCGGCACTGCTGGCGCTGATGGTTTATGCCGTGCTGCCGATCCTGGGCAACACCGTGGCCGGCCTCGCCGAAGTGCCCGGCGGCCTGCGCAACGCCGCGCTGGCCCTGGGCATGACACCGCGCCAGCGCATGTGGACGGTGGAACTGCCGATCGCGCTGCCCACCGTGGTGGCCGGCATCCGCACCGCCAGCGCCATCGCCATCGGCACCGGCACCATCGCCGCCTTCATCGGTGCTGGCGGCCTGGGCGAACGCATCGTCACCGGCCTCGCGCTCAACGACAGCGCGCTGATGCTGGCCGGCGCCCTGCCCGCGGCCGGCCTGGCCTTGTGCAGCGAGCTGCTGTTCGAGGGTATTGATCGGTATCTGCGGCGTTCGAAGAAGGTTTAGGCCGTGTCAGTGTCGATTCGCAGCGAAGAACTGAAGCGCGCGTTGAAGCGCCTGCCCCCGTTGTCCCGAAGGTGATGCCCGCGCGGGGCCGCGGATTACGGCCCATCAATCTTCGGCGTCGGACGAAGGGGACCGGTAGCTGTCAAGACAGGCCGTGTTGCTGGTCCCAGCCACGTCGCCATACACCTGTTCCACAAACCTGAAGACGTACTTGCCGACAATGTCGCTGTGATTACGGATGATCTCGCCGTTCGTCCGAACATTCCAGACAATGGATTTATCCCCGAACGGCGCGGAACTGAACCTGCGCAGAATGAGCCCGCCGCAGAATCGCCGCGAACCACTCCAGGGCTTGCCAGTCTCGCTGCCAGCCTCGGGGTCGATGGCGCGGCAGTCGGCGTTTTCCACGCATAGGTCATGCGTCAGGTACCGGTCGGTATGGCCCGGTGTGCGCCGCATGGCCTCCGACTCGTCGTCCGAGCTGGAAGGGTACTGAAAGATCGAATTGAACCAACGCGCGACCGGAAATGCGTTCTTGGTGGCGAGGTCCGCCGTGGAGGTGATCATGACCAGAATGGGCGGCTCCCGCCCGCTGGGCTGGTAATGCTGGCTGGCTTGATAAAGCGATTCATACCGGCTGCCCTCGAAGGCCGGGTTCAACAACACAATCAGATCCGCGATCCCTCGCGCCCGCCTTGCCTTCGCAGGCTCCAGTCCGGCAGGGATGTCCCGGGTCGCGGACAGCATCTCGAGGAGATAAGGCGCAGCCGAGTTGTAGAGGATCAATCCGCCGAAGCTATGGCCGATCATGATCGTCCGCAAGGAACACTTGTCTTCACCGGTCGGCTCCCAGTCACAGTCCTGGGTTCGGTTCAAGCCCTCGCGCGGACCGTTCCAATAATCACGCAACCCTTTGATCCGGGAAAAAAGCTCGCGAACCCGACCTTCGGCCACATGGTTGGCGGCATTCTTTCTACCCCAGAAGGTTAACTCCTTCAATAACGGCAGATCGATCGTTCGCCCCTGCCAGCCTACGTAGATGCCAACGATCTGCCGGCCAGGGAACAGCTTGGCCCTCGACCCGAGCAGTTCGCGAAATCGCTTGACGTCCGGATCATCGTGGTCCGCCGAATGCTTCCATCCGTGCACATAGACAAAAGATAACACCTGCTGTCCCGCGGACAGTTGACCCGCGAGGTCTGCCACCGCGCAATCGATCTGCTTGCTCGGCGTCCCTTCGGGATGGACGGGATCGGCCCCATCCGGAAAAAGCCAGCCCTGGTCGTCGAACTCCACGAAGTGCAGCGTGTAGCTGTTGTCGACCGGACTCTCTGGCGTCCTTTTGCTCGGCTCCACCGTTCGCTTTGCTTCGCAGACGGCGGAGGCCGCCCTGGACTGTACGTAGGGCCGCTGTGGTGAAACAACGCACCCACTCAACACCATCCAGGCCATACATAAGAGACATTTTCCCAGTGTTTGTAGAGACATTGTTCAGCCTTCCATTTCACCAAAATGGCCATTCAGTTTGGATGACCAAGGTGCTTCAGGCATCCTTCAGATGCAGGAAGTCGGTACCCCTATCCCTCGGTCTGTGGACGCCGGACATCGACCGATAGCCCGACGGACCGGTCGCGGAGTGTCACGAAAAATTCAACAAGACGCGGTACGGTTGGCGGCTTAGACGTTTCACAGAGTCACCCATGACATTGGTTAAAACCGAACCGGGTCGGGAGGCACTTCAAAGGCGCGACCGCACGCTCAATCCGAGGGAACGGCAGATCCTGTCATCGCGGATGGCAAGCGCTCGCTGGTCGCCACCAAGATGTATTGCATCGACATCCTCCATCTGCTGCGCGAGCCCGACGCCATGGACGTCATCCGTGCCATCCAGGCCAGGCGGATCTTATGGAAAACGTCTTCGCATGCATGCGCCACGTGCACGGCAAGACAAGCACCTCCTACGCGTCGAAGGTCGCCGCCAGATTGGCCGAGATCATTCCACTGCTGTACCTGGAAGGCCTTTCCGAGCGGCAGACCGAGCCCTCCATGACCTGAGGCAGAGCGTGCACCAGAGGAGGAGCGTACGCATGAGACCACGCTGCCGAATTGGCGGGCCACGCCTCGGCGGTGTGACGGCTAAATCGTCTCCGGCGCCTGCACGGCCACCAGCACGGTCTGCGCCTGGCCATCGCGCTCGCGCTGGCGCAGCCACCAGACCGCGCCCTTCTTCACCGCGAAGGTCGGGTCGTCCAGGCCGAGCAGTTGGGCGATGGTCTGGCCCAGCGTGGGCTGGTGCCCGACGATCAGCACCGCCGCCTTGCCGTCGGGCCATTGCGCGGCTTCCAGCAATTGCTCGGGCGTTGCACCGGGTGCCAGCTCGGCGCGCAGCTTGTATTTGCGGCCCAGCGCGTGCACGGTCTGCTCGGTGCGTCGCGCGGGGCTGGCCAGCACCCGCGTGCTCTCGGGCAGTTGGCGGTCGAGCCAGCCCGCCATGCGGCTGGCTTGCTTGAGGCCCTTGGCCGTAAGGCTGCGGTCCATGTCGGGCAGGCCGTCGCGTTCGTCCTCGGCTTCGGCGTGACGCCACAAGATCAGGTCCATCGGATCTCCCTGTCGTTAGTCCACGAAGTCAGCTGTCGTTCGTGCGCCGCCGGTTCGCGTAACGCGTGGCCAGGGCTTCCTGCGCGCCATGGCCCGGCGTGCCGCCCTGCGCCTGGACGCGAACATACCGGCCCTCGGCGTTGAGTTCCCAGGCGTCGCGGCTGTCCAGCAGATACGGCACCAGGCCTTCGTCGATGATGCGCTGGCGCATGCGCGGGTCGGTCACCGGCCAGGCCAGCTCGATGCGGCGCAGCATGTTGCGGTTCATCCAGTCGGCGCTGGACAGGTACAGGTCTTCCTGCGCTCCGGCACGGAAGTAGAAGATGCGCGAATGCTCGAGGAAACGGCCGATGATGGAGCGCACACGGATGTTCTCGCTCACCCCGGTCACCTGCGCGGGCAGCATGCAGGCGCCGCGGATGATGAGGTCGATCTTCGCGCCCTTGCGCCCCGCATTCAGCAGGGCCTGGATGATGGCCTCGTCGGTCAGCGCGTTCATCTTGGCGACGATGCGTGCCGGCTTGCCTTGGGCCGCGGCCTCGGCCACCAGGTCGATCTTTTCGATGATGCGGCGGTGCAAGTGGAACGGCGCGAGCCACATGCGCGCCAGCCGCGGCAGCTTGCTCTGGCCGGCGATGTGCACGAACACATGCTCCATGTCGGAAGTGAGCGCCGGGTCGGCCGTGAGGTGGCTCAGGTCGGTATAGAGCCGGGCCGTGCGCGGGTTGTAGTTGCCGGTGGACAGGTGGCCGTAGTGCCGCAGGTTACGGCCTTCGCGGCGCGTCACCAAGAGCATCTTGGCATGGGTCTTGAGGCCGACCACGCCATACACCACCTGCGCGCCGATCGACTCCAGCATCTCCGCCCAGTTGATGTTGGCCTCTTCGTCGAAGCGGGCCTTCAACTCCACAACCACCGTCACTTCCTTGCCGCGGCGCACGGCTTCGCGCAGCAGCGCCATCAGTTCGGAATCGGCACCGGTGCGGTAGATGGTCTGCTTGATGGCCAGCACCTGCGGGTCGTTCACCGCCTCGCGCAGGAAGGCCAGCACCGCGTCGAAACGCTCGAAGGGCTGGTGCACCAGCACGTCGCCGCGCTTCAGGCGCTCGAAGAAGGATTCGCCGGCGGTCAACTCCACCGGCCAGCTCGGCTCGAAGGCGGGGAACAGCAACTGGGGCGCCACACTGGCGCCCACCAGGTCGATCAACTGCGTGAGGCGCACCAGGTTCACCGGGCCATGCACGCGGTACAGCGCCTCGGCCGGCAGGTTGAACTGGCGCAGCAGGAAGGACGCAAGATGCTCCGAACAACCGGCCGACACTTCGAGCCGCACGGCCTGGCCGTAATGCCGCACCTCCAGGCCCTGGCGCAGGGCGGTGCGCAGGTTGCGCACGTCGTCTTCGTCCACGGCCAGATCGGAATGGCGGGTCACGCGGAACTGCGAGAACTGCCCGACCACGCGGCCCGGGAACATCTCATGCAGATGGGCGCGGATCACGCTCGACACCGAGACGAAGGCCGCATGTTTGCCAGCCACCTTGTCGGGCAGGCGGATCAGCCGCGGCAGCACGCGCGGCACCTTCAGGATGGTGATGTCGTTCTCACGGCCGAAGGCGTCATGGCCGCTGAGCTGCACGATGAAGTTCAGCGACTTGTTGGCCACCTGCGGAAACGGGTGCGAAGGGTCCAGCCCCACCGGCATCAACAGCGGCCGCACCTGGCGCTCGAAATACTCTTTCACCCATTGGCGCTGCGCATGGTTGCGCTCGCCATGCGAGACGATGCGGATGCCCTGCTGCGCAAACGCGGGCAGCAGGTGATCGTTGTAGAGCGCGTATTGGCGGGCGACGAGATCATGGGCCGCCGCGGCCAGCTGCTCGAACGAACGGGCCGAATAGCCGCCCTTGCCCTCCACATGATGGACCGCGTCCAGATGGGGCGCGGCGCGCACTTCGAAGAACTCATCCAGGTTGGACGACACGATGCACAGGAAGCGCAGCCGTTCCAACAGCGGCACCTCGGCGCGCGTGGCCCAGTCGAGCACGCGCTCGTTGAAAGCCAGGATGCTGTGGTCGCGGTCGAGCAGATTCGGCGCGGTGGGCGCTGCCGCAAAAGCGACCGCAGAAGCGACCAAAGAAGCAGACGTTAAGGCGTCGCCTGAAAGAACTGGAGAAGGGGGTGGGTCTGACTGGTGCCGCATGGTGGAGCACCAGTCTGCGCCTTCTTGATGTCAGTTTAATGACAAGCTCATGTCACCCCCATGACCTCATGGCTACATGCTCAGGCTTCGTAGACCACTTCCGCCTTCCCGGAGCCCACCTGCGACAGCCAGCTGGCCAGCGCCGCGTCGGTCGGAAAGAACCTCGCCTCCTCGCCCAGCAGCAGCTCGGCACCGGCGGCGCCGCGCTCGGTGCGGCGCTGCACCTGCATGCGCACCATCAGGCCGCGCAAGATGTCGCCCTGGTCGGACATCTCGCGCTTGGGCGGGAACTCCTGGACCACACGCGCGATGTCCGGTGCCTGCGTCTTTTCGCCCGTTGGCATCGTCACCCGCAAGAACTTGCCGAAGCGGCAGCGCGCCGTGGCCAGGTCCCAGGCCTCGGTGATGCTGAGCTGCAGCCCGCCGCCGCCAAACCGGTCCACCTGCACTTTGCCCATGACGATCAGCAGTTCGTCGTCCCTGAACAGGTTCTTGTTGGCGTTCATCACCGCCTCCGACACCCGTGCATCGATCATGGCCGAGCTGTCGTCGAAGCGGAACAACCCGAGCTTGCCGCGCTGGCCATTGATCACCCGCAGGTCGCTCACGATGCCGGCCAGCAGCACCGGGTCGCGCCCATCCACCGCGTCGGCGATCTGCCGCTTGGCGAAGCGGCGCACCTCGGCCTTGACTTCGTCGAACAGGTGGCCCGACAGGTAGAAGCCCACCGCGGTTTTCTCCAGCGTCAGCTGCTCCTTCACGCCCCAGGGCGTGGTCTCGACCAGATCGGGCTCTTCGGTGCTCGAGCCGTGGCTGTCGTCCATCATGTCGAACAAGCCGCCCTGCCCCGCGTTGGCGGCGGCCGCGGCGGCGAACGCGAAGGCCCGGTCGATCGAGGCCGCAAGCGCTGCGCGGTTGAGGTGCAGTGCGTCGAAGGCCCCGGCCTTGATCAACGCTTCCACCGTGCGTTTGTTGAGCTTGGAACGGTCCACGCGCAGGCAGAAGTCGAACAGGCTCTTGAACGCGCCACCCTCTTCTCGGGCGGCCACGATGGCGTCGATGGCCTGCTGGCCCGTGCCCTTGACGGCACCCAGGCCGTAACGGATCACCTTGTCGGTCACCGGCTCGAAACGGTAGCGGCCACGGTTCACGTCCGGCGGCTCGAAACTCAAGCCCATCTTCACCGCGTCTTCGTACAGCAGCTTGAGCTTGTCGGTGTTGTCCATTTCCACCGTCATGTTGGCGCAGTAGAACTCGGCGGCGTAATGCACCTTGAGCCAGCCCGTGTGGTAGGCCAGCAGCGAGTAGGCGGCGGCGTGCGACTTGTTGAAGCCGTAGCCCGCGAACTTCTCCATCAGGTCGAACACCTCGTCGGCCTGGGCCTCGCCGATGTTGTGCGTCGCCAATGCACCGGCGCGGAACTTCTCGCGGTGTTCGGCCATCTCCTCGGCCTTTTTCTTGCCCATGGCACGGCGCAACATGTCGGCGCCGCCGAGTGAATAACCGCCGAGGATCTGCGCGGTCTGCATCACCTGTTCCTGGTAGACCATGATGCCGTAGGTCTCGCTGAGCATCTCGGCCACCGCCGGGTGCGGATACTCCACCACCTCGCGGCCGTGCTTGCGCGCCACGAAGCTCGGGATCAGGTCCATCGGGCCGGGCCGGTACAAGGCGTTGAGTGCGATCAGGTCTTCCAGCCGGGTTGGCTTGGCGTCCTTCAACATGCCCTGCATGCCGCGGCTTTCAAACTGGAACACGGCTTCGGTCTTGCCTTCGGAAAACAGCCGGTAGGTCGGCTTGTCGTCCAGCGCGATGTTTTCGAACGCGAAGTTCTCCTGGCCCTTGTGCCGGCGGACGATGAATTCCTTGGCGATCTCCAGGATGGTCAGCGTGGCCAGGCCCAAGAAGTCGAACTTCACCAGGCCGATCGCCTCCACGTCGTCCTTGTCGTACTGGCTCACCGCCGATTCGCTGCCGGGCTGCTGATAGAGCGGACAGAAGTCGGTGAGCTTGCCCGGCGCGATCAACACGCCGCCGGCGTGCATGCCGATGTTGCGCGTCATGCCTTCAAGCTTCTGCGCCATCTCGATGACGGTCTTCACGTCTTCTTCGGTGCGCACACGCTCGTAGAGCAGGGGCTCCAGCTCCAGCGCGTAGTTGTTCTTGTCGCCCTCTTTCTTGACCTCGGGCGGGTAGGCCAGCGTGTACGACATGCCGGGCTTGCCCGGCACCAGCTTGGAGATGCCGTCACAGAAGGTGTAGCTCATGTCCATCACCCGGCCCACGTCGCGGATCGCGGCCTTGGCGGCCATGGTGCCGAAGGTGGCGATCTGGCTCACGGCGTTCTTGCCGTATTTGTCCTTCACGTAGTCGATCACGCGGTCGCGGTTGCCTTGGCAGAAGTCGATGTCGAAGTCGGGCATCGACACCCGCTCCGGGTTCAGGAACCGTTCGAACAGCAGGTTGTACTTGAGCGGATCGAGGTCGGTGATCTTCAGCGCATAGGCCACCAGCGAGCCGGCACCCGAGCCGCGGCCCGGGCCGACCGGGCAACCGTTGTTCTTGGCCCAGTTGATGAAGTCGCCCACGATCAGAAAGTAGCCAGGGAAACCCATCTTCAGGATGGTGCCGATCTCGAACTCCAGCCGGTCCACATAACGCTGGCGCTGCGCCTCGCGTTCGGTCTCATCGGGGTAGAGGTGGGCCAGCCGCTCCTTCAGCCCTTCGTGAGATGCGTAGCGGAAATAGTTTTCCGGCGTCATGCGTTCACCGTTGACCTCTGGCGTGGGGAAGTCGGGCAGCTGCGGCTTGCCCAGCACCAGGGTCAGGTTGCAGCGCTTGGCGATTTCCAGCGTGTTGGCCAGCGCCGAAGGCACGTCGGCAAACAGCGCCTCCATCTGCTCGGCCGACTTGAAATACTGCTCGCGGGTGAACCGCCGCACGCGCCGCGGGTTGCCGAGGATTTCGCCCTCGGAAATACACACCCGCGCCTCATGGGCCTCGTAATCGTCTTCCTCGGTGAACTGCACCGGATGTGTGGCCACCACCGGCAGCTTGAGCCGCGCGGCGAGCTGCACCGCGCCGGCCACCTGGGTTTCGTCATCCACCCGGCCCGCGCGCTGCAGTTCCAGGTAGAAACGGTGCGGAAACACGGAGGCCAGTTGCAGCGCCACGTCGGCCGCGCGGGCCTCGTCGCCCTGCACCAGCGCCTGGCCCACCGGCCCGGCCTGCGCCCCCGACAGGCAGATCAGGCCTTCGCCCAACTCCTGCAGCCAGGCCAGCTTGATCACCGCCTGCGCCTTGACCACGTTCTGCGTGAAGCCGCGCGCCAGCAGCTCGGAGAGGTTGAGGTAGCCCTGCTTGCTCTGCACCAGCACCACCACCCTTGAGAGGGCGCCGGCTTCCTTGCCCAGCCCTTCGAGGAAGATTTCGGCACCGATCACCGGCTTGATACCCTTGCCGCGGGCTTCCTTGTAGAACTTGATGGCGCCGAACAGATTGCTCAGGTCGGTGATGGCCAGCGCGGGCTGCTGGTCTTTCTTGGCGGCCTGGACCACGTCGTCGATGCGGTTGGTGCCGTCGACGACGGAAAACTCGGTGTGGATGCGGAGATGGACAAACATCGGGGCATTTTAGGACCGGCCCGGGGCGGTTCAATCGGCAGAGGCGCCTGAAGCTTTAACAATCTGCTTCCATCGCTGGAATTCAGGTTCTTGCCGACTTGAAAGTTCCAGCGGTCCGTCATTCAGCATGGTGATGCCGAGTTGTTCAAAGCGCTGTTGCAGTGCTGGGGTGCCCAGCGCCTCCTTCACAGCACGGTGCAATCGATCCACTACAACTGATGGCGTGCCTTTCGGCGCGTAAAACGCGACCCAAAGATCGCCACTAAAACCGGGGATTTGTTCGTTAATTGCAGGCACATCCGGGAACGCGGGCGCGCGCGACACACTGCTCACCCCCAGGGCACGAAGCTTTCCAGATTTGACAGTTTCGAGAACTGACGGCAGGCTGGCGAACAGCATAGGAACTTGGTTTCCAAGAACATCGCTCATCGCTGGGCCAACCCCTTTGTAGGGGATGTGCTGCATCTTTAGTCCGCCCTGAACCTTCAGCATCTCGCCCAACAGGTGGTTGAGGGTTCCGCTTCCGGCTGATGCGTACTGGTATTTTTCCGGATTGGCTTTCACCAGGGCGATGAACTCCTTGAGATCCTTCGCAGGGAACGAGGGATTCACGACCAATACATTAGGCACCATTCCGACCGCAGCGATTGGCATGAAATCCTTTATTGGATCAAAGCGAACGTCTTTGTAGACCCAAGGAACAATTAGCTGGTTGCTGTTGGCGGTGAACAAAATGTTGTAGCCGTCCGGTAGTTCGCGTTTCAGCGCCTGTGTGCCAACCACTCCACCCGCGCCTGCCTTGTTAGTCACGACGACAGGTTGGCCCAGCGTGCGACTTATCTGCTCAGCCATGATGCGAGCAACGATGTCCACTGTGCCGCCCGGAGCAGTGGGAACGGTTATCGTGATAGGTCGATCAGGGTACGCGGCGTGAGCGGTCGCACTCATGAAGAAAGCGGTCCAAGCTAGCGTGCAGGCCGCCAGAAATACATTTCCGGTATTTTTCATCTTTCACTCCAATTTGATATTCAACATTTCACAAACCGATGAATCGAAATATTCGCGTCTATTGCTAGAGGGTGGGGAAGGAAAGCCGAGCTTTCGGAGCACGCTGCGCTCGGCGATCAATAACCCGGTGGACCATTTCTCCCCAAGCGATCAACTCCAAGTCCATGCCTGGGCGGCCCACCAACTGCACGCCTATCGGAAGTCCGTGAGAGTTAAACGTAGTAGGCAGATGCAGGCACGGCCAGCCCAGCAGCGACCAAGCCTTATTGAAACCAGATTCACCGGTCCAATGGTGGCCCTGAGGTGCCGGGCCGACGGCACTGGACGTCAAGATGAGATCCGCATCTCCAAAATGACTCTGCCATCCAGAGCGTTGAATTTCTTGGAAGTCACGCATCTTGGAATAGTCGTTAACCTTTAGATTGATGCCTTTGCTTACAGCGTCCAAAAGTTTTTGGCTCAACACATATGAGTCCGCGCGGATTACGGATAGCAGACTGCGTGCGTATTCGTAGTGCATGATCACGCTGAAAGCATCGAGCAACTTAGTGGCTGTTCTAAATTCCGTAATCAACTTTAGTTTCACGGATTCAGCCGCGAGCGAGGTGAATGCTGAGGCCAATGCATCGGTGGCATCCGGCTCTAGTGCATTGCCGTGGGGGAAGTACGCGATCCTCAAAGTTTTCAAAGGCCGGTGGCTTTGGGGACTGCGGAACGGAAGCAATACACGTCCTACGTCCGCTATCCGGCGAAAATTGTCCCCGTACCAGCCGATCACATCGAGCGATTCACAGGTCACTTTCATGCCGTCGCGCTCGATAACGCCGAACGTAGGTTTGAACCCAATCACTCCGCAGAAGGCTGCAGGCCTGATCATCGACCCGCCCGTTTGTGTGCCAAGGGCCACCGGCACCATTCCCGCAGCAACCGCTGCGGCAGAACCACTTGACGAGCCGCCAGGTGTGTGGGATTTATGCCATGGGTTTTTTGTGGGACCCGGAGTTACATACGCAAACTCCGTGGTTACCGTTTTGCCGATGGGAATTGCGCCGGCGGCACGAAGCAAGGCCACGCAGTGGGCGTCAAAACAGGCTGTAGATGTCTCCGCACCTTGACGACGAACCGCTCCATACGATGTCGGCATGCCTGCCACGTCAATCATGTCCTTGACGCCGAAGGGTATGCCTGCCAAGAGTCCAGCGGGCGCTTGACAAGGCACTAACGCGTCTGGTGCAGCTACGAATTCCCAAGCCTGAGTATCCGGATCACCTAGCGCTACCGCGCGCAGTGCAGTGAGCGACTGGGCCATGAAACCGCGCCCCGTCTTAAGGGCGCAATCAGCATGGTCCGTCATTGTCGAAGTTGAGGCGGTTAGTGCCACGGCGGTTTTTTTCAGAAGAAATGTGGTCAGGTCATGGGTATGCTAAGGTCGTTATTCTTTCTAGTCTATGTCTTAATTAACGTTTTATTATGACTAAATCCGACCCAATGACGCTCGACGGACACCAGCTGGCAATATTCAGCGCAGCAGCTGAGGAGCTTCATTTCGGTAGAGCTGCTGCGAGACTCTTCATGACTCAGCCTCCATTCAGTCAGCAAATCAAGCGCTTGGAACAACTAGTAGGGACTGCGCTTTTTATCCGTACAACGCGGACTGTGCGGCTGACACCAGCTGGCCAAGTCATGTATGAGCGAGTACGACGGATCGTTGGGGAAACAGAACTCATGTTTCGTGCTGTTAGGCAGGCTTCAAAAGGAGAAGCTGGATCGTTGGTAATCGGGTTAACGCCGACTGCTGCTTGTTCCCCTTTAGCTGACGCGCTTTACCGTTATCGAGAAGAACATCCTGAAATTGAGCTCGATCTGCGCGAGATGAATTCCAACACCATGGAAAGTGCACTTCGATCATGTTTTATCGATGTAGCATTAATGCGGCCGACCCCAATGGATGCCGATATCCAGTCAATCGAAATCTTTCAAGAGCCTCTCTTGCTGGCGGTCCGTCGCGACCATCCTTGGGCCGGACGACCCCGAGTCACAGTGGAGCAAAGCGCGGACTTACCGCTCATTGGCTATTTGGAGTCTGTGTCGCCGTACTTCAGGCGGCTGCTGCAAACGATATTTCGTCACGCTGGAAAGCGCCCGCGGATCGTGCAAGACAGTGTGTTGCCCACCATGCTCACTTTGGTAGAAGCGGGGATAGGAGCGGCGATAGTGCCATGGACCATGTCGCGTGCCAGGGGAGGCTCGCTGGCTTTCTTACCGTTGCTGGATCGCTCGAAGTCGATGGCAAGCATCGTAGTAGCTAGCTTGATCGCGCAAACAAACCCCGCAGTCGAAGGATTTGTAGCTGCCATGCGGCAATCGCCTCTCAAACTCTCCGCCAACAAGGACCAAAGGGAATGATGAATCGTAATGCCCGAAGCGCTTTGCATCAACGCCGCAGCAAGATTGACAGGCGGGCCAGATCGACCATCGAGCTGAACCTGCGCAATCTGAAGTAAGTGCCATTCCCCTTAATCCGGCGCCCTGTAGACCAACACCTTGAGCGAACGCTCCTCCGACACGTCGGCAAACACCTTGGGGTTGGCCACGCGCTCCACGAAAACCAGCTCGGGCACCAGCGCCTGCATCTGGTCCTGCAGAAAGGCCGTGTCGAGCTCGGGGGCGTTCAGGCACAACATCGCATGCCCGCCAGGCCTCAGCAGGTCGGGCAGGCGCCGCATCAGGCGCGCGTAGTCCTTGCCGGCGACGAAACTGCCCTTCTGGTAACTCGGCGGGTCGAGGATCACCAGGCCGTAAGGGCCGCCGCGCGTGATCTTGCCCCAGGTGGTGAAGATGTCGTGCGCCAGGAAACTGGCCCCCGCCGTGATGCCGTTGAGCTGGTGGTTCTGCTGCCCGACGGCAATGGCGCCGTGGCCCATGTCCACGTTCACGACCTGCTTGGCGCCGCCCAGCCGCGCCACCACCGAAAACGCGCAGGTGTAGGCGAAAAGATTCAGCACCTTGAGCCCCGAATTCGCGTCAGCACGCGCCTCGGCATGGGCCCGCACCCAGCGCCGGCCTTCGGCCATGTCGAGGAACAGGCCGTGGTTCTGCCCCTTCAGCACATGCACGCGAAACCGCGCGCCCTGCTCCGTCACCACATGCGGCTCGGGCACGGCACCGGCCATCAGCCGGGTGTCACTGCGGCCCTCAAACCGGCACTGGAAAACCAGGTTCAGCGGTTGGCCGGGCGCCAAAATCTCCCAGCGGACCGTCAAGGCCGCGTGCAGCACGGCGAGCTCATCGTCCGACACCGGCTGAAAGCTGGTCAGCAGGCAGACCGGCGGAAAGACGTCCAGCACCCAATGCTCGCAGCCAGGGTACAGGCCGCCCCGGCCGTGAAAGATACGCTGGGCATCGCGGGGAAAGTCCATCTTGGCGATGGCGTCGAGCAGGGCTTGCATGGGTGAGAGTCGAAAAAAGGTGGAACGTCGAGTGTAGGCAGGGCCGATTCCCTAAAATCGGCGGGTGAACTCCATCCTCAATATCTCCGCCTACAAGTTCGTTCCCCTGGCCGACGCCGACGCCCTGCGCGCGCTGTTGGCGGCCCGCGCGGCGGCGCTGCAGCTCAAGGGCACGATCCTGCTCGCCCCCGAAGGCATCAACCTGTTCCTGGCCGGGCCCGCCGAAGCCGTCCATGCTTTTGTGGCGGCCTTGCGTGAAGACAACCGCTTCACGGACCTGGCCCCGAAGGAAAGCTGGTCGGCCAGCCAGCCGTTCAAGAAGATGCTGGTGAAGGTCAAGCGCGAGATCATCCGCATGGACCACCCTGCGATCCAGCCCGACTTCACCAGTGCCGACGGCCGCGCGCCGGCCGTGTCCGCGGCCACCGCGCGCCGCTGGCTCGACCAGGGTGTGGACGACGAGGGCCGGCCGGTGGTGACGCTCGACACGCGCAATGCCTTCGAGGTGGACCACGGCACGTTCGAGGGCGCGATCGACTGGCGCATTGAAAAATTCAGCGAATTCCCGGCCGCGCTCGAAGCGCACAAGGCCGAACTCGCGGGCAAGACCGTGGTGAGCTTCTGCACCGGCGGCATCCGCTGCGAAAAGGCCGCGATGCTGATGCGCGAGGTCGGGCTCGACCACGTCTACCAGCTCGAAGGCGGCATCCTCAAATATTTCGAGGAAACCGATGGCGCGCACTACCGCGGCGACTGCTTCGTGTTCGACGAGCGGCGCGCGCTGGCGGCGGACTTGTCGACCAGCAGCCTGCCGAGCGCCCCGGAAAAGTTCTAAACCGGCCCGCCGGCCTCTCCCGCCATACGGTCGATGTTGTCGTTCAGCCGGCCGAGCAGGCGGCTCAGTTCGGCGACCTCTTCGGGCGAAAAACCGGCCAGCGCGTCCTGCACACGGGATTCCATCAGCGCCTTGGCCTTGGGCATGCGTTTGACCGCGCCGGCGGTCAGCGAAATCAAGCGACTGCGCTTGTCCGCGGGGTCGGGCACACGTTCGACCAGGCCATCGCGTTCCATGCGGTTCAAAAGCTGCGCCATGCTGGGCTGCTCCACCTGGGCGATGCGCGCCAGTTCGGCCTGCGACAGCGCCTTGCCGCCCTTGAGGCTGCCAAGCACGGGCATCTGGCCCGTGGCGAAGCCGAGGTCGCGCAAAGTGATGTCGGCAATCCGTGTGAAGCCGCGCGCGGCCCGGCCGATGAGCTTCAGCGGGTTGTGGTGCAAGGTGTCAAGCGGAGGTAAAGCCTCATCACGCATGACGGTCCCCGTATCGACAAGGAGATACATAGGATGCTATATTAATATCCATAGGACCCTATTTTAAAGACGATCGACGCCGCCATGACAACAACCCCAGCCACCCAGTTCACCCACTACCAGAAATTCGTTGCCGGCCTGCTCGCTTTCCTGCAGTTTGCCGTGATCCTGGACTTCATGATCATGTCACCGCTCGGTGCCATGATCATGCCCGCGCTGCAAATCTCGCCACGCCAGTTCGGCCTGATCGTCTCGGCTTACGCCTTCAGTGCCGGCGCATCGGGCCTGTTGATGGCGGGTTTCGCCGACCGCTTCGACCGGAAGAAGCTGCTGCTGTTTTTCTACGCGGGCTTCGTCTTGTCCACACTGTGGTGCGGCCTCGCACCGACCTTCGAACTTCTTCTGGCGGCCCGCATCGTGACCGGCATCTTCGGCGGCGTGATCGGCTCGGTGGTTTTGGCCATCGCCACCGACCTGTTCGCGCCGCAATTGCGCGGCCGCGTGATGGGCGTGATCCAGACTGCTTTCGCGGCCAGCCAGGTGCTGGGTTTGCCGGTCGGCCTGTATCTCTCGAACCACTTCAGCTGGCACGCGCCGTTCGTGGCCATGGCGGCTTTCGGTGCCGTGGGCGGGTTGGTGATCGCCTGGCGCATGCAACCGGTGGCCAATCACCTGCGCGCACCGCAGGAGAAAAGCGCGTTTTTGCACCTGCTGCACACGGTGGCCGAACCGCGCTACCTCACCGCTTTCGCCACCACGGCCTTGCTGACCACCGGCGGCTTCATGCTGATGCCCTTCAGCAGCGCCTTCACCGTGAACAACCTCGGCATTCCGCTCACGCGTTTGCCCACCATCTACCTGATCACCGGCCTGTGCACCATCTTCGTCGGCCCGCTGGTGGGCAAGGCCGCCGATGCCTGGGGCAAGCTGCCGGTGTTCATGGCCGGCAGCGCGCTCACCATCACCATGGTGCTGGTCTACACCCACCTGCAGGCCGTGCCCTTCCCTGTCGTGGTACTGGTCAACGTGATGATGTTCGCTGGAATCTTCTCGCGCATGATCCCGTTTCAGGCGATGGTGACTTCGGTGCCCGAGCCCACGCAGCGCGGCGCGTTCAACGCGCTCAGCGCGGCCACGCAGAGTTTGTCGGGCGGCCTGGCCTCGCTGGTGGCCGGGCATATCGTGGCTTTCGGGCCCGATGGCCGGCTGCAGAACTTCGGCGTGGTCGGTTATGTGGTGGTCGGCTCCACACTGGTCGCCGCCTTTTTGGCGACAAGGGTCCACCGAGGCATCCGGCTGCGCGCGACCATGCCGGTGCGCACAGCACCCGCCTGACCCTGGCTCAAAGTGGGGGCGGCTTGCGCTCGGGCAGCGGGATGAATTCCGTCTCGCCCGGCACCTGGCCCATGGCCTGGGCCTGCCAGTCGGCGCCGGCCTGGGCAATGCGCTCCTTGCGGCTGGAGACGAAGTTCCACGACATGAAGCGGTGCCCGTCGAGCGCGTCGCCGCCGAGCACCATCAGGCGCACGGGCGAATCGGCCTGCAGCACGGCGTCTTCACCCGGGGCCAGCAGTGCCAGCGCGTGCGCAGCCAGCGTCGTGCCACCGATGTTCACGTCGCCGTCCACCGCATAAACGGCCAGCTCGGCCGCAAGCGGCGGCAACACCATGCGGCCACCGGCGGGAAGCTGCACGTCGAGGTAGATGGTTTTAGAAAAAGTGCTCACCGGTGAACGCTGGCCAAAGGCTTCGCCGATCAACACGCGCACCTCGGCGTCGCCCACCGCCAGTGCGGGGATCGCCGCCGCCGGCGTGTGTTCGAAGCTCGGCTCGACTTCTTCGGCTTGCACCGGCAGCGCGGCCCAAAGCTGGATGCCGTGGTTCACGTAGTCGACCGTGTCGAGCTGCGGCGGCCGGCGCTCGGAATGCACGATGCCGCGGCCGGCCGTCATCCAGTTGATGGCGCCGGGTTCGATCTGCTGCACCGAACCCAGGCTGTCGCGGTGCAGGATCGCGCCTTGGAACAGATAGGTGACGGTGGCCAGGCCGATGTGTGGATGCGGTCGCACGTCGTGCTGGTCGGCGGGGTGCACCGTGACCGGGCCGAAATGGTCGAAGAAGATGAACGGCCCCACGGCCTGTTTCTTCGCCGAGGGCAGCAGCCGGCGCACGATGAAGCCGCCGCCCAGGTCCTTGTCGTGACCGGTCAATTGCAGTGCGATGCCCATGGGGTTCTCCTTTGGATCGTCAACAGGTTTTCAGGCCGAACGTTCGACCAAGGTGCTGATCTCGGTGGTGACCGCGGTCATGAGTTTGTGCACCGGGCACTTCTGTGCCACGGACGACAGTTCCTGGAGTTGCGCGTCGCTGAGCTCGCCGCTGACCTGCAGCCGGGCGGCCAGCCGGTAGACGCCCTTGCGCTCGTCGGCATCGTCGCGTTCGATCACGGTGCGGACGTCGGTCACGGCCATGCCTTTGCGGCGGGCGTACCACATCACCGTGAGCGCCTTGCAGGCACCGAGCGCCGCGTCGTACAGGTCGTGCGGGCTCGGGCCGGCGTCATTACCGCCCTCGGCCACGCTGACGTCGGCCGTCCATGCGTGGTCGCGGATCTGGAGGGTCTGCGCCAACGGACCCAGTCCGTCGGCGTGTTGAAGTTTGACGGTCATGGCGAAACCTTGTGTGTTGCAGCGCCAGGGCCGTCCCGGCGAACCGGAGGGAAGCTTAACCCTTAAAACGTGCGGTCAGGTCGGCCACGCGCTTGCCGTACAACTTGGCCGTTTCCAGGTCGCCCTGCGACATTTCCGCAGCGCTCGCATCCGAAGGCGACTGCACCAGCACGCCCACCGAGCCGCCGAGGTTGTTGACGTCGTCGCGGGTGGCGGCCTTGGTGTTGGCCGGCATCAGGCCGAGGCTGATCCACACACCGCCGAGCTGCGAAGCCAGGGTCTGCAGATAGATCAGCGTGACCTGCTTGTCGCCGCTGAAGCTGGCGCTGTTGGTGAAGCCACCGAAGACCTTGTCCTTCCAGGCGCCGGTGAACCAGGCCTTGCTGGTGGCGTCGGCAAACTTCTTGAACTGCCAGCTCGGGCCGCCCATGTAGGTCGGCGTGCCGAAGATGATGGCGTCGGCTTCGTTGAGCGTAGCCCAGGCCGATTCAGGCAGGTTGCCATCGGCGTCGATGGTCAGCAGCTCGGCGTTCGCGCCTTCCGCCACGGACTGTGCAACGCGCAGCGTGTGGCCATAACCGGAATGAAAAACAACAGCAATTTTGGACATGGATAGACCTTGGGTTGAAAGAGACAAAGAGAAAAGAGTGGCTTACTTGCGGTCGACGCTGAAGCGGCCGGCACCGAATGCTGCGAAAGCGAGCAGGCCACCGGCGATTGCGATGTTCTTGAAGAACATCAGTTGATTGACGAAAGCCTTGTCGGCGGGCATGGCCCAGTAGTTGTGGAAGAACACGCCGGCTGCCAGGGTGAACAGCGCCAGCACGATGGCCACGGGGCGAATCTTGAAGCCAGCCAGCAAGGCCAGGCCGAAGCCGAGCTCGACGATGATGGCGATCACCGCGCCGACTTGCGGCAGCGGCAGGCCGACCGACGAGATATAGCCGACGGTGCCGGCAAAACCCATGAGCTTGCCAAAGCCCGCGGGGACGAACAGCAGCGCGATCAGGATGCGGCCGACGAGGGCCAGGCTGTCTTGCGCGGGGGTGGTAACGGTGGTGGATGTCATGAAAAATACTCCTGAGTTAAAAAATAAAAGAACAAAAAAACACGTAAACCAGACAACAAAAACCGGCCGGCCATCTTGCCGATAGCCGGCCGGTCATGCGTCAGGCCACGAGGTCGAACACCAGCACTTCAGCGCCCTTGCCATGGGCCAGCGCCACGCTGGATTCACCCTCGATCAGAGCGGCGTCGCCGGCGTTCAGCTTCTGGCCGTTGACGTCGAGTTCGCCGCGCACCAGGTGCACGTAGCCCTTCCGAGCCGGATTCAGCGATAAAGTTGCAGCCTCGTCGCCATCGAACAAGCCGGCGTACATGGCGGCGTCGGCATTCACCTTCACCGAACCCTCGCTGCCGCCGTTCGAGGCCACCAGGCGCAGCTTGCCGCGCTTTTCAGCCTCGGTGAACGACTTCTGCTCGTAGCTCGGCGCAATGCCGGTCACGTTAGGCAAGATCCAGATCTGCAAAAAGTGCGTGGTCTCGTCCGGCGCATGGTTGAACTCGCTGTGCTGCACGCCGCGCCCCGCGCTCATGCGCTGCACGTCGCCGGGCGGAATGCCCTTGACGTTGCCCATCGTGTCCTTGTGCGCCAGATTGCCTTCCAGCACATAGCTGATGATCTCCATGTCGCGGTGGCCGTGGGTGCCGAAACCCATGCCGGGGGCGATGCGGTCTTCATTGATGACGCGCAGGTTGCCCCAGCCCATGTGCTTCGGGTCCATGTAGCCGGCGAACGAAAAACTGTGCTGCGACTTGAGCCAGCCATGGTCTGCGTGGCCCCGGTCCTGCGATTTGCGAAGTGTCAACATGCAAAAACTCCTGCTTGCTTGGACTCTTTGATTCCATTTGGAATGAGTCCCGGTTGTGAACCCATCGGGTGGGTCCATGGGTTGAACTTTAGGGCGCGAAGCCGGCTTGGCGATACAGGGCGTTTGATGGCATCATTCAAATTAATTGAATGAAACCCGTAAGTCCATGCAAACCGCCCGCGATGTGCTGACCCCCGACACCTTGTCCATGCTGCTCACCATCGCCGCCGAAGGCAGCTTCGCCGCCGCCGCGCGCAGCCTGGGCATGGTGCCCAGCGCCCTCACCTACCGGGTGCGCCAGGTCGAGGACGCGCTTGACGTGCTGCTGTTCGACCGCAGCTCGCGCCAGGCGAAGCTCACCGAGGCCGGCACCGAACTGCTGCGCGAGGGCCGGCGCCTGCTCGACGACGTCGATGCGGTGGCCAACCGCGTCAAACGCGTGGCCACCGGCTGGGAGCCGCAGCTCACGCTGGCGGTGGACAGCGTGATTTCACACGCCACGGTGATGGAGTTGTGCGAAGCCTTCTACGCGCTCAATCCGCCCACCCGCCTGAAGATCCGCGAAGAAATCCTGTCTGGCACGCTGGAGGCGCTGACCTCGGGCCAGGCCGACCTGTCGATCGGCGTGGCGCTGGAGATCAGCAACGACGGCAGCATCCAGGGCAAGCCGCTGGGCGACATGCCGTTCATCTTTGCCGTGGCGCCGCACCACCCGCTGGCCGAGGCCCCCGAGCCGCTGAGCGACATGCTGATCCGGCAACACCGCGCCGTGGCCGTGGCCGACTCCGTGCAGCGCGGCAACGGCCTGACCTTCGGCCTGCTCGGCGGGCAAGACGTGTTCACCGTGCCCAGCATGCGCGCCAAGCTCGACGCACAGCTGCGCGGCCTGGGCACCGGTTTCCTGCCCGAATGCCTGGCACGGCCCTTCATCGAAGCCGGGCAACTGGTGGTGCGCAAAGTCGAACGCCCCGCCCGCCTCATCCGCGTGAGCTACGCCTGGCGCAGCCTCACCCGCGGCACCCAGGGCCGGGCATTGCAGTGGTGGCTGCAGCAGTTGGAAAGCCCGGCCACGCGGACGGCGCTGCTGGAGCGGCAGCACAACCATTGGGATTAATCCTCACACCGCGCGGCCGAACCGGGTCTCGGCTGCGTGTAGAGTGTGCGCATGGCGGCGGGGCCGTTTCTTTTTACGAACCAATCAACACAGAACAGCAACATGACATCACCCAACCCCAGCGCCTCCTCTGCCAAAGAAGCCCCCCGCCACATTGCGGTGATCGGTGCGGGCATGGCCGGCATCGCCTGTGCGCGCACCCTGGTGCAGGCCGGGCACCAGGTCACGATTTTCGAGAAGAGCCGCGGTGCCGGCGGCCGCATGGCCACGCGCAGCACGGGCTTTGGCGGCTTCGACCATGGCGCGCAATACTTCACCGTGCGCGATCCGCGCTTCGCCCTGGCGCTGGAGACGGCCAAGGGCATCGTCAAGCCCTGGAGCGCCAACCTGGTGCGGGTGCTTGACCCGTTCGGCCGCGTGGCCGCCGCCGGCCTGCCCGCGCGCGAGCCACACTGGGTGCCCACGCCGGGCATGACCGCGCTGGTGCAGCATTGGGCCAAGCCCTTGCTCGACGCCGGAAGCCTGAAGCTCGAAACCCTGGTGACGCGCATCGAACGCGACACGCTCACACCCAAGAAATGGCAGCTGCGCACCAATGGCATGCCCGGCACGCCGGACGCCGAACAGGTGTTCTCCGGCTTCGACGCCGTGCTGCTGGCCCAGCCGAACCCGCAGGCCCAGTCATTGCTCGAAAACTCGGCCCAGGCACCGAAGCTGGTGCGCGAGATCAACAAGGTGCGGGTCGCGCCATGCTGGACGCTGATGCTGGCCTTCCCGCAGGCGATCCAGCCGAACATGGCCCACCTCGGCCCGCAATGGAATGCGGCACGCAGCACGCACCACCGCATCGCCTGGCTGGCACGCGAATCGTCCAAGCCCGGCCATGCCGGCGTGGAGCGCTGGACGGTGCAGGCCAGCGCGGCCTGGTCGCACGAACATCTGGAAGACGACGACGCACGCATCCAGGGCAAGATGCTGCGTGCCTTCGCCGAAGTCACCGGCATCCGCGCCGAACCAAGCTTCGCCGCCGTGCACCGCTGGCGTTATGCGCAAACCGTCCAGCCGCTGGGCCAGAGCCATCTGTGGGACAAGGCCGTGCGCATCGGTGCCTGCGGCGACTGGTGCATCGGCCACCGGATCGAAGACGCGTTTGTTTCCGGACTGGAACTGGCGCTGGCCGTGATTTGAGCCGGAGTGGTTGAGGTGGGTCCGAGCTACATCGGTAGATTTGCGCCCTCGCCGACCGGCCCATTGCACGAGGGCTCACTGGTTGCGGCCCTGGCCAGTTGGCTCGACGCCCGCGCCCATGGCGGCCAGTGGCTGGTGCGCATCGAAGACGTGGACACACCGCGCTGCCTGCCGGGCATGGACGCGGTCATCCTGGGCCAGCTTGCGGCCTGCGGTCTGGTGCCGGATGCACCGCCGCTGGTGCAGTCGCAGCGCGGTGCCGTCTACCAGGCCGCACTCGACCAACTGGTGGCCGCGGGCCTGGCCTACCCCTGCGGCTGTTCGCGCAAGGACATCGAAATCGCCACGGCGCAGCTCGGCCGTCCGCGCAATCGCCATGCAGAGCTGGTCTACCCCGGCACCTGCCGCCACGGACTCCATGGCCGGCCAGCACGGGCCTGGCGGCTGGATGTCGAAAAATCTTCGCCGCACGACCCGATCGTCGCCTGGCAAGACCGCCGCCTCGGCCCCCAGACACAAGACGTGGCAGAGGATGTCGGCGACTTCGTGCTGCGCCGCGCCGATGGCCTGTGGGCCTACCAGCTCGCCGTGGTGGTGGACGACGCCGCGCAGGGCATCACCCATGTGGTGCGCGGCGCCGACCTGGCCGACAACACGCCGCGGCAAATCGTGCTGCAACGCGCGCTCGGCCTGCCAACCCCCAGTTACCTGCACACACCGCTGGTGCGGGGCGATAACGGCGAAAAACTCTCCAAGCAAAACGGCGCCAAGGCGCTGGACTGCGCCACGCCGCAAGCCGCACTGGATGCGCTGCAACGCGCCGCCGCCATGCTGGGCCTGCCCCATGCAAAAACAGAATCCAACAACAACAACAACAACAACAACAACAACATCTACAACAACCATCACCAGACGCTGGCGCAATGGATCGCGCCCTGGCATCAGCGCTACGGCAGCGTCAGCGCGGCGGCGCCGCCCGGCTGACGCGCCGTCTCGCCTTCGGCGCAGGGGCGTCTGACGCTGGCGCCTCGGCCAGCAGCTTCATCACGCCGTTCAGCAGCAGCGGCATCGAGGCGCCCTCCTGCTCCAGTTGATACCCCGCGCTTTGCGCCTCCAGCCGGGGCAGCGGCAGGTCCATCAGCAGCCCCTCGCTCGAAAACGCCGCCGTGAATGCCGCCCAGGCGCCCGGGTTCTCGATGAACGGGCCGGAGATCACCAGGTGGGTCGGAAAGAAGACCCGGCAGAGATTGCCCACGGCCAGCACCATCTCCCGCAATGCGCGCGCAAATACGGGGTGTGTGGTCAGGGCCATGCCGCGCAGCAGGTCGGCGGCGCGGGTTTCGTCCATCGCGTCGTCGAAATCCCGGCCGAGCAGCGCCGGCCCGATGGACCACAGCGCCGCCACGGTTTCCAGGCAACCCTGGTGCCCGCAGCGGCAGGGCTCAGCCTCGCCGGACAGGCGCCAATGGCCGACCTCGCCAAAACCGGCCGTGTCCCCGATGCGGGCGCCCGAGCCCGCGCCCGCCGCGCTGAAGGCGGCGCCAATGCCATAACCCCAGTGCAGCATCAGCGTGCGTTCGCCCTGGCCGGCGGCGCCTCGGCGCAGGCCGCGCGCGCGCAATTGCGCGTCCATGTTGCGCACCACGTGCATGGTGGTGCCGGCGGGAAACACGCTGTCGTTCAAGGCAAGGTTGCGGATTCCCGGCCAGCGCGAGACGAACACCCAACGGGCATCGGCCGCCTGCACCAGGCCCGACAGCGAATAAGCCGTGCCCGCCAGCACCGTGCCCGCCGGCAGACGCTGCGCCGCGCGCTGCTGCAGGCCGCGCAGCAAGCTGTTCATCGCGGCATTGCCGCCGTCGGGTGGCAGCACCGCGCTCTCATGCCACAACACCTGCCCGAGCAGGTTCAGCGTGACGGCATGCAATGCCTGGCTGCGCACCGTCAGCACCGTGACCGCCAGCCGCTGCGGGTTCACCAGCAGTTGACCCAAGGGCCTGCCGCGTGTGCCCGGCTGGCTGGGCAGCTCGGTGACCAGGCGGGCCCGCACCATGGCCGCCACCCAGCCCGACACCGTGGTGGAGCGCACCCGCAGCAGCGCTGAAAGGCTGCTGCGCGACGCGGCGGCGCCGTCCAGGATGGCGGCAAAAGCGCGCAGCGGCCCGTCCAGCCCGCCTTGGCCGACCCACTCGGACCAGGCGGGTGCCACCGCTTCATGCACGGAGGGTTCCGTCTGGTGTTCGGCTTTCTTGTTTTTGGACATGCGGGTTCGATTGGTCAAATGCCAACGATACAACCACGGCAGCCTCCCTCGCCAGAGTCGTTTAAAAAATGAGCCATTGTTTTTTAAACGGTTCTGTTCAAAAATAGTGCCGGACAAGCTGGTGCTACCACCAGATGGCTGCGTTCAACGTTTCCAGGAGCTCCACGATGACTGGTTTTTCTCATGAATCCGATCGACGCGCCTTCCTGCGCGGACTCTCCGGCGGCGCACTGGCGGGGGCGGCCGGCCTGCCCTTCGCGGCGCGCGCGGCCACGCCCGACCTGCCCAGGCAACCGGTGGCGATCAACGTGATGGACGTGGGTGGCGCGCTGGCGCTGATCCAGCCCGCCTTCGAGGACTACAAGAACACCAGGCCGCAATACGCGTCGCGCATCGGCTTCGTCAAGGCGCCCGCGCCCGAACTCGCCAGCAAGCTGCGCGCGCAGCAGGCGGCCGGACGGCTGGACATCGACCTGGTGCTCACCGGCAGCGACGGCCTCTCGGCCGGGCTGGAGCTGGACTTGTGGCTCAGGATCCTGCCCGATCACGACGCGAAGTTCCCCAACCTCGAAGCCAACTACGAACCCGCCGCCTTGAAGCTGCACAAGGTGCAGGCACGCGGCTTCGGCGTGGTCTGCAACTACTACCCCTCGGGCCCGCTGATCGAATACGCACCCGAGCGCGTCAAGAGCCCGCCCACCAGCGCCGAGGAATTGCTGGCCTGGGCCAAGGCCAACCCGAACCGCTTCATGTACGCGCGGCCGGCCAACTCGGGCCCGGGCCGCACCTTCATGATGGGCCTGCCCTACCTTTTGCACGACAAGGACCCCACCGACCCGGTGCAGGGCTGGACCAAGACCTGGGCCTTCCTGCAGGAGCTGGGCAAGTACGTGGAGTATTACCCCTCGGGCACCGGGGCCACGATGAAGGAATTCGGCGAAGGCTCGCGCGACATCATCATCACCACGACCGGCTGGGACATCAATCCGCGCGCGCTCGGCATCGTGCCCAAGAGTGCCGCCATCGGCACGCTCAAAGGCTTCCACTGGGTGTCGGACGCGTTTTTCATGTGCATCCCCAAGGGCATACCGAACGACCGCCTGGCCGTCACGCTCGACGTGATGGCCCACATCCTCAAGCCCGAAATGCAGGCTTTCTCGTACGACGAAGGCTACCTCTACCCCGGCCCGGCCGTTAAGAACGTGCCCCTCAGCCTCGCACCCAAGCGCAGCCAGGACGTGGTGCGCGAATTCGGCCGGCCCGAATACGCCGGCCTCATCGCCAACAACCCCATCGAGCTGCCGCTGGACCCGCCCAGGATGGTGCTGGCCTTTCGCATGTGGGACCAGCTCGTCGGCAAAAAATAGGCCGCCGTAACTGGGAAGTAAAACCCCCGCCCGCAAGATCTCGATAGGAAAGACGCCATGCAAGTGTTCTTGGTAGAAGACCCGGCGGAGCTCGGCCGTGTCGCGGCCCGGCAAGGTGCCGATGTGATCCGCGCGGCATTGCGCCAACGCGGCGAGGCCACCATCATCGTGGCCACGGGGGCCAGCCAGTTCGCCCTGCTCGAGGCGCTGGTGCGCGAGCCCGGCATCGACTGGTCGCGCGTCACAGCCTTCCACCTCGACGAATACATCGGGCTGCCCGAGGCCCATCCCGCCAGCTTTCGCCGCTACCTGCGCCAGCGCTTCCTCGCGCCCTTGCCCGTGCAGCCGCGCTTCATCGCGGTCGATGGCGACGCGGCCGATCTGGTGGCCGAAGTGGCGCGTCTGGGCGGCCTGCTGCGCGCGCAGGCGGTAGACCTGTGTTTCGCCGGCATCGGCGAAAACGGCCACCTGGCCTTCAACGACCCGCCGGCCGACTTCGAGGTGCACGACCCGTACATCGTGGTGCAGCTCGACGAAGCCTGCCGCCGCCAGCAGTTTGGCGAAGGCTGGTTCCCCACGCTGGAGGCGGTGCCGGAGCAGGCCATCTCGATGTCGATCCGCCAGATCATGCAAAGCGCCTGCCTGCTGCTGACGGTGCCCGACGAGCGCAAGGCCGTGGCCGCGCAGCGCGCCATCGAAGGCCCGGTCGATCCGGCCTGCCCGGCCTCCATCGTGCAGCGCCATCCCAACTGCACCGTGCTGCTGGACGCGGCGGCGGCGAGCCTGCTGGCGCAACGGCCCGCACTCAGGGCCTGAGCCGTGTGGAGCGTGGCGCCCGCGGCGCGGATCTGCGGCACCGACCCGGCCAGCGGCAACACGCTGGCCGTGGAGGTGCGGGACGGGCTGGTGAACACAATGCAGCCCGCAGCAGCGACGGTCCAGGCCGCGCCCGGCTGGCTCGCGCCGGGGCTGATCGACCTGCAGGTCAACGGCTTCGCCGGCCATGACCTCAACGGTGCCACGCTGCAGCCGCAGACGGTGCTCGACCTGGCCCACGCCATGCTGCGCAGCGGGGTCACCACCTTCCTGCCGACGCTGATCACCGCCTCCGAGCCGCAGTTGCTGCAGGCGCTGGCCGCGGTCCGGCAGGCCCGGCGGCTATACCCGCTGGTGGCACGCATGGCGCCCTACGTGCACGTGGAAGGCCCGCACATCGCACCCGAGAACGGCCCGCGCGGCGCCCACCCGGCAGCGCACGTGCGGCCGCCAAACATTGCCGAGTTCGAGCGCTGGCAGGCCGCCAGCGGCGGGCTGGTGGGCATGGTCACCCTGTCGCCGCACTGGCCCGAGGCGCCGCCCTACATCGCCCACCTGACGGCGGCCGGGGTGCACGTGGCGCTTGGGCACACCGATGCCAGTGCCGCGCAGATTGTGGCGGCGGTCGACGCCGGCGCCCGGCTGTCGACCCATCTGGGCAACGGCTCCCACGCACTGATCAACCGCCGGCGCAACCCGCTGTGGGTGCAACTGGCCGAGGACCGGCTCTGCGCCTCGTTCATCGCCGATGGCCACCACCTGGACCGCGACGCGCTCAAGGTGATGCTGCGCGCCAAGGGACTGGAGCGTGCACTGCTGGTGTCGGACACCACCGCCATCGGCGGCATGCCGGCCGGCATCTATGACGCCTCCATCGGCGGCAAGGTGCAGCTGACGGCCGACGGCCGCCTCAGCATGAACGATGGCACGGGCCAGTATCTGGCGGGTGCCGCGCTACCGCTGATCGCCGGGCTGGCGACACTGGTGCGCCAGGTCGGCCTGAACCTGCCCGACGCGCTGACGCTGGCCACGGCCAACCCGGGCCGCTGGGTGGGTGGCCGGGGGCTGCTGGCGCCCGGGCAGCCGGCCGATCTGCTGCGTTTTGAATGGAACGAAGCGACGGCAATACCCCAGATTACCGGCGTATGGCTCGGTGGCCGGCAGATGGTCTAACCCCCTCTGGGCCAGGAGAGCCGGCAGCCTCTCTACAATCCAGCCCTGTGAACGAACCCAACTCCTCCGCCCCCCTTTCGCCAGCCTCCGAGGCCACGGCCCACCCTGCGCCGCGCACCCGAGGCCAGGCGCCCGAGGGCGTGGCCCACCCGCAAACCATCCGCAGCTATGTGATCCGCGCCGGCCGCACCACCACCGGCCAGGCCAAGGCCACCGAAGAGCTCGGCCCGCGTTTCGCCCTGTCCTATGCGGCCCGCCCGCTGGACCTGGCCGCCGCATTCGGCCGCAGCGCCCCCACCGTGCTGGAGATCGGCTTCGGCATGGGCGAGGCCACGGCCCACATCGCCGGCGTGCTGCCGGATGTCAACTTCCTGTGCTGCGAGGTGCACCAGCCCGGCGTGGGCGCCCTGCTCAAGCGCATCGGCGAACAAGGCATCGGCAACATCCGCATCCTGGCCCACGACGCGGTGGAGGTCATCGACCACATGCTGGTGCCGGCGTCGCTCGACGGCGTGCACATCTTCTTTCCCGACCCCTGGCACAAGAAGCGGCACAACAAGCGCCGCCTGGTGCAGCCGCCACTCGTCGCCAAGCTGGCCTCGCGCCTCAAGCCCGGCGGCTACCTACACTGCGCCACCGACTGGGAGCCGTATGCGGTGCAGATGCTCGAGGTGCTGAGCGCCGAGCCGCTGCTGAAGAACACGGCAACAGCCGAGAACGGTTATGCGGAAAAGCCCGCCTACCGCCCGCTGACCAAGTTCGAGAACCGCGGCATCAAATTGGGCCACGGTGTATGGGACGTGGTATTTCAGAAATTGTGAACACCCCCAGGTTGGCGCACTTTGTGTCGCCGCCCACCCCCTTGCAGGGGGCAACACCAGCAGCCCGGCAAAGCCGGTTCTGCGGTGCTCCTGGAAAAAACCGCCTGGGTCATCCTCTTGAAGCCTGCTGACGACCCACTACGCAGCTTGCCCACCCGCAACGGCGTCGGCGCCAGTTGCGTCGGCCTGCCCGGCGGCCACTGGCCCACGGTGCTGGACTTCTTCGCCGAGCGTTTCCGCGACGTGGACCGTGGCACCTGGGAGCGGCGCATGGCCGACGGCCTGGTGCTGGACGAGGCCGGCCAACCCCTGGCGATGGACGCCGCCTACCGCCCGCACAGCCGCCTCTACTACTACCGCGACCTGCCGGCCGAAACACCGATCCCGTTCGAAGCCGAAGTGATCTTCCAGGACGAGCACCTGCTGGCCGTCGACAAGCCGCATTTCCTGCCGATGGTGCCCGGCGGCCGTTACCTGCAGCAGACCCTGCTGGTGCGGCTCAAGCAGCAGCTCGGCATCGACACCCTGGTGCCGCTGCACCGCATCGACCGCGAGACCGCCGGCATCGCGCTGTTCGGCGTCCGGCCCGAAGAGCGCGACGCCTACCACGCGTTGTTTCGCGACCGCGCCGTGCACAAGCAATACGAGGCCATCGCCCCCTGGCGCGCCGACCTGGCGCTGCCGCTCACGCGGCGCAGCCGCATGGTCGAAGGCACGCCGTTTTTCAGGCTGTGCGAGGTCGAAGGCGCGGCGAACGCGGAAACCCTGGTCGAGTTGCTCGAAACCCGCGGCGAATGGGCGCGTTACCGGCTGTCGCCGCTCACCGGCCGCCGCCACCAGTTGCGCGTGCACATGGCCGGGCTGGGCATCGCCATTCGGTACGACCGGTTTTATCCCGAAGTGGACAACGCGCCGGAAGACTACGCCCGGCCCCTGCAGCTGCTGGCCCGCGCGATCGGCTTCAGGGACCCGGTCACGGGGCGCGAGCGCTGCTTCGAAAGCCGGCGGGTGCTGGCGCTTTAAGAACTCGTGCTGGCCGCACCCGCCTCATGGCGGCCACGTGCAGCCAGTTGCCGGTAGATGCGTTTGACCTGCACCAGCACCGCGCGCGGCGGCAGTGCCAGCACTTCGCCGATTTCCTGCAGCGGCGTGCCGCAGGCCACCAGCCGCAGGATGCCGATCTCGTCTTCGGACAAAGGCGCGTCCTGCGCAACCGGCATGGCGTCCAGGCCGCCGAAGCCGGAATGCCCGCTGCCCACCACGCGAATGTGGAAACGCGCGAGCACACGCCGCGCCACGCCGGGGCTGATCAAGGCGCCACCGTCGCGCAGCGCATGGATGGAGGCGACGATCCACTCGGCCGCAGCGTCCTTGTACACATAACCCGAAGCGCCGGCTTCGATGGCGCTCATCACCCGTTCGTCGTCGCCGACCTGGGTGCGCACCAGGATGTCGGTCTGCGGCCAGCGTGCGGTGCAGTGGCGGATCAGCGCCAGGCCGAAGCTCTGGGCCAGGCCCGGCTCGACGATCATCACGTCGGGCCGTTGCCGGGCCAGGCAACGCATGGCGGCTTCAGAACTGTCCGCGGTCGCCTGCAGCTGCAGCCGGGCATCGGAGCCCACCGCATGGGCCAGGCGGCGCAGACAGTCGCCGTCGCTGTCGACCACCAGCACCTGTACCTTGCCGCTGTTCTGGCTTGCCGTGGCGGCCAGCCCGCCATCGACCGCATGCGGCGGCGTACCGAAGCCACCGCCGGCGGCGCCGCCCAGGTCGAAGGCGGACATGGGCGTGAAGCCGGACACGCCCAGGGCCGAAGAAAGGGTTTGCCGAAACGCCGCGCCGGCAGGCATGGTGAAGCTGGACATCAGAACATCCCCCGCTGGAGTTGGCTCACGGCCTTGGCCGACCGCTCTTTTTCACCGGCCAGCGTGACCGGCACGCCAGTGGCCCGGCCTCCTTTGTCTTTGTCGCGCGGCTCAGCAACGGGACTGACCGCCGACCAGCCGACGACGCGCGCCACGCCCTGCCAGGCCTCGGGCTCCGTCAGCCGTGGCACCCAGTGGCCGGCCGCGACCGCGATGGCCACGCAGGCCAAAATCCAGGCCAGGCCAGCACGGTCGAAAAACGGCTCGGGACCGGCTGGCCCGCGCGGTGTGGCCTGGTCGTCTGGTGAAAGCCCGGAAGGATCGAATGGCTGGGAGTTCATGCGGTGGGTCCTGAAAGCAAAGAAACGGCGGCCCTGGCAAGCGGTTGACGGTCCGTCCAGGGGCAAGCCTCTACTTTCCGCCAGCAGTGTGAAAAAGTCCTTGGAGTTGCATGAAGCGTTCTGAAAACTCCTGAATCGCCCTGCTTGGGCTACATTTACCGGAGAAATCAGGCACTCCCGCGGCGGCCAATACCGGGCTGCCGGGTTTTTGATCGGAAATACTCCTGTGTTGACCAGTTACCGTTTTGGCCGTATCGAGGTTCGGCCATCACAACGTGTGGTGTTGGTGGATGGCGAGCCCAGCTCCCCCGGCGCCCGCGCCTTCGATGTGTTGATGGCGCTGTTGAACCACCGCGAGCGGGTGGTGTCGAAAGACGAGTTGCTCGACACCGTCTGGCCTGGCCTGGTGGTCGAGGAAAACAACCTTCAAGCCCAGGTCTCGGCCCTGCGCAAGCTGCTCGGCCCACAGGCCATCGTCACCATTCCCGGCCGCGGCTACCGCTTCGTGCTCGAGGCGGACGACGCTGCCGAACCCAACGAGACCGCCGCGATGGCCGCCAACACACGCGCGGCCCCGGCAACCGCCCTGCCCACCCCAACCAACCTGCCCCACGCGCTAACCCCGCTGATCGGCCGCCAGGCCGACATGGCCCAGCTCGGCGCACTGATGGCCCAGCACCGGCTGCTGACCATCGTCGGCGCCGGCGGCATCGGCAAGTCGCTGATCGCGCAATGGCTGCTGCATGAGCGGCGCAGCGCATTTGCGCATGGCGTGGCCTGGGTCGACCTGGCGCCGGTTTCCTCGCCCGACATGGTGGCCAGCAGCGTGATCGGCGCGCTCGGCCTGCCGTCGGGCCATGGCGATCCGCTCAGGGCACTGATCGAGGCGCTGCGCCCGCTGTCACTGCTGGTGGCCATCGACAACGCCGAACATTTGATCGACGAGGTGGCCCGGGTGATGCACGCCCTGCACGTGGCCGCCCCCAACCTGCAGGTGCTGGTGACCAGCCAGGCCCCGCTGAAGCTACCCGGCGAATGGGTCTACCGGCTCGACGGCCTGGCACTGCCCGACGGCGACGTGGCCCCCCAGCAGGCGATGGCCTTCGGGGCCGTCGCCCTGTTCGCACAGCGCGCCCAGGCTGCCGACAGGCGCTTCGCCCTCACCGAGAGCAACCTGCCGGCCGTGATCGACATCTGCCGCCAACTCGACGGCCTGGCACTGGCCATCGAACTCGCCGCCGCGCGTGTGCCGCTGCTCGGCTTGGCCCAGCTCGGCGCCTCGCTGAACACCCGGCTGCGGCTGCTCAGCGGCGGCAGCCGTGGCGCGCCGGCCCGGCAAAAAACCCTGCGCGCCGCGCTGGAATGGAGCTACGGCCTGCTGGAAGAGGCCGAGCAGAAGGTGTTTCGCATGCTGGGGGTGTTCGTCGGCGGCTTTTCGCTGAAGCTGGCGCAGCAGGTGGTGGTGGACGACACACTCGACGCCTGGACCGTCATCGACGTGCTCGGCTCGCTGGTCGACCGCTCCCTGGTCATCGCCGACGGCGGCAGCGACGAAACCGATGAGCTGCCGCGCTACCGCCTGCTCGAGACGCCGCGCAGCTACGCACTCGAGCTGCTCCAGGCCGCGGGCGAAGAAGCCGCCGTGCGGCGCCGCCACGCACTGGCCATGCGCCGCCTGCTGGAGCAGGCCGATGTCGACTTCTTCAGCGGCCGCCAGCGCATCGACGACTGGTATGCCGCGCTGGCGCCCGACCTCGGCAACGGCCGCGAAGCCCTGGCCTGGGCCCTGGAAAACGACCCGGCCACCGCGGTGGCCATCGCCCCCGGCCTGGCCGAAGCGCTCTCCAGCGACCGCCGGCGCGAACGCCGCTACGTGTGGGAAGCCACCGCGCCGCTCGTCACCGAAACCCTGCCGCCCGGCCTGCAGGCCCGCTGGTGCAGCCGCGCCGCCCACTTCTGGGCCTACCGCCAGCCGGCGCTGAGCCGCCGCCTGGCACGCCGCGCCTGCGCGCTGTACCGAGACCAACCCGGTGAACAGCGCAACCTGTATTACGCGCTGGCGGCCCTGGTCTATGCGCTCACCTACGGCGATCCACAAGCCGAGGAACAAGGCGCGGTGATGGCCGAGATGTGGGCCATCGAAGACCCGGCCTGGCCACCGATCCTGCGCAGCTACGGCCTGTTCGCCAGCCTGACCTGCCGCTTCGTGGCCGGTGCCTATGACGATGCCATCGAACTGCTGCTGCAGAAGGCGCGGCTCGACAGCCAGGCCGGTTATTCGGAAGCACTTCTGCGCGGCGAAGACATCATCGGCTACATGGAACTCGCCGCCGGCCGTGTCAATGCCGCCATTGCGCGCTACCTGGCCCTGCAGGCCCGCCTGGCCGGCACGCGCCACATGGCCACGCTGTTGCTGGTACAGATGCACCTGGCCGCCGCCTGGCTGGCCAAGGGCGACACCGCGCAGGCGCGCAGCCTGGCAGAAAACTGCTGGCCCCAGGTGCTGCATTTCGACGCCCAGGTCTATGCCGCCGACAACCTGGCCCTGCTGGCCGCGCTGGAGGGCCGGCCCCAAACCGCCGCGCAGTTGCTGGGTTATGCCGACAAGGTGCATGCCGCGCACGGCAAATCGCGCGAGGTGAATGAAGCCCGTTCGGCGCAGCAGGCCGAAGCCGCGGCGCGGGCCGACCTGGGCGACGCCGAGTTCGAGCGCCTGAAGGCGCTGGGCGCGGCACTGCGCCACGAGGAAGTGGCGGCGCTGGCGTTCTCTTTGGACGCCCCATGAAAAATGCCGGCCACAAGGGCCGGCATTCGATGCGACTGGCTTAACGGTTGCCAGGCTTGACGGTTTAAAGCCGCTCGGCCACCCAGGCTTCGACCGACGCCAGCGCCGCCGGCAGCTTGCTCGCATCGGTGCCGCCGGCCATGGCCATGTCGGGTTTGCCGCCGCCCTTGCCGCCGACCTGCTGGGCGATGAAGTTGACGAGTTCGCCGGCCTTGACCTTGTCGGTACTGTCCTTGGTCACGCCCACGGCGATCTGCACCTTGTCGCCGTCCACGGCGGCAAGCACGATCACCGCGGTCTTGAGCTTGTCTTTGAGCTTGTCCATGGTCTCGCGCAGGGTCTTCACGTCGGCGCCTTCGAGGCGCGAGGCGAGGAACTTCACGCCCTTCAGGTCGATGGCCTTCAGCACCAGCTCGTCGCCCTGGCTGGACGCCAGCTTGCCCTTGAGCGCGGTGACTTCTTTTTCGAGCGCCTTGACATGGTCGATGGCATGGTTGACGCGCGACTGCAGTTCGCTCGGCGGTACCTTGAGGCTGCCTGCCGTCTGCGCCACCGTGTCTTCCAGGCTTTGCAGGTAGGCCAGCGCGTTCAGGCCGGTCACGGCCTCGATGCGGCGCACGCCCGCGGCCACGCCGCCTTCGGCCACCACCTTGAACAGGCCGATGTCGCCGGTGCGCTGCACATGGGTGCCGCCGCAAAGCTCGCGGCTGGTGCCGATGTCGAGCACCCGCACGGTCTCGCCGTATTTTTCGCCGAACAGCATCATCGCGCCGGTCTTCTGGGCGGATTCGATGTCCATCACGCGGGCCTGGGTCGCCGCGTTGGCCAGAATCTCGGCGTTGACGATGGCTTCGATCTGCTTCACCTCGGCGTCGCTGACGGCGCCGTTGTGGGTGAAGTCGAAACGCGTACGTTCGGCGTTGACCAGCGAGCCCTTTTGCTGCACATGGCCACCAAGCACTTCGCGCAGGGCCTTGTGCATCAGGTGGGTGACGGAATGGTTGCGCACGGTGGCGGCACGCACCGCGGTGTTGACCTGTGCCGTGACGGTATCGCCCAGCTTCAGGCTCCCCTGGGTCAGGGTGCCCTGATGGCCATAGACGTCGGACTTGATCTTCTGCGTATCGCCCACCTCGAAGCTGCCGCCGGCCGCCACAAGCTGGCCTTCGTCGCCAACCTGGCCGCCCGATTCGGCGTAGAACGGCGTGGTGTCGAGCACCACGGTGCCGGTCTGGCCTTCTTTCAGCACGTCGACGCTGGCGCCATCCGCATACAGGGCCACGACCTTGGCCGGGGACTCGAGCTTTTCGTAGCCGGTGAACACGTTGCCCGCGCCGGTGTAGTCCAGCGCACGGTCCATCTTGAACTTGCCGGCCGCACGGCCCTTGGCCTTTTGCGCTTCCATGGCGGCGTTGAAGCCGGCTTCATCGACTACCCAACCTAGTTCACGACAAACATCGGCTGTCAAATCCAGTGGAAAGCCGTACGTGTCGTGCAATTTAAAAGCGACATCGCCGCTCAATATTTTTGCAGCGGAACCTCCACCTAGCGCCCCCACCGACTCCAACGCTCGCTGTGCAGGATGCTCATTCATCCGACCAACTGCAACCTTTTCCGCTGGGAACATTTCGCGATTGAGGATTTCCATGCCGTTGGCCAGCGTCTCGAAGAAGCGCTCTTCCTCGGCCTTCAGCACTTCGGTGATGCGCTGCTGCTGCGCGGCCAGGTTCGGGTAGGCCTCGCCCATCAGCGCCACCAGGTCGGGCACCAGCTTGTGGAAGAAGGGCTTGCCCTGGCCCAGCTTGTAGCCGTGGCGGATGGCGCGGCGGATGATGCGGCGCTGCACGTAGCCGCGGCCTTCGTTGCCGGGGATCACGCCGTCGCTCACCAGGAAGGCGGTGGCACGGATGTGGTCGGCAATCACGAACAGGCTCTTGTTGGTGAGGTCGGCGCAGCCGGTCTCGCGCGATGCGGCCTTGATCAACGCATCGAAAATGTCGATCTCGTAGTTGCTGTGCACGTGCTGCAGGATGGCGGCCAGGCGCTCCAGCCCCATGCCGGTGTCCACGCATGGCGCGGGCAGCTTCTTGATGGCGCCGTCGGGCTGCATGTCGAACTGCATGAACACGTTGTTCCAGATCTCGATGTAGCGGTCGCCATCTTGTTCGGGGCTGCCGGGCGGGCCACCAGCCACTTCGGGGCCGTGGTCGAAGAAGATCTCCGAGCAGGGGCCGCAGGGGCCGGTGTCGGCCATCATCCAGAAGTTGTCGGAGGCGTATTTGGCGCCCTTGTTGTCGCCGATGCGCACCACACGCTCGGGCGGCAGGCCGATGTCCTTGGTCCAGATGTCGTAGGCCTCGTCGTCGTCGATGTAGACCGTGGCCCAGAGCTTGTCGCCGGGCAGCTTGTAGACCTGGGTCAGCAGTTCCCAGGCCCACATCAGCGATTCGCGCTTGAAGTAGTCGCCGAAGCTCCAGTTGCCCAGCATTTCGAAGAACGTGTGGTGGCGCGCGGTGTAGCCCACGTTTTCCAGGTCGTTGTGTTTGCCGCCGGCGCGCAGGCAGGCCTGCACCGACGCGGCGCGCACATAGGGGCGCTTGTCGGAGCCGAGGAACACGTCCTTGAACTGCACCATGCCGGAGTTGGTGAACATCAGCGTCGGGTCGTTGCCCGGCACCAGCGAGCTGCTGGGCACCACCGTGTGGCCCTTCGAAGCGAAGAAATCGAGGAAGGTCTTGCGGATGTCGGCGACGGTGATGGTTGGAATGGTCATGTTGCGCAATGTGTGGGTGCCGTGGCTATCAAGCGGAAACAGGCTAAACGCTTGATTTATTTGAGCCTTTGATTATAGGTTTGCCTGCACGGGCAAGTGCCGCAGCCGCAAACTGCTGAACAGACCGGCAACGGCCGCGAACACCGCCGCCAGCCCCAGCGCCACCACCGGCCCGCGGCCACCATGGCTACCGTGGGCATCGGCCAAGGTGAAGATGATGGCCAGAATCACCGCGCCCAGCGTCTGCCCGGTGAGGCGGGCCGTGCCCAGCATGCCGCTGGCGCCACCCGAGCGGTGCGCCGGCGCGCTGGTCAGGATGGTGTGGTTGTTCGGCGACTGGAACACCGCGAAGCCCATCCCGCACAAGGCCATGCGCCAGGCGATGTCCAGGTCGCCGGGCTGCGCGGGCAGCGCCGCCAGCAGCGCCAGGCCGCAGGCCAGAAGCCCCAGACCGATGCCGCCGAGCAGGCCGTCGGGGTAGCGGCCAATGAGCCGCCCCACCATTGGCGCCACCACCACGATGGCCAGCGGCCAGGCCGTGATCAGCAGGCCGGTCTTGAGGTGCGACAGGCCATAGGTGTCGAGCAGCAGGAACGGCAGCGCGATGTAGGCCAGCATCTGCGCCGCGAACGCCCCCACCGAGGTGCACATCGACAGCCCGAACACCGGGATGCGCAGCAGATCGAGCGGAAACACCGGCGTCGCCAGGCGCAACTGCCGCCGCACATAGAACACGCCGATGACCAGGCCCGCCAGCAGCATGAGCACCGCGCCAGCCGCATCCTGTGCGCCGCCACCGGCCGCCACCCGTGTGCCGAGCGCATCGGCACCGAGGAACACCAGGCCGAACATCAACGCGTTGAGCACCACGTCGAGCGGCGCAATCGCCAGCGGCTGGGTCGCGCGCGGCAGGTTGAACGGCAGCGAACGCCGGCCGAGGATCAGCACGATCACGCCGAGCGGCAGGTTCAGCGCGAACAGCCAGGGCCAGGGCGCGACCGAGAGGATGGCGGCCGCCACCGTCGGCCCCGCCACCGAGGCCGCGGCCACCACCATCGAATTGATCGCCACACCGCGGCCGAACAATTTCTTGGGGTAGATGAGTCGCACCAAGGCACCGTTCACGGCCATGATGCCGGCCGCGCCGAGCCCTTGCAGCGCGCGTGCCGCAACCAGGCCGGACAGCGAGGTGGCCATCACGCAGCACAGCGACGCGAAGGTGAACAGCGACAGGCCCCAGAGGTAGACGCGCCGGTAGCCGATCTGGTCGCCGAGCGCCGCACATGGGAGCAGCAGGCCGAGCGTGGCCACCTGGTAGGCATTGACCACCCACACCGTCTGCGGCGCGCTGGCGTGCAGTTCGCGGGCGATGCCCGGCAGGGCCAGGTTGACGATCGTGCCATCGAGCACGGACAAGGTCATCCCGAGAATGATGACGCCCATCGCGTGGTAACGCGCAGGCGTGGGCAAACCATCTTGAACCAGCATGGAGACCTTGGAAGGTAAACAGAGGAAAGCGGGCGCCAGGAAGCCAGGGGCGTGCCGCGGATCTTTGGATTGTGCCGCCGCCTCCGCCGACCCGCAGCGGCCGGCCGCAGTAGCCCCAATATCTTGTTAATATATTAAAATCATCTCACCAGAGACACCCCATTCGGCAACCCGACCTCATCTCCAGGAGTAGCTTCATGCAAAACCCGCGCTGGCAAGGCATCTTCCCCGCCATCACCACCAAGTTCCACGCCGACGAGAGCATCGACGCCGCCGGCACCGCCAAACACATCGACTTCCAGATCCGAAACGGCATCCACGGCCTGGTCACCTGCGGCTCGCTCGGCGAAGCCAGCACACTGACACTCAAAGAAAAGCTGCAGGTCGCCAAGATCGCGCTGGAGACCGCCGACGGCCGCATCCCGGTGCTGGCCAACGTCTCGGAGACCAGCACCCGCGAAGCCCTGCGTTATATAGCCGGCGCCAACAAACTCGGCGTGGCCGGCTTCATGGTGATGCCGTCCGTCATCTACGTGGCCGACGCACGCGAAGCCATGCTCAATGTGCGCACCATGGCCGAAGCGGCGCAGAAGCCGATCATGGTCTACAACAACCCGGTGGCCTACCGTGTCGACCTCAAGCCCGAACACATGGTGGAACTGGCCGACTGCGCATACATCGTCGCCATCAAGGAAAGCACCGACAACATCCGCCGCATCACCGACCTGCGCAACGTGCTCGGCGACCGCTACCAGCTGTTCCTCGGCGTGGACGACCTGGCCTATGAAGGCCTGGCCCTCGGCTGCGACGGCCTGCTGGCCGGTGTCGGTTGTGCGTTTCCGCGCGAAACCGTGGCGCTGTACGAGCTGATGAAGGCAGGCCAGTGGGCCGAGGCGCTGAAGCTGTACCAGTGGATGACGCCGATGCTGCACCTCGATGTGTCCACCAAGCTGGTGCAGAACCTGAAGCTCATCGACGCCTTGGTCGGCGTGGGCACCGAACACATGCGCCGCCCTCGCCTGCCGCTCATCGGCGCCGAGCGCGCCTTCATCGAAAACATCGTCACCAAGGCCCTGGCCACGCGGCCGACGAAGTACCAATCCGTTGCCTGATACCACCGCCCTCACCATGAAACGCATCCAGGTCATCGATTCCCATACCGGCGGCGAACCCACACGCCTCGTCATTGGCGGTTTCCCCGATCTCGGCCACGGCAGCATGGCCGAACGCCGGGCCCTGCTCGCGGCCGAACACGACGCCTGGCGCACCGCCGCCGTGCTCGAGCCGCGCGGCAGCGACGTGGTGGTCGGCGCCTTGCTCTGCGAACCGGTGGCGCCCGACGCGGCCGCAGGCGTGATCTTCTTCAACAACGCCGGCTACCTGGGCATGTGCGGCCACGGCAGCATCGGCCTGGTCGCCACGCTGGCCCACATGGGCCGCATCACGGCAGGCACGCATCGCATCGAGACACCGGTGGGCACGGTCACGGCCACGCTGCACGAAGACGGCGCGGTGAGCGTGCGCAACCTGCCGGCCTGCCGGCACCTGCACCAGGTGGCCGTCGAAGTGCCGGGGCATGGCACGGTGCGCGGCGACGTGGCCTATGGCGGCAACTGGTTCTTCCTGGTCAACGACCATCGACAACGCATCGCCAGCGACAACCTGGCGGCGCTCACGGCCTACACCTCGCTGCTGCGCGAGTCGCTGGCGGCGCAAGGCATCACCGGCGCCGACGGTGCCGAGATCGACCACATCGAAATTTTTGCCGCCGACGACCAAGGCGCCGATAGCCGCAACTTCGTCCTTTGCCCCGGCCTGGCCTACGACCGCTCGCCCTGCGGCACCGGTACCAGCGCCAAGATCGCCTGCCTGGCCGCCGACGGCAAACTCGCACCCGGCGAAGTCTGGCGCCAGGCCAGTGTGATCGGGAGCGTGTTCGAGGCGAGTTATGTGCTGGAAGATGGCCAGGTGGTGCCGACCATCCGCGGCCGGGCCCACATCAGTGCCGAGGCGACGCTGCTGATCGAAGACAACGACCCGTTCGGCTGGGGCATTCGCCTGTAGACACCGACGCAGATGGGACAATGCCAGCGACGATTCGTTCCACCTTCGCAAGCCCCATGACGCCAGCCACAACCAATGCCACCGTGGCCCCGGCCGCCCAGCCCAAGCGCCGCGCCGCCGACCTCGCCTTCGACGCGCTGGAGACGATGATCGCCACGCTACAGCTCGAACCCGGCAGCCCCGTGGTCGAAGCCGACCTGGCCGAACGCACCGGCCTGGGCCGCACGCCGGTGCGCGAGGCGCTGCTGCGCATGGTGTCGAGCGGGCTGATCGTGCAGCAGCCGCGCCGCGGGCTCCTGGTGTCGAACATCGACCTGGCCGATCACCTGGACGTGGTGCAGACCCGGCGCGTGCTCGAATGCCTGATCGCCGCCTGCTCGGCCCGGCGCGCCACCGCCCGGCAGCGCAAGGACATCGTGCTCTGCGCGGCCAAGATGGTGAAGGCGGCCAGCCGTGCCAACCTCAACGCATACATGGCCGCCGACCACGCGCTCGACCAGGTCAACCACCAGGCCTGCCGGAACCTGTCGGCCGTGAAATGTGTGGTGCCGCTGATCGTGCAGTCGCGCCGCTTCTGGTACGCCTACCAGCATGAAGGCGAAATCACCGAAGGCGCGCGCGCCCACATGCTGCTGGCCGAAGGCATCGCCTCCGGGGATGCGCCGGCGGCTGTGGCCGGCGCGAACCAGTTGATGGACTATCTGGAACAATTCGCGCGGCGGGTGATCGACAAATAGGTTTTCCAAAATAAAAAACGGCGGCCAAGGGCCGCCGTTTTTGACTGCCGAACCGGTTCAACCGTTGGTGTTGGCCAGACGCAGGTTCTTGCCTTCCACGATCACACGCGCGCCGACGGCCACGTCGTTGGAGATTTCCATGGTGTGGTAGGTGCCGTTGTCCATGCGAACCCGCACTTCATACACCGTGACCTTCTTCATGTTCTTCTCGACCGTGTTGCCGGCATAAGCGCCGCCAGCGGCGCCGAGCACGGTCATCGCGGTCTTGCCGCTGCCGCCGCCGACCTGGTGGCCCAGCAGGCCGCCGAGCACACCGCCGGCCACGGTGCCCAGGCCGATGGTGGTGTTACCCACGTTCACACCATTCACCTGGCCTTGACGCTGGACGGGAGTGACGCTTTCCACCGTGCCGCAGCTGGCGCAGACATCGGCGCGGGCCACCTGGGCTGGTGCCTTGGGTTGTACCGTGTGGGTGCTGGCGTAGTTGGACACTGGTTGGGGTGCGGGTGCGACCGCGGCCTTCACGGCGGGCGGCGCCTGCACGGCGGGTACGACCACCGGCGCTGGCGTGGTGGCTGGTGCACTCAGCGCGACGGGAACACCGCCCGACTGCGCTTCGCTGCGGTTACCGACCAGGGCCGCGCCCATGGCGAGCACGGTGACGCCGAGCAAGGCGATGACCGCCACCAGCACCTTGTTGTGCTGCAGACGGTCGGCCAGGCCGGGTTGGCCGGCGGGAGATGTGGTTTGTGTGGTTTGTGTGGTTTCCATGGTGGACTCCTCGATATTTGTCTTTGGGTTGTACCAAGCTATGCCGCCTCGTCTTGTAGGACAAAGGTGAATAACGTAAGCAGTAGTTGCCGCGATCTGCGCAACTTCTGCGCTACCGGTATTGAACGATTGCCGTCTGGAATCCGTTGACAAATCCCCTTTTCGCCATCAGGGTTGCGCCACCGCGGACACCGTGGCCACCGGCGTCCCCGTGGTCTCGACCCAGCCTCCGCCCAGCGTCTTGTAGAAGGTCACCAGGTTGGTGAAGCGCGACAGCCGTGTGCTGATCAGGTTCTGCTGCGCGGTATAGAGCGAGCGCTGCGAATCGAGCACGCTGAGGTAGCTGTCCACGCCGCGTTTGAAGCGTTCGGACGACAGGCGGTAGCTGTCGGAGGTGGCGTCCACCAGCGACTGCTGGGCCTCGAGCTGGCGGCCCAGGGTGCTGCGCTGCGCGAGCGCGTCGGACACTTCGCGGAACGCGGTCTGGATCGCTTTTTCATACTGCGCCACATCGATGTCGCGTTCGGTCTTGGCGATGACGAGGCTGGCCTGGTTGGCGCCGCCGTCGAAGATCGGCAGCGAAATCTGCGGCGCGAAGCTCCAGCTGCCCGAGCCGCCGTTGAACATGCCCGACAGGCTTGCGCTCGCGCTGCCGGCCGAGGCGGTGAGGCTGATGCGCGGATAAAACGCCGCGCGCGCGGCGCCGATGTTGGCATTGGCCGCCTTCAGGGTGCGCTCGGCCTGCAGGATGTCGGGCCGGCGCTGCAGCAGGTCCGAAGGCAGGCCCGGCGGGATGCTGGCCAGCGGGCTGGCTGCGGCGGTGGCGCCATCGGGCAAGGCCTTGGGCAGCAGCTCGGCCGGCAGGTCGGTGCCGACCAGCAGCACCAGCGCATTGCGGTCCTGCGCCACCTGGGCGGTGTAGCGCTCGACATCGACGCGTGCCGTATCGACGCTGGTCTGGGCCTGGCGCAGCGTGAGCGCCGAGGCCACGCCCAACGCATAACTGCGCTGGTTGAGCTGGTAGGTGTGGCTCTGGCTGGCCAGCGTGTCTTGCGCGAGTTTGAGCAGGTCCTGGTCGGCGGCCATCGTCAGGTAAGCGGTGGCCACCTCGGCCACCAGGCTGATCTGTGTGCTGCGGCGGGCTTCGGCGGTGGCGAAGAACTGCTCCAGCGCCTGGGCGTTGAGGCTGCGCACCCGGCCGAACAGGTCGAGCTCGTAGGCGCTGAAGCCCAGCGTGGCGCTGTAGCTGTGCGACACCATCGCCTGCCCGGTGCCCGACAAATCGGCCGGCGTGCGGCTGCCGCTGCCGCTGCCACTGGCGTTGACGCTGGGAAACAGCGCCGCGTCCTGCACGCGGTATTGCGCGCGGGCCTTCTCGATGTTGAGCGCGGCCACGCGCAGGTCGCGGTTGTTGGCCAATGAGAGTTCGATCACGCGCTGCAGCGAGGCGTCGGTGAAGACGTTGCGCCAGCCGATCTCGGCCACCGGTGCGGTACTGGCCGAGACACTGCTACTGGTACCACCGATGACACCGACAAAGGCCTGCGGCACCGGGGCCGCGGGTTGCTGGTAGACCGGCATCAGGCTGCAGCCGGTAAGGAATGCGGCGAGCGTCAAAGGGGCCAGGGGAGCGAGGTTGAAGCGGTCCATGTCAGACACCTTCCGAAGCGGCCGCAGCCAATGGGGTATGGGCTGAGCCCGGCTTGCGTTGGAACAGCCCGACCACCAGCACAAAGAACAAGGGCACGAAGAAGATCGCGAGGATGGTGCCCGACAGCATGCCGCCGATCACCGCGGTGCCCAGCGCATGTTGCGCACCGGCACCCGCGCCGCTGCCCAGCACCAGGGGCAGCACACCCAGGATGAAGGCCAGCGAAGTCATCAGGATCGGACGCAGCCGCATGCCCACGGCCTCCAGCGCCGACACCACCAGGCTCTTGCCGCTTTCATGCAGCGCCTTCGCGAACTCCACGATCAGGATGGCGTTCTTCGACGCCAGGCCGATGGTGGTGAGCAGGCCCACCTGGAAGTACACGTCGTTCATCTTCCAGGTCAGCATCGCGCCCAGCAGCGCACCGAATACACCGAGCGGCACCACCATGATCACCGAGAACGGAATCGCCCAGCTCTCGTACAACGCCGCCAGGCACAGGAACACGATCAGGATCGACAGCGCATACAGCAGGCCGGTCTGGCCGCTCGACGCCTTCTCCTGGCGCGACAGGCCGGTCCACTCATAACCGATGCCCGGCGGCAGCTTGGCGACGGCCGCCTCGACCATGGCCAGCGCCTCGCCGCTCGATGCCGCGCCCGGCATGGCCATGCCCAGGATCTCCATCGAAGGCACGCCGTTGTAGCGCTCCAGCCGCGGCGAGCCCGAGGCCCAGCCGGCCTTGGCGAACGAGGTGAACGGCACCATGGCGCCGGCGCTGTTGCGCACGTACCAGCGGTCGATGTCCCCGGGCAGCATGCGGTATTGCGCGTCGGCCTGCAGCATGACCTTCTTCACCCGGCCCTTGTCGATGAAGTCATTGACATAACTGCTGCCCCAGGCGGCGGAGAAGGTGTTGTTGATGTCCGACATCGACAGGCCCAGCGCGCCGGCCTTGTGCGGGTCGATCTCGAGGCGGAACTCGGGCGTGTCTTCCAGCCCGTTCGGCCGCACCGCCACCAGGCGCTTGTTGGCCGACAGTTCGCCCAGCAGCTGGTTGCGCGCCTGCGTCAGCGCCGCATGGCCGAGGTTGGCGCGGTCTTGCAGCATCAGGTCGAAGCCGGTGGCGTTGCCGAGCTCGGACACGGCCGGCGGCGCGAAGGCGAACACCCGCGCATCGCGGATCGTGGCGAAGAAGGCGCCGGCCTTGGCCGCCACGCCGGTCACGCTCAGAGCCTCGCCCTTGCGCTCGTCCCAGGGCTTGAGCTTGACGAAGGCGAAGCCGGTGTTCTGCCCGCTGCCGGCGAAGCTGAAGCCCGACACCGCGAACACGCCGGCCACCGCGTCCTTCTGGTCTTCCAGGAAATGATGTTCGACCTGGTGGATCACCTCGTCGGTGCGCACACCGGTGGCGCCAGGCGGCAGCTGGAGCAGCACGAACAGCGTGCCCTGGTCTTCGTCGGGCAAAAAGCCGACCGGCAGCTTCATGAAGCCGAACACCACGGCCGCCACCAACACGGCGTAGACGGCCATGTAGCGCCAGCCCTTGCCCAGCATGTGGCGCACGATGCCCTGGTAGCCGCGATTGCCGCGGTCGAAGCTGCGGTTGAACCAGCCGAAGAAGCCTGTGCTCGCCATGGCATGGCCCGTGACCGCAGACTTGGCCACCGGCTTGAGCAGCGTGGCGCACAGCGCCGGCGTGAGCACCATCGCCACCAGCACCGACAGCGTCATGGCCGAGACGATGGTGACCGAGAACTGGCGGTAGATCACCCCGGTGGAGCCGCCGAAGAAGGCCATCGGCACGAACACCGCGGCCAGCACCAGGGCCACGCCGACGAGGGCGCCGGTGATCTGCCCCATGGACTTGCGGGCTGCCTCCCTTGGCGACAGGCCCTCCTCCGTCATCACCCGCTCCACGTTTTCCACCACCACGATGGCGTCGTCCACCAACAGGCCGATGGCCAGCACCATGGCGAACATGGTCAGCGTGTTGATGGTGAAGCCGAAGGCCGCGAGCACGCCGAATGTGCCCAGCAGCACCACCGGCACGGCGATGGTCGGGATCAGCGTGGCGCGAAAGTTCTGCAGGAACAAATACATCACCAGGAACACCAGCACCACGGCTTCCACCAGGGTGCGCACCACCTCCTCGATGGAGATGCGCACGAAGGGCGTGGTGTCGTAGGGCTTCTGCACCTTCATGCCCTGCGGGAAGAATTTGGCAAGCTCGTCCACCCGGGCGTCGATGGCCTTCACCGTGTCCAGCGCATTGGCGCCGGTAGCGAGCTTGATCGCCAGGCCCGCGGCCGGCTTGCCGTTGTAGCGGCCCACCGTGCTGTAGCTTTCGCTGCCGAGCTCGATGCGGGCCACGTCGCGCAGCCGCACCTGCGAGCCGTCGGCCTGGGTGCGCAGCAGGATGTCCTGGAACTCCTCCGCGGTCTTGAGCCGGGTTTGCGCGGTGATGGTGGCATTGATCTGCTGGTTGCCGCTGGCCGGCAGCGCGCCGAGCTGGCCGGCGGAGACCTGGGCGTTCTGCGCCTGGATGGCGGTCTTCACGTCGATCGGCGTGAGGCTGAAGTTGGCCAGCTTGTCCGGGTCGAGCCAGACCCGCATCGCGTACTGCGCGCCGAACAGCGTGGTGTCGCCCACGCCTTCGACGCGGCTGATCGCGTCCTGCACATTGGCGGCCACGTAGTCGGACAAGTCGGAGCCGTTCATGCTGCCGTCTTCGGACGTGAAGGCCAGCACGTTCAGGAAGTTGGTGGCCGACTTGGTCACCGCCACGCCCTGCTGCTGCACCTCTTGCGGCAACAGCGGCGTGGCCAGCGCGAGCTTGTTCTGCACCTGCACCTGGGCGGTGTCGGGGTCGGTGCCGTTCTCGAAGGTCAGCGTGATGGTGACCTGGCCGGAGGACTCGCTGGTCGAGGCCATGTAGCTCAACCGGTCCAGCCCCTTCATCTTCTGCTCGATGACCTGGGTGACGCTGTCCTCCAGCGTCTTGGCCGAAGCGCCGGGGTAGTTGGCGGTGATCGCGACGGCCGGCGGCGCGATGCTCGGGTACTGCGCGATCGGCAGGGTGAAGATCGACAGGACACCGGCCAGCATCACGATGATGGCCAGGACCCAGGCGAAGATGGGGCGGTCGATGAAAAAGCGTGCCATGGGTATCTTTCGTGCCGATCAGTTCGTGGCGCTCTTGGCGTTTGTGTTGATGTCGGCGCCGGCGGCCGAGGCCAACGACTTCGGGGCCCACGGCACGGTCTTCACCTCGGCACCGGGCGCGGCGCGCTGCTGACCGTCGACCACGATCTGCTCGCCGGCCAGCAGGCCGCTGCGCACCAGCCACTGGTCGCCCACGGCGCGTTCGGTCTCGAGCAGGCGGCGCTGCAGCTTGTGGTCGGCGCCCACCACATAGGCGGTGGGTTTGCCGGTGCTGTCACGCGACACCGCCTGCTGCGGCACCAGGAGCCCCTGCTCCTTCACACCTTCTTGCAGCACGGCGCGCACATACATGCCGGGCAGCAGGTCGGCCTTGGGGTTGGGGAACACCGCGCGCAGCGTGATCGCGCCGGTGCTCTGGTCCACGGTGACGTCGGAGAACTCAAGCCGGCCTTCGAGCGGATAGGCGCTGCCGTCTTCCAGCATCAGCAGCACCTTGGCCGCATTGGCCGCACTGGCCGAATTCGCGCCGGCCTTCTGCAGGTCACCGCGGGCCATGGCCTGCTTCAGGCGCAGCAGCGCCGCGCTGGGCTGGGTCAGGTCGACATAGATCGGGTCGAGCTGCTGGATGGTGGCCAGCGCGCTGGTCTGACTGGCCGTGACCAGCGCACCCGGCGTGACGCTGGATTTGCCGATACGCCCCGAGATCGGCGCGTCGACGCGGGCATAGGCCAGGTTGATGCGGCTGGTCTCGACGTTGGCCCTGGCCGAGGCCACGTCGGCCTCGCCCTGGCCGAGCGCGGCGGCAGCGTCGTCGTAGTCCTGCTGGCTCACGGCCTGGATCGCCACCAGTTCCTTGTAGCGGTCGGCCTTGAGCCGGGTGGTCTTCAGGCTGGCCTGGGCCTTGGCGAGCGCGGCCACGTTGCTGTCGTAGGCGGCCTTGTAGGTGGCCGGGTCGAGCTGGTAGAGCGCCTCGCCGGCCTTCACGTCACTGCCTTCGCGAAACTTGCGCGCCTGGACGATGCCGCCCACCTGCGGGCGCACGTCGGCGATCAGGAAAGGCACGGTGCGCCCCGGCAGCTCGGTGCTCAGCGCCACGCGCTGCGGCTGCACCGTGACCACACCCACTTCGGGCATGCCCTCGGCCGGCGGCGGGCCACCCGGCGGCTTGCCGCAGGCGGTGAGCAGGAAGGCGGCCACAAGCGCCGCGGCAAGGGTCGAGCAATAAGCGAAAGCTGGTCGCATGGGATTCTCCTGAGAGGATGTCGAGATCGGTTAGCCGGCATTAAACATACCGTACTGTACGGTAATGTAATTTGACAGAATTACAGTGTCAAGCAATACTGAACAGGTTGGTATGGAAATAAGGAGACCCCACGGCATGAGAGTCAAAACCGAGGCCAAGCGCGACGCCATCGTGAAAGCCGCATCTGAAGTTTTTCTGGCATCGGGCTTCGAAGGCGCGTCGATGGCCGAAATCGCCGCCCGCGTGGGCGGATCGAAGGCCACGCTCTATGGCTATTTCAGCTCCAAGGAAGAGCTGTTCGTCGAGGTCACGCTGGGTGCCGCGAGGAAACACATCGAGCCGATCTTTGCCTCGCTGGCCGGCGAGCACGACGACATGGAACAGACACTGCGGCGCTTCGGTGAAAAGACCCTGGTCTGGCTGTGCATGAATTCGTCCATCCAGGCGCGCCGGGCCATCATTGCGGAATCGGGGCGCAGCGGCATCGGTTTGCGCTTCTTCGAAGGCGGCCCGAAAAAAGGCCAGGAGGAACTCGCCCGCTTTCTTGAGCTGCAGATGGACAAGGGCCGGCTGCGCCGCGCCCCCCCCCTGGTGGCGGCGCGCCACCTCACCGCTCTGCTGGAGTCGGAAACCGTCACCCCGCTGCTTTACGGCATCGAGAAAAAGCAGTCGAGAACCCAGGTGCGGCAGGCGGTGGACCGGGCGGTGGAGGCCTTTCTCGCCGGTTATGCGAGCCCGGCGGCCAAGCGCGGTTGATCCGGAGCGAAAATCCGCGTTCAATCGACGCAGACAATGCCATCATGGACACCAAGACCTCCCCCGAGCCAACCGGGCCGATCGGGCCAACCGCGCTGAGCCGACCCACCTGCCCTGCCCACCCTGCCCACCTGGACCACCATGCGCCTGCTGCTGGTTGAAGACGAAGCCGAGATGGCCTCGTGGCTGGTGCGCGCGTTCAAGCAAAGCGGCTTCGTGCCCGACCACGCGCCGGATGCCGCCACCGCCGAATCGCTGCTGGCCGGCAATGACTACGACGCCGTGGTGCTCGACCTGCGCCTGCCCGACAAACACGGCCTGGCCCTGTTGGCCGACCTGCGCAAGGCCGGCAACCGCACGCCGGTGCTGGTGCTGACCGCACAGGGTTCGCTGCAAGACCGGGTGAAGGGCCTGAACCTCGGCGCGGACGACTTCCTGACCAAGCCCTTCGCCATCGAAGAGCTGGAAGCCCGCCTCACCGCCCTGGTGCGGCGCAGCCGCGGACGCGCCCACGCCGCCATGCAATGCGGCTCGCTCTCCTGCGCCCACGACAGCCGGGTCTTCACCCTGGCCGGCACCCTGCTGCAGCTCACCCCGCGCGAGAGCGCGGCGCTGTCGGTGCTGCTCGCGCGCAGCGGCTCGCCGGTGGAAAAATCGCATCTCTCGGGCAAGGTGTTTCCGACCAATAGCAACGCCGGCCCCGATGCCATCGAACTGGTGCTGCACCGGCTGCGCCGCAAGCTCGCCGGTGCCGACGTGCGCATAGTCACCGTGCGCGGCCTGGGTTATATGCTGGAGAGCACCGCTTTCGAAAAAATGCCGGATGAAGACGCAGCCTGAAGTTCGCACATGAGGATCCTGCGCACCGACCCCGATCGCTTCGGCATCCGCGCACGCCTGCTCACGCTGCTGATCCCCGGCATCCTCGGCCTGCTGGCCATGGACAGCTGGAACGATTACCGCGCGCTGCGCAGCCTGGTGCAAGATGGGTACGACCGCTCCATGCTCGAGTCGGTGAACGCCTTGCGCGGCGGCATCGGCCTGGCGCCGGACGGCAGCCTGCGCCTGGATGTGCCGCCCTTCGTGCTGCAGACGCTGCACGACGCCCCCGGGCCGCCGCACCGCCACCTGCATGTGGGCTTGAAGCCGCGGGGCATCGCAAAGGAAGACGCCGCACGCCGCGAGCTCACCTTGCTGGGCGAAGCGGACCTGCCAGCACCGCCGCCGCCACCGCCGTCGCCTCGGCCGCCCCGGCCGCCGCTGCGCCCCCCACTGCCGCCGCCCATGCCGCCCACGCAGCTTGTGCCGCTTGTGCCGAACGTGGCATCGCCAGCGTCGTCGCCCGCCTCGGCCTCACTCCCGGCGCAGGTTGCGGCTGCCGCGGTGCCGGTCTGGTACGACAGCCGCTACGATGGCCAACCGGTCCGGGTGGTGGCATTGCAAAGCCAGGTCGTCGACGGGCATGGCCAGCCTTTCGAGCTGTTGATCCAGGCCGCCGAGAGCACCGGCCCGCGCGACAGGGCCCAGACCGCCTCGTCGCAGCAGGCGCTGATCCGCGATACACGCATGGTGCTGGTGGTGATCCTGCTGGTGTGGCTCGGCGTGACCTGGTCGCTGGCGCCGCTTGAGCGGCTGCGCAAGTCGGTGCTGGCCAGCAAAGGCCACGATCTGAAACCGCTCGACACCAGCGATGTGCCGCACGAGGTGGCGCCGCTGGTCGCGGCGGTGAACCAGCACGTGGCCAGCTACCGCGAACTGCTCGACCAGCAATCGCAGTTCCTGGCCGACGCCTCGCACCAGTTGCGTACGCCGCTGGCCATCATGATGACCCAGGCCGGCGTGGCGTTGCGCGAGAAAGACCCCGAGCAGCACCGCGCCACCTTGCGTGCCATCATCACCCAGATCTCTCGCAGCCGGCGCCTGTGCGAGCAACTGCTGTCGCTGGCCCATGCGAGCGACAGCACACCGCCGGACGACACACCCGAATGGCTGGACCTCAATACCGTGGCCAAGGACGTGGTGCTGCAATACCTCACCCTGGCGCACGAGAAGAACCAGGATCTGGGTTGGGAAACGCCGGAAGACCATGCGTCGGCGGCCCCAATGGTTCCGGTATTGGCCCGCGGCGCCGAGCTGCACGAGGCGCTCTCCAACCTGGTGCACAACGCCATCGTCTACACGCCTCCTGGCGGTCACATCACGGTCATGGTCAGCAGCGAAAACGGCACGGCCGTGGCCGAGGTGCGAGACAGCGGGCCGGGCATCGCCAAGGCACGGCGTGCGGAAGTTTTCGAGCGCTTCCACCATGGCGGCACCCCTTCTGAAAAAGGCCAGCCCGACGTCGCGCACGGTGCCGGCCTGGGCATGGCCATCGCCCGGGCCTACGCCAGGCGCAACGGCGGCGACATCGAGCTCGCCGACGCGGCCGCAGACGGCGCCGGTCAAGGCGATCAAGCAGCCCGGACCGCCAACGCCACCGGCCTGCGCGCCATCCTGCGCCTGCCACTCGCGCCCTCTTCCTTGCCCTCCACTTCGCTCCCATCTTCGCCCTCTAGAACGGGCTGAACGGCCACGCCGCGCGCCGCCGGGCCACGGGTTTTCCTGGTTAGTGAAAACACGTATTTTGAAGCCCCTTCCATAAAACGAAAGCCGATTGGAAGGGTGGTTTTCTACCATCCCCTCCAACCCGAACGCTTCGCCGTCTGCGTATCCGCATGGCCCGCTGGCTCGGGAGCAACCACAAGGAGCCCCGGATGAACCATCCCCTGTCGACGACAACGCCCTCCATGGCGCAACCATGGAGCCGCCTCCCATGAACCTGAAGAACCGAAACTTCGTCAGGGGCCTGTTCCTCATGGCGATCGCCCTGCTGTTCGGCCTGGTGGCAATGAATTATTCGATCGGCGAACTGAGCCGTTCCGGCCCCGGACTGTTCCCGGTGATGATCAGCACCTTCCTGTTCCTGATCGGCGTGCTCACCGTGGTGCGTTCACATTTCGTCGAACCGGTGCCGCTGGACTACAACGTCAAGAACATCGCGCTGATCTTGCTGAGCCTGGTCGGTTTCGCGGTGCTCTCCGAATACGTGAACATGATCCTCGGCATCATCTTCCTGGTGTTCTGCTCCACCTTCGCCGGCACCTCGTATTCGGTGGCGCGCAACGTCAAGATCTCGATCGGCCTGATCCTGGTCGCCTTCGCCTTCAAGAACTTTCTCGGCCTCAGCCTGCCGCTCTACTAAATGGAAATCCTGCACAACCTCTCCTTCGGGTTCGAACAGGCACTGACCTGGCAGAACCTTATGTACTGCGCCCTGGGCTGCACGGTGGGCACACTCATCGGCCTGCTGCCGGGCCTCGGCCCGCTGTCCACCATCAGCCTGCTGCTGCCGCTGACCTACTCCATCCCCACCGGCGGCGCACTCATCATGCTGGCCGGCATCTACTACGGAGCCCAGTACGGTGACAGCGTGAGCGCGATCACGATGAAGATCCCGCATGCGAGCAGCATCGTGGCCTGCATCGACGGCTACCAGATGACGCTCAAGGGCAAGACCGGCCTGGCCTTGTTCACCGCGGGCATCTCCAGCTTCATCGGTGGCACGGTCGCGATCGTCGTGCTGGCGACGATGGCCCCCACACTGGGCGAAGTCGGCTTCCTGTTCGGCCCGGCCGACTACTGCGCGCTGATGCTGCTCGGCTTCTTCTGCGTGAGCTTCGTCAGCGCGGGCAGTCTGCTCAACGGCCTGGCCATGGCCATGGTCGGCGTGCTGCTCGGCATGGTCGGCACCGACGTCAACAGCGGCGTGGCGCGCTACACCATGAACCTGCCGTTCCTGATGGACGGCATCGGCCTGATCAGCATCGCGCTGGGCTGCTTCGGCATCGCCGAGGTCGTGAAAAACCTCGACAACAAGAACGTGCTGACCCCGTTCAACGGCACGATCAAGCTGATGCCGACCTGGCCCGAGTTCAAGCGCATCATCCCGAGCGCCCTGCGCGGCAGCGTGATCGGCTCGATCCTGGGCATTTTGCCCGGCGGCGGCCCCACCATCGCCCAGTTCGCCGCCTACGCGGCCGACAAGAAGTTCAGCAAATACAAACACGAGATCGGCACCGGCTGCATCGAAGGCGTGGCCGGCCAGGCCGCAGCCGACGAAGCCGCAGCACGCACCAGCTTCATCCCGCTGATGGCCATCGGCATTCCCGAAAACGCCGTCATGGCCCTGATGATGGCCGCCTTCGTGGTCAAGGGCATCCAGCCCGGCCCCAACATGATCGCCACCCACCCCGACCTGTTCTGGGGCCTGGTGGCCAGCATGTGGGTCGGCAACGTCTTTCTGGTGGTGCTGAACGTGCCGCTGGTTCGCTACTGGCTGTCGGTGTTCAAGATCCCCTACACCGTGCTGTTCCCGGCGATCCTGTTCTTCTGCTGCATCGGCACCTTCAGCATCAACAACAGCCTGGACGACATCTACACCACCGCGGTGTTCGGACTGATCGGCTACCTGTTCCTGCGCCTGGACATGGAAGCCGCGCCGCTGATGCTCGGCTTCATCCTCGGGCCGATGCTGGAAGAAAACTTCCGCCGCGCCATGCTGCTGAGCCGCGGCAGCTTCAGCGCCTTCTTCACCCGCCCCATCAGCGCAACCCTGCTGTCGGTGATCGGCATCATGGTGGTCTGGCAGATCGTGGCCTTCCTGATCAAGCTGCGCAAGGCCCATGGCAAGCCGATCCACATCGAAACCTCGGAAGAGCGCATCGATCACCAGACCAAGGCCAGCCCGGTGCCCAACGCACCACAGCCGCTGTAAGCAGGCAAACCGCATCGAGAGAAAAGCCCCGGCACGTCATCACGGCCGGGGCTTTTTGAATCCCCTACAATCCAAACCCTTGTATCCACAACCCGCCCGCTGCCGGCGGGTTGTTTCATGCGGGTGTAGCTCAATGGCAGAGCTGTTGCTTCCCAAGCAACTGACGAGGGTTCGATTCCCTTCACCCGCTCCAGTTCACGCCCCCCTCCCATCTTCTCCTCCAGCGTCACCACCTCGGGCTGCCGCCGTCGCCTGCGTGCACGACCTCGATGGCACAGCTGTAAACGTCCGCGATAGTGGAACAAGAGGACCACGCTTGTGGAGCAAACCTCATAAAGTGCGGGAGTCCACTTATCCATAGGTCACCCATAGACTTCAAAAACGGCCATTTCAAGACCGCTTTCAGGCTCTATGCATAGCCCCACCAGCAGGAAATGGGCAACGCCGACGCGAAGTCTCGGATAGTGCGAGTGCAGAGCTATGCTTGCTGCCCATGGAGGACTCACAAAATGGCAGATAGCTCTTTTTCCGCATTAATTGCTGCATCGGCAACTCTAATTACAGCCTTCATCACCCAGTTTCTCGCCGAGAGCTACAGGCGATTTAAAGATGGATCCGCAGTCGCCGCTGGAATTGTCGGAGAACTAAATTCACATAAAGACGCAGTTCCCTTGATCCGCATAAGTCTCGATACTGCCGCGGACAACATCAGGATTGGCCGAAAAGATCAACTTAGGTTCAGAGGCTTCGAAAAGCCAGCAGATCGATTCTTTGACGAAGTTGTCGGGAAAGTCGGCATACTCGGTCCAGAACTCGCGGAGAGCGTCATATTCATCTACGCCAATCTAAACGCTTTTCGCTCCAGCTTGATGCTAATACATAGCACGCACAACGACATGGAAGCGGCCGAATTATTGGCTCGCATCACTCTATCCCTAGATGCCATGGAAAGGGCGGTCAAGACTGCTGAAGAAACCATTCCCAAACTTAGAAGTAGGAGCAAAAAATGCTTTTGGCATTGCCTGCTTGGCTAGGCCATCAGTACCTGCCTGGCTAGAGGCTGGGACTGCCCATCAGCGAGGGCCTTGCGGGCGCTCGCGAACCGGATAGGGAGGGTCCCCATACTGCCTCCGAAGTCTGAGAGCGTCCGTCCCCATTTCGAGCACAGAGAGCGCAATAAGTAAGCTGAGCGCGCAAATAAGGGATAGCGGAAGTGCCAGCGGACAGAACAGAACTTGCTGCCATAGCTTGCGTGAGGGCAAAAGTTCCGCGACGAACCCAGCAGAACTGCCCAGCGCGGCCAAGGGGACCCAAACGGGCGCAGTCAACACCACCGCGACGCGGCGCGATGAGGAGAGTAACGGCCACTCAGGTACCAGCCACATAGAGCCTCGATTGAGAAAGCTGAGGTTGAATGATGATACCGGCTATATCGAATATTAAAAGTTCCGGATCACCAATTCCCCCGTCGACTTCCGCGCCGTACCGACGGTGTAGGTGATCGCCAGCCCAGCAAACGCCTGGCGCATCTCCGGGATGTCATTGACGCTGACGATCACCTTGCCCTTCATGGTGCGCAGCAGCTCGGCCATCCGGGTGTACTGTTCCAGGCCGAAATCCACGCCATACCCTTCGGTGTCGTAGTACGGAGGATCCAGATAGACCAGGGTGTGCGCCCGGTCGTAGCGCTGCAGGTAGTAGAACCGTGCAGCGCGCGCTGGTGTCGGTCAGCGTGGCGGGCGGCGCGGCCTTGAGCATCACTCTGACGCCTGTGCAAGACCTGTAATTTCTTTCCCGCAAACGGAATGTCTGCCGCAGAATGCATACATTCCACAACAGGTTTCAGAGGAGTCTCCCATGAAGCTCAGCGTCAAACTCCCCCTGGCTTTTGCCATTTCGCTCCTGGTCCTGTTTGCGGCCGCGCTGTTCGGCATCTTTCAGTTGAACCAGGCCTTGAACACCTACCGCACCACGGTGGCCGACAACTTCGCCAACGAACGCGCCGTGGCCGGCATGCTGAACGACTTCAAGACGCAGACCCAGGAATGGAAAAACGTGCTGCTGCGCGGCAAGGACCCGAAGCAGCTGGAACGCTACTGGGGCGCGTTCGAGGCCAAGGACCGCGAGGTGAACACCCAGGCGCGGCAGTTGCTGGCCACGCTGCGCGCCGGCCCGAGCCGGGAAGCCATCGACAAATTCACCCAGGCGCACCAGCGCATGGGCCAGGCCTACCACCAGGGCTTCGAGGCCTTCAAGGCGGCCGACCACGATCCGCAGGCCGGCGACAAGGCCGTGCAGGGCATCGACCGCGAGCCGGCCAAGCTGCTCGACGACGCCGGCGACATGATCCAGAAGGCCAGTGCCGCCGTGTCCGCCGAGGCCACCCAGGCCGCGCAACGCGCCACCGTCATCAGCCTGTCGGTGATGTCGGTGGTGTGTGCGCTGGGCATCTTCGGTGCGGTGCTGTTCAGCCGCTCGGTGGTGCGCCCGCTGCACGAGGCGGTGGCGGTGTCGCGCGCGGTGGCCGACGGCAACCTCACCGTGGCCAGCCAGAGCCGGGGCCAGGACGAAATCGCCCAGTTGCTCAACGCGCTCTACGACATGCAGTCCAGCCTGGCCCGGGTGGTGGCTGGCGTGCGGCTCAATGCCGACAGCGTGGCCATGGCCAGCGCCGAAATCGCCAAGGGCAACAACGATCTCTCGGCCCGCACCGAGCAACAGGCCAGCGCCCTGGAGGAAACCGCCGCCTCGATGGAGCAGCTGAGTTCCACTGTGGCCCAGAACGCCAGCAATGCGCGCCAGGCCAATCAGTTGGCCCTGAACGCGTCCACCGTGGCGGTCCAGGGCGGCGACGTGGTGGCCGAGGTGGTGAGCACCATGAAGGGCATCAACGACAGTTCGAGCAAGATCGCCGACATCATCGGCGTGATCGATGGCATCGCCTTCCAGACCAACATCCTGGCGCTGAACGCCGCGGTGGAAGCCGCGCGTGCCGGCGAGCAAGGCCGCGGGTTCGCGGTGGTGGCCAGCGAAGTGCGCAGCCTGGCCGGGCGCAGCGCCGAAGCGGCCAAGGAAATCAAGGCATTGATCGGTGCCAGCGTGGAACGCGTGGGCCAGGGCTCGGCGCTGGTGGACCGCGCCGGCGTGACCATGCAGGAGGTGGTGGCGGCGATCCGCCGGGTCACCGACATCATGGGCGAGATCAGTGCGGCCAGCAGCGAACAGAGTTCCGGTGTGGCGCAGATCGGCGAAGCTGTGATGCAGATGGACCAGGCCACGCAGCAGAACGCGGCCCTGGTGGAAGAAAGCGCGGCGGCCGCCGAAGGCCTGAAGTCACAGGCGCTGCAACTGGTGCAGGCGGTGGCGGTGTTCAGGCTGGACAAGCAGCCGCTGCGGTTGTCGGCCAGCTGAGAGGATTCTTAAAGCAGCTTCACGCCCGTCTTGGACTGCAGCTGCTCCAGCGAAACGCCGGGGGCGAGCTCCACCACTTTCAGGCCATCGGGTGTCACGTCCAGCACCGCCAGGTCGGTGATGATGCGGTCGACCACGCCCACGCCGGTGAGCGGCAGGGTGCACTTGGACAGGATCTTCAGGTCTTCGGTGCCGTCCTTCTTTTTGGCGACGTGCTCCATCAGCACGATCACCCGCTTGACGCCGGCCACCAGGTCCATGGCGCCGCCCATGCCCTTGACCATCTTGCCCGGGATCATCCAGTTGGCCAGGTCACCGTGTTCGCTGACCTGCATCGCGCCCAGGATGCTGAGGTTGATCTTGCCGCCGCGGATCATGGCGAAGCTGTCATGGCTGCCGAAGATGGCCGAACCGGCAATGGTGGTCACGGTTTGTTTGCCGGCGTTGATCAGGTCGGCGTCCACCGCGTCCTCGGTGGGAAACGGGCCGATGCCGAGCATGCCGTTTTCGGACTGCAGCCAGACTTCCTTGTCGGCCGGCACAAAATTGGCCACCAGCGTGGGAATGCCGATACCCAGGTTCACATAAAAACCGTCTTCGAGTTCCTGCGCCGCGCGTGCGGCCATTTGGTCTTGGGTCCAGGCCATGGTCAAACACCTTCTTTCTTGCTGATCGGCAATTGATTGGGCAGCTTCGCATCACTCACCGCCGCGGCCTGGGCGATCACCGCCTGGGCCTCTACCTTGGCAGCCGCCACGTCCACCGGTGCCGCCGCACTCACGGTGCGTTTTTCGATGCGTTTTTCGGGGCTGGCATTGAGCACGATGCGGTGCACGTAGATGCCGGGCAGATGGATCTCGTCCGGCGCGAGCTCACCGGTCTCGACGATTTTCTCCACCTCGACGATGCAGACCTTGCCGGCCATGGCCACCGCGGGGTTGAAGTTGCGCGCCGTGAGGCGGAACTGCAGGTTGCCCGACTTGTCGGCCACATGCGCCTTGACCAGCGCGACGTCGGGCACCAGCGAGCGCTCCATCACATAGGTCTCGCCATCGAAATCGCGCTGCTCCTTGCCCTCGGCCACCAGCGTGCCCACACCGGTCTTGGTGAAGAAAGCCGGGATGCCGGCACCGCCGGCGCGCAGCTTTTCGGCCAGCGTGCCCTGCGGCGTGAATTCGAGTTCGAGTTCGCCGGCCAGGTACTGGCGTTCGAACTCCTTGTTTTCGCCGACGTAGCTGGAGATCATCTTCTTGATCTGGCGCGTCTCCAGCAGCTTGCCCAGGCCGAAGCCATCCACGCCCGCGTTGTTGGAGATGACCGTCAGGTTCTTCTTGCCGCTGTCGCGCAGCGCGTCGATCAGCGCCTCCGGGATGCCGCACAAGCCGAAGCCACCCACGGCCATGAGCTGGCCATCCTGCACGACGCCCTTCAAGGCGTCTTCGGCAGAAGGAAAAATTTTATTCACACAGTGCTCCTATGAAAAACACGACCGACGATACTACCTATTCGCATACGTAGAAGCTCGTAAGTAGCAACCCAAGGATGGACCCGAAACAGCAAGACCCGGCCGCCGCGCCAATCGACTACCGCCTGGCCTTCGAACTCGCGCCGGTGGGCCTGGTGCTGTCGCGCCACCGCATGATTGTGGACTGCAATCAGCATCTGTGTGAAATGTTTGGCGCCTCGCGCGCCAGCCTGGTGAACCAGTCCTTCCTGGTGCTGTATCCGAGCGCGCTGGAGTTCGAGCGCACCGGTGCGCGCATCGCGCCGATCCTGAACGCCCGCGGCCACTACGCCGACGACCGCATCATGAAAAGGGTGGACGGCCGCTTCAAGGGCGAGACCTTCTGGTGCCACGTGACCGGACGCGCCTTCAACCGCAACGCGCCGCACGAGGCCGGCATCTGGACCTTCGAGGACCTGTCGTCGCGCCGGCCGGTCAAGGCCGAACTCACCGCCCGCGAGCGCGAGGTGGCGGCCATGCTGATGGACGGCCACACTTCAAAAGAGATCGGCCGGCTGCTCGGCATCAGCCACCGCACGGTAGAGATCTACCGCGCGCGGCTGATGCGCAAGTACGGCGCGAACACCACGGCCGACCTGGTGCACAAGCTGATGGCGGGCTAAGAACGTGTTTGCGTTCCTGGCCCGCGTGCCCATTCATCAGGCCAGGTCGAATCGATCCAGGTTCATCACCTTGGTCCAGGCCGCGACGAAGTCCCGGGTGAACTTCTCCTTGCCGTCCGCGCTGGCATAGACCTCGGCATAGGCGCGCAGCACCGAGTTGGAGCCGAAGATCAGGTCGCTACGGGTGCCGGTGTACGTCGCCTTGCCGCTCTTGCGGTCCTTGCCTTCGAAGATTTCGGCCTCGCTGTCCACCGGTTTCCATTCGATGCCCATGTCGAGCAGCTTGACGAAGAAGTCGTTGCTGAGTGTGCCGACCTTGTCGGTGAAGACGCCGTGCCGGCTGCCGTCGACATTGGCGCCAAGCACACGCAGGCCGCCGACCAGCACGGTCATCTCCGGCGCGGTCAGGGTCAGCAGTTGGGCCTTGTCGACCAACAGGGATTCGGTCGGCACGCCGATCTTGCCCTTCTTGTAGTTGCGGAAGCCGTCGGCCAGAGGTTCGAGCGGGGCGAAGGCCTCGACATCGGTCTGCGCCTGCGTGGCGTCGACCCGGCCGGGTGAAAACGGCACTTCGACCGCGGCACCGGCCGCCTTGGCCGCCAGCTCGACGCCGACGCTGCCGGCCAGCACGATCACGTCGGCCAGCGAGGCCTTGCCTGAAGCCTTCTGGATCTCGACCAGCTTGGGCAGGGCCTTGACGGCGGCCGTGTTGACTTCCCAGTCTTTCTGCGGGGACAAGGCCAGGCGCGCACCGTTGGCACCGCCACGCTTGTCGCCGCCACGGAAGGTGGAGGCCGAAGCCCAGGCCACCGACACCAGCTCACTCACCGAGAGCCCCGATGCCGCGATCCTGGCCTTGAGGTCGGCGATGTCCGCCGCGGTCGGCTTGTGGGTGGCCTCGGGCAGCGGGTCTTGCCAGATCAGGTCTTCCTTCGGGACTTCCGGGCCAAGGTAACGCGCCTTCGGCCCCATGTCGCGGTGGGTCAGCTTGAACCAGGCACGGGCAAAAGCATCGGCGAAGGCCTGCGGGTCTTCATGGAAGCGCTTGGAGATCTTGCCGAACTCCGGATCGAAGCGCAGGGTCAGGTCGGTGGTCAGCATGGTGGGCTTGTTGAACTTGCCCGGCACATGCGCATCGGGGATGATGTCCGGCCCGTTCTTGGCCACCCACTGCTTGGCACCGGCGGGCGACTTGGTCAGCTCCCATTCGTACTTGAACAGGTTCTCGAAGAAGTTGTTGCTCCACAGCGTCGGGGTCTTGGTCCAGGTCACCTCCAGACCGCTGGAGACGGTGTCCTTGCCGTGGCCGCCGCCGTAGTTGCTGGTCCAGCCCAGGCCTTGGGCCTCGATCGATCCACCCTCGGGTTCCGGGCCCTTGTGTGACTCCGGCGCGGCGCCGTGGGCCTTGCCGAAGGTATGGCCACCGGCGATCAGGGCGACGGTCTCTTCGTCGTCCATGGCCATGCGGCTGAAGGTGGCGCGGATGTCCTTGGCCGCGGCCATGTAGTCACCGCTGGCGTTCGGGCCTTCCGGGTTCACGTAGATCAGGCCCATGTGGGTGGCGCCCACACTGCTGATGAGCTCGCGGTCGCCCTGGAAGCGCTTGTCGTCGCCCAGCCACTTGGTTTCGGCGCCCCAGCCCACGTCCATGTCTGGTTCCCACACGTCTTCACGGCCGCCGGCAAAACCGAAAGTGCGAAAGCCCATGGACTCCAGCCCCACATTGCCGGCCAAAATGAACAGGTCGGCCCAGGAAATCTTCTGGCCATATTTTTGCTTGACGGGCCAGAGCAGGCGGCGCGACTTGTCGATGTTGACGTTGTCGGGCCAGGAATTGAGTGGCGCAAAACGCTGCTGGCCACGCCCGCCGCCGCCGCGGCCATCGGTGGTGCGGTAGGTGCCGGCGCTGTGCCAGGCCATGCGGATCATCTGCGGGCCATAATGGCCGAAGTCGGCCGGCCACCAGTCCTGGCTGTCGGTCATGAGTTTGACCAGGTCGGCCTTGAGCGCCTTGTAGTCGAGCTTCTTGAACTCTTCGGCGTAATTGAACTTCCCGCCCAGCGGGTCGGACTTGTTGGAATGCTGGTTCAGCAAATCGACCCGCAACTGGTTGGGCCACCAGTCTTTGTTGGACGTACCGCCGCCGGCGGCATGGTGGAAGGGACACTTGGCTTCGTTGGACATGGGGATCTCCTTTGTCGGTTGAATGGCTGCATTTGCTACTACATCAGGCGCACGGTTCAGCACGGTTCAGTTGCCTGGCGGTTCAGGCTGCCGGCAACCGGAAGCCATGCCGCAGGGGCAGACGGAAATATGCGCTCATACATCTCCTTTGCAAATGACAGCGAGGGACATTCATAGTAATTAATCACTATGAAATTCAGAACTCAATAAAATCTATACATCGCATAGATGTTTTCAAAGACGTCTCCACGTGTGGACATGCCACGAGAGACCAGGTCACCATGGATGAGTTGAATGCGTTTCTGACGGAGACAAGCCCATACCCGAACGTTACCCCGCCCCCATACTGATCGACCTGCCCGAAGACATCAAGGCCAAGGTGCTCGAGGTGCAGGACAAGGCCGGGTTCATCCCCAACGTGTTCCTCGCCCTGGCCCGCCGCCCTGCCGAGTGGCGCGCATTCTTTGCGTACCACGACGCACTGATGCTCAAGGAGGAAGGCTCGCTCACCAAGGGCGACAGGGAAATGATCGTCACCGCCACCAGCGCGGCCAACCAGTGCCTTTATTGCGTGGTGGCCCATGGCGCGCTGCTGCGCATCTACGAGAAGAAGCCCCTGGTGGCCGACCAGGTGGCGGTGAACTACCTGAAGGCCGACATCACGCCGCGCCAGCGCGCCATGCTCGACTTCGCGATGAAAGTCTGCAGCCAATCCCACGCCATCGACGAGGCCGATTTCGAAGCCCTGCAGGCCCACGGCTTCAGCGACGAAGACGCCTGGGACATCGCCGCCATCACCGCGTTCTTCGGGCTGTCGAACCGCATGGCCTCCTTCAGCGGCATGCTGCCCAACCCGGAGTTCTACCTGCTGGGACGGGTGCCGAAAGCGAAGTGAGGCCGCCTCATTCCGAGACCAGCTTGCGCATCCAGTCGGGCAGTGTCATCGCCTTCTGCTCTGGAAAGTTCACCCAGATGGTGGTCGCACCGCCGGCCGCACAAACCACACCCGGCTGATCGGCCCGCTCCATCGTCGCCCAGCTCTCGAAGGTGGTGCGGGCCGGGTCGCTCACGTACATCTTGACCAGCACGTCGCCCGGGTATTCGAGCTGCTTGTAGAAGTTGCAGAACGCGTTGACGATCAGCGGGCCCTCGCCCAGCGGGTCGGGCATGCAGCCGATGGAGCGCATCCACTCGATGCGCACCGTCTCCAGGTAGCGGAAATAGCTGCCGTTGTTGACGTGGCTCATCGCGTCCATGTCGCCCCAACGGATGGGGATGGCCATCTCGAACACGAGTTTTTTCTTTTCAGGGATTTCGATCTTCATGGCCGAACTCTACCGTGACGCTCAACTGTGCGCGCGGATGGACGAAATGATGCCCAAGGTGAACAAAACACAGGCCGCCCATTGCAGCATGCTCGGCCAGGCGCCGTCCCACAGGAACGAATAAAACAGCGCGAACAAGGTTTCGCTCACGATCAATTGGCCGCACAGGCTGGTGCTCAGGCGCCGGCTGGCCACGTTCCAGAGGATGGAGCCGAGCCAGGCCGAGCCCAGGCCGGTGGCTACGAAAACCATGGCGGCCAGGCCGTTCTGGTCGAGCGCCAAAAGCTTTTTCGCTTCCGACCCCACGGCCAGCCACAAAGCCACGGCACTGGCACCGGTCACCAGACCCAGCCAGTTCGACCACACCGCACCCGTGACCTCAGGATGGCGTTTGAGCCAGGCCGCGTTATACAAGGCGAACACGGTCCACGAGACCATGCTCACCACCGCCAGCGCCATGCCGCGCCAGACGTGCGGATGCGACGCCGCAGTGTCCACCACGTCCGCCACATCGGCCGATTGCTGCGAGATGAACATCAGGCCCAGCCCCGCGGCCGTGAGCGCCAGCCCCGGCAGCAGCGTGGACCAGCGCAGGTGCGCAGGTTTGCCCAGCAGCATCAGCCAGATCGGAATCGTGCCGATGATCAGGCTCGGAAGTTCGGTGCCGGCATCGCGCACGGCCAGCACCACCAGCAGGTAATAACCCGTGGCGCCGAGCACACTCATGCTCAGCGCGGCGCCCAGCTGCGGCCACGTCGGCCATCGCCGCGCACGCGGTGTGCCGAACACCAGTACAGCGGAGAGAAGCCCCCAGGTGATGTAGCGCCCCGCCGCGATATCGACCGGCGAAAACCCGTTCAGCAAACGCGGCACGACAAACACCAGGCCCCAGAAGGCCCCGGCCCCCAGGCCGGCCAATACCCCTGTCAGCATTCTTCAGGACGCGCCGAAGCCGTCATCGGCGGTAATGACTGCGCCGTTCACAAAATGGCTCTGGCCGCTGGCCAGCAGCACCACCAGGCCATCCAGGTCTTCCGGCCTGCCCACACGTTTGCGCGGCAGCATCTGCACCAATTTCTCGCCCTGCTCGGTATGCCACAGGTGGTGGTTGATCTCGGTGTCGATGTAGCCCGGGCAGATGGCGTTCACATTGATGCCGTGCGGCCCCCACTCCACCGCCATGGCCTTGGTCATCTGGATCACCGCCGCCTTGCTCATGCAGTAGACGCCGATTTGCGGCAGCACCTTGAGCCCGGCCGTGCTGGCGATGTTGATGATGCGCCCGCCGGTGTAGCTGCCAGGGGCCGAGCCGTTGGCCCGCGCCAGCATGCGCCTGGCCACTTCCTGCGCCACGAAGAATGCGCCCTTCACATTGGTGCCGAAGATGAAGTCGTAGTCGTCCTCGTCCACCTCCTCCAGGCGCTGGCGGGTGCTCACGCCCGAGTTGTTGACCAGGATGTCGATGGAGCCGACTTCGGTCTCGGCATGGGCCACGGCCGACTTGATGGAGTCGCGGTCGGTCACGTCCAACTCCACCACATGGCAGTCGCCGCCCTCGCCTTCGATGCGGGCACGCAAGCCCTTGAGCTTGTCGACATTGCGGCTGGCCAACACCACGGCGGCGCCAGCACGCGACAGGGTCCGGGCAAACTGGGCGCCCAGCCCACCGGATGCGCCGGTGACGAAAGCCACGCGGCCCGATAGGTCGATGCTGTAAGCCATTGGAAAATCTCCACGAAGAAGGTTATCGCACGATTGTGACAGCGGGTATGCCGGCATCATCCGCCGCTGCGAATAAAATCGGCCGCGATCGAAACACTCCGTAACCGTGCGACCGCTGCCACCGGAGGCAAGTCACCGGCAAATTGCGCCTTGCAGGCTCCCCTAGAGAGACACTCAGAGAGACCCCCATGACGAACGAAGAAATCCTTGCCCAATACGGTCCACGCGAAGCCATGGAGTACGACGTCGTCGTGGTCGGTGGCGGCCCCGGCGGCCTGGCCACCGCCATCCGGCTGAAGCAGCTTGCCGCAGAAAAGGGTACGGACATCTCGGTGGTGGTGC
>Ga0307514_10000226_pt1 | contig 150111 bp, 149 predicted proteins | sample 16_EM_MG_FD_203088 | JGI IMG/M metagenome (GOLD analysis project Ga0307514, IMG submission 203088) | Populus trichocarpa ectomycorrhiza microbial communities from riparian zone in the Pacific Northwest, United States - 16_EM | ecosystem: Host-associated > Plants > Roots > Unclassified...
GGAGCTCTTAGCCATCGTGGAGACTATGAAGCAATGGCGACACTATCTCGAGGGAGCGAATCATAAGGTCTTGATACGGTGCGACCACAAGAATCTCGAATACTTTCAAACGTCAAAAGTGCTCTCCTGGAGACAGGCTCGCTGGGCGGAAATCCTCTCTTCCTACGACTTCACTATCGAACACCTGGAGGGAAAGAGGAACCCTGCCGACAGACCATCCAGACGACCTGATTACGAAGAAGGCTACGAAAGGCCCACCGCACGGCTCCTGGCAACTTTGGCAGTAACTACTGTTGAACCATACGATGACCTCCTACCGGCAATTCAGGCAGCTCAGGCCTCCGAATCGTTCGCCGCCGACGTGAAACGCAGAATCGTCGACACTCCAATGGTCGGATACCCTGACCTGTCGAAAGCTGGTGGGCCTGATGGACCTACCGAGGAGCAATGGAAAGTCATCTCAGGAGCTCTGACCTACGAAGGGAGAATATACGTACCGGCTGACGCTTCGCTCTGCAACAAAGTGATAAGTCTTTTTCATGATAACCCCAAATCCGGTCATTTCGGAGCTCTTAGAACTGCTGAACTCGTATCTAGAGATTTCTACTGGCCCGTGCTAGATGCTGCAATCCGAAAGTTCATTGCCAGTTGCGAAATATGCCACAGAATCAAGGCACCGCGCCATGCTCGCCACGGAGTCAACATGCCACTACCGCCACCTCTGCACCCTTGGGAAGGAGTCACCATGGACTTCGTCACGGACCTCCCGGAATCAACAAACTCGGGCTTTACTAGCATCGCAGTAATCGTTGATCGACTGACAAAGATGGCGATCTACCTACCCTGCCGAAAGGATATCGACTCACCGGAGTTGGCACGTATGTTTTTCGAGCACGTGATCTGCAAACATGGTGTACCGGATAATATCATCACCGACCACGGCACGCAATTAACCAGCCGATTTTGGACTCGAGTCTGCTCTCATCTGAGCATCAATCACCGACTCTTCACCGCATTCCATCCACAGACCGACGGCCAAACGGAGCGCCAAAATCAGACCATGGAACAGTACCTCCGAGCCTTTTGCAACTACGAACAGGATAATTGGGTTGAGCTCCTACCATTGGCGGAATTCGCGTACAACAACTCCATGCATGCTTCAACGAGAATGACCCCATTCTGGGCCCTTTACCATCGCAATCCCCAGATGCAGTTTAAAGCACCGAAGCCGCCAGCATTGCACCTGAAGTCGGAGATCCAAGCGGATGCTGTGCTTGAAGGACTAGAAGAAACTCATCGAGTCCTCCGCGAAAACCTACTGGAAGCTCAACAGCGGCAATCTAAGTACGCCGGCGGCAAAGAAATCACCTTCAAAGTCAGGGATAAAGTGTGGCTCTCAACCAAGCACCTCCGGACTACTAGGCCATCGAAGAAGCTCGATTACAAGCGCACTGGACCATACACGGTAAGTAAGATCATCAATAAGAATGCTTACAAATTAGACTTGCCGAATACTATGCGCAACCACAACGTTTTCCACGTATCATTATTCGATCGATATGCACCCCCGGTTGCAGGCCAACCTCCATCAGAACCGCAACCGACGATTGTGGATGACGCCGGAGAGCAAGAATGGGAGGTCGAACGGATTCTTGATGCTAAGCTGCGTTATCGGAAGCTTTACTACCTTGTTCAATGGGCGGGATATAGTCACGTACGTACAAGCTGGGAACCGGCGGAAAACCTCGAGAATGCCCAGGAGCTGGTCGACGATTTTCACCGAACACATCCGGAGAAGCCGCGGAGGAAATGAATTGAGTTTCGGGACTCGGAAGCGGAGGAAATGGGTTGAGTTTCGGGACTCGGGAGTGGAGGAAAGGCATCAATTGGACTATCTCTTTTGCTTCTCCTTGCTTCACTTCTTTCTCTTATTGGTCCGGCCCGGTACAAATGGCCTTCGCACGGGTTTTACCACCTTCGGATCACAGTCAAGTGGAGGTGGAGTTTCCCCGTGCGCCGGATCCACAGAATTATCGTGCGATTTGTTTTATACTTTGTTTCCATCCCTGTATGAAGATATGCAGCCCAGGAGGTCTGCACATAGAGAGGGGGATGATGTAATGGCGAGGTCGTGTACTAGAGGTTAGGGTTGCAACGGCGAGCACGTAATGCGGCCGGGTAAGTGCAACCTTATCTCGACTGCTCGTGAGGACTTAGATCCTCACCGATAATCTTACTACACTTCTACACCTAAGATCACTCGAGGCCACGTGTGCAACCGTATCTCTTATATTACCACCCTGATCCCTACGCAGCCGGAGGCAGGCGTACGTGCCCTTACATATGATTACAAACAAACAAACAAAAAAGCTCGCTATACCCCACTCTCGGCCGGGTAAATTTTCGTGTCCGGAACTTCGTTTATTATACTCGGGGCGGGCAATAAAGGTTCGGACGCACCTGTTCTGGCAGTAACCACACGGATCTGGCAATAATTGAGAGCGCCAATGCAACTTTGGGTAAAATATGGTTTGGATTTCACTAGAAAAAGCATAGTATGTGCACATTTACTTCAGGCTCAGGCTCTCCCCCCTGGTTAACACCCTGCTCTCATAGCAAGATCCATTGCCCAAAATGGTGTGTCCGAATCTTTATTGCCTACCCCGAGTATGTAGGGATCTAGAATGCTCTCTACCCAACCGGGGCATATGAAGGCGGTACTCGTTTGCAGGGCCAGCACAGAAAATTGTAATGACCTATCACGTTATCTCCAGAGTTTCAGTGCTATTCAGAACGAGTGCGATTTAGATCTCACGACTTGTTACCGTCTCGGTTCTGTAATATGCGCGAACCTTATTTTCCGTTCAGAATTCGTCCTATTGCTGGCCGAACAGAATACTAATATCATGCAACTATACTACCGCATTGCTCGTTTTGAAAAAAAAAGGAAATTGTTCATCTTATTTCATTTCAGAAGCCCCATATATTGAATGTCTTTCGTCTCTCGATTCTAATACCTACGCATACACATATTTCCACTTTGCTTTTCTCATTTTTGATATACACTCCGGAGTTAAACATGCAATCAGTTCGAACGCGATGAAGCCACAATCTTAAGTCCTGTTTAGCTAGGAAACAGCAACTATTCAGTTGGCTAAGTGCTTGCCTATGACTGGGTTTACTGTAGGCTACCTTGAATAGCAACGTGTAGGGCTTTTGATCCTGGGCCTCTAGGCTCACTCCACAGAGCACCAAATAACGAAACACCCACCTCTGTGTTCTCACTTCCTCCCTCCTTCCCTCCTCCTCTTTTTCTATCTCCATATCAATAGTCTGTACCGCCGTACGTACCTAAAATCAACATATACATCTTCCTTATAATAACATCAATCACAACCATGAGCCGTACCGATGACTTCCGCAAGTCCTATACTACCAACATCTCCGGAGATACAAAAAGCGTTGTCTAGGACCGGAAGCCAAGCGCCGGCGAGCCCCTCCCTATTGCTACCACCTCCCATCGCCCCCCTCGTCGCACAATCTTCACGCCCGTCAGAAACATGATCAAAATCACTCTCACGGCACTCTCAATCCTCCATACGGAAGAAATCGAAGTAGGCAGCTACGCCGAGCGCGTCCTCACCTCTCTTGTGGAGGACTGCATCCTCCATAACCGTATCGAATTTGCTGCCGCAAACAAACTCAGAACTGAGTTATAAGGGTGTAAAAGCAACTGAGGTGGCTGGCAAGAAGGGTTATTAAACTTGAGAAAGAGTTGCTTGGGGAAAGAAGGTTGAAGGTGTAGAAGCAGACGGTTATAAAGGCGCGGTGAACCTACAAATGAGGAGACGGCGGAGAGAGTTATGTTGGTGCTCAGCGATGAATTGGAGATTCTGTATGAGGCTAGGGTATGGGAGGGGAGTTTGGGTACAACCTGGAAAGGGGTATCCACATGCGGATGAAGAGAGAGGTGATGGAAGAGAACGTTAACGTTCCTCTTTCTATTCCTCGGATTCCCGGGAAAGTGGAGGGAGGAATGGGTGATTCATAGGGGGTTTAATTTTTACATTTGTTCTTGTGGCTGTATTTCGGTTTTGCGTGAAATTCGTAGAGTGAATTTGTTTAGTGTCATAGCCTTCGATTTGTGATGGTGGGTAGTCATCAAAGTTTCACGGCTCTCAAAACCATCAATAACGATCTGCTTAAGCTCTGGGATCATAACATTTTGAATTATCTCTTGGTGCCAAACAACCCCTTGGTTGTGTAGGAACCACTACCTGCGGGTTGTTGAATTACTAAGGAAAATATTCCCTAATTTTGTCCGATGCGGTAGATATGCAGAGCTATGTCCATTCGAAGACTCCAAAACTGTCACCTCGAACATAGTCTATGCTGCAGCCTAGTATATCTTTGCTGCCGTGATAAAACCGCTTCGGTTTCTCTAGTGGCGGTTCCAATCTTGTCGACTCGCTCAATGCCCCCGCTTCATAGATTGTGTGTTGAGCTTATCCAGCTCAGGGTATAAAAGATTACACTCTTGTGGTTCTTCAAACAGCGAAGACTCATACTCAGCGGTACTTGGAAGCACCTAATGTCATTGTAGCAATTTAAAGTGAACCAGAATCCCGGCCAGGACTTCGCCAATTTCGGTATAATACCGATCAAAACCCTCCTGTTAGAGGAGGTAGGCCTCTCGTTTGACGAGATAGATATTGAACCATGAAACATCCCTAGGTTTACACACACCTTCGACAACCACACTCAACGCCTGGTTTTGCCAAGCTTTCCCCCTTTTTGGGGGGGAGCGGGGTTTTACTTTGGCTTCACTCCATACCTTTTGTCTGTGTCCGCTTTTGCAAGTGTATCTCGTCGTTTTAAAGCTCTCTTTACCACTCAGCATCGACATCGACCGGTAGTCTACCCAGCAACTTGCCATTTGATGTTTTACGCCAGTTATCGAAGCCTACGATATGCCTGTGGATATACCAGTACGCGAGGTCTGGAAATGGCCTATCAGTGCAGTATCAGTGAAGTTCTGTCAAGCAGCTGCCTAAAAAACCCCGTGAGACATGAGTGCTGAGGTACACGCTCTGTACAAGCTCTTCGAACCGACTACGATGGACAAGACCCGCTTCTCGGGCACCACGAGGACGAACTACAAGAGTAGCCTTACGATAACATCACCCTTCCGCCCCCCCATTCCCGCCAAGCCCAATGATGGTCAGCGCGCCCAGTATGAGCTAGGGAGTATTCATTTCCAGACCTCCGAAAAAGATCAGCTCACAAGAGCAGTTGGGGTATTCCACTGCGATAACATCAATGAGACCCTGAACTGAGTGTGAGCGAGGACTTTGTAAGTGGTGGTCATCAGATAATGGGATGTGCAGGTTACATCTAGGAAAGGGGGGCCAATTAAGTAATTTAAGGCGGTGGGGGAAAGGAGATAAGGACGGTACATTTGACCGAGAGGAGGGCTTGGCGGACACGTCAGGCTCACACCACGGAGTATCAGGGAAAAATGGATAGCTTTGTCATACTCTAATTAGAGTGAATACAATATGAATTAAACAAAAAAAAAAAAAAAAAAACATCCCTAGGTTTCTGTTGCCACGCGACCCTTGAAGGAGTGTCGAGGGAACTAGTGGTATTTCAACCTATAAACAACCGCCCGTTAGCAACCCATTAACACCCGCACGAGCGATGTCCAAACCTTGCTTCCTTTTAAGCCCGCCGTCTCTTCATCAAAGATTATTGCTTCATCTCCGCCCCACGGAACTCCAAAGTCCCCGCTTTGAACAACGGTCCAGAACCTCTTTGGTCGTCGGTGATTCCTAAAAATCCTTTCGCAGAGATAAAGGGAAAAATGTAATGGCTTAAGAGTCCCCTTCCATTTTGTTCCCTAGAGGTGGGGTTTTGCTAAATTGAAATCGCAGCGATTGTTTTACTTAATGCTAGGGTTAAGGTGGGGGTTTTCACGATCATGAAGAATATATAGGACACTGCTTTCAGATCCTAGGTAGGGGCTATTCTTTGCTGCATATGAACCGGTGCGTATCTATTCTTTTTGGACTAGCGGAAATTAGCTTAAGCAATATCCTAGCGTGGCGAGTATGCGGTTGCGCGAAGTGCGTTGGAGTGGATAAAGGTGGTGCTGAGCGAAGCGGGAGGAGAGGATGAGTTTAGCGATTGTCATGAGGTGAAGTAGTAATGGTCGTGGGGTTGCCCCACTATTACCAAAGCCGCTAACTAGATTTGCGTGTCTGAAATAAGCGACATAAGCGCACCGGAAACGAACATTTCTACCTTCAAGCTCATCTAATGGCCTCGGAAACACAATATCACGAGCCCTGTCACGCACTGGACTTGTTTAAATATGAGACACGGCATCTTTCTCACCGGGTGCGCCTGCATGACTAGTCCCCAGAAGGCATCGAATGAGAAGCGCGTAACTATACTTGAGCCACGTCTTGCAATGTTGTTGGAGCTGACAACTGTAGGGGAACCTAACCCATGCAGATCGAATATGTTATATATAAGTATCTCGTGTGCAGACTTCCGTTCCAATCTTCACATGCCACCGAATTTGTCTTTTTCACACCCTACCGAAGTAATCTTCTTCGCATCACCAAATTGCTAAAATCCAACGACACAGCAAGAAGTCCAAAAGACGAAACATCTTACAACTAGAATCCCTGGACGCGATGAATGCGGTTCCAGATCCCTTCGTACCCTATTCACCATCTTACTCCGGCGGCGAAGACACCGCCGCAAGCTCAGACACGGAGCGCGAGACCTTCAACGACCGCGGCAGAAATGCAACTTCCGCCGAACTGCGACGTCTAAGAAGCGAAGTCGAAAGGCTTACCCTCGAGGCTGAGCGGAAGGACTGCGAGATTGAAAGGCTCACACTAGAAGCGGCGCGGAAGGACAACGAGGCGACACGGTTGACCGGGGAGATATCCCGACTCACGGCAGAATTGACCCGGGTTTCCGCCAGCACTACAATAGGGCACACGATACCCAACGAAGCAGCTATCGGCGGCGCCAGTCTATCTCAGCTACTCCAGCTTTCTCCAGCAGAGTTAGAGCTACTCGATCACGACATTCGGGAGATGCGGAAGACGGTTTTGGACGAACCCCCTACGGGTGCAGGTGAATGGGTGAAATCATATCTGCCGCGGCAAATGAGGGATGCGATGCACAGACAGGGCATCAGGTATGAAGATGGGGCGGGGGATAATGATATCAGTTTTCCATGGACCCAGTACCAGAATAGTAAATTGTCGGATGATACCAGACTGCTGGGGTTGAGAAATAGTAGGAGAGGTACCGCGGCTAAGTTTGCGAGTGGGAGTTGTGATATTATTGTTGCATGTGAGACGCTGATTGCTCTGTCGCGTTGGAGGAATATCCATTGAATAGTAGTGGGTGCTGTCGAGAGGGGATCGGAGAGAATTTAAATTATTGGTGTAGTACTGGGGTTTTGAAACGATCCTCTCGCTGCAAGTGAGGTTCAAGCTTGCTAGATTTTGTGGTCGCTTAAGGAAAGAAGTTGTCTCGCACTTAGACCTCTAGTCTATCATGTGATTTTGGACCTCGTACTTCGGAAACGGAATCTTCAAGCCCAGTGGAGTGAATTAGGGGATTATTTGGGCCGGGTAACGTCTGAGTACATTTGACTTTGAATATGAAGGTTTTCCGTACATGGCAATGCATGATCAGTTAGTCCCCCGAAATCAACGCGTAGAGAGACATTGACTTGAGCCACGTCTCGTGGAATCGATGATCCAGAAAAACCTAACCCAGACACCTGGGATTATATATAGCTCGGTTGTAACATACCTTCTCCTTCCTCATTACATGCCGCAGGGTTACGCCTGAAACTCATACGAACGACACTGCAACAGATTTTATCTTGCAGAATCAATACAACTAAGATTCTCCCGAACACAATGCCCAGCCGCTACGCCGGCGTTGATTATGGACAGGAGTCCTCCCAAGTCCTCACCTTGGCTACGGCAGGGCCCGACCTGCAGCGGCTAGAACGCGAGGTTGAAAGGATCACACAAGAAGCGGAGCGGAAGGAGCGCGAGGCAGCTCGGTTGAGCGCAGATGTTTCCCGATTGGAAACGGAATTGGCAAAGGTTTCCGACAAGCTTAAGGTCCCTGTCGAAGCGACTATCGGCGGCGCAAGTCTATCGCACCTGCTACAGCTCTCTCCAGCGGAGTTGGAGTTGCTCGATCATGACATTCGTTTGATGAGGAGGACGGTTTTAGACGCACCTAATACAGGTGATGCTGGACCGGTGCAGGCGTATCTGCCGAAGGAAATGAGGGAGGCTATGAGTAGATGGGGAGTCAGGTATGAAGATGGAGCGGCAAATAATGATTACTGTCAACCATGGGTTGAGGTTTTTCAGAAACGAGAGTTGTTTTCGGATGATGTTAGGTTGGTGGGGTTGAGAGATAGTAGGAGGGGCGTGCCTGCTAGGGTTCAGAGTGGGAGGTTCGATATAATTGTTGCTTGCGAGACGTTGATTGGGTTGTCGCGGTGGAGGAACATTCATTGAATATTTCACTTGTTTTACTGGAGGGGTTGTCGAGAAGTGGCAATTTATTGGTGTACTTAGATTTCGGTCGCTGCAAGTGAATCATCCCGCATCGAACAATGGCGTCGAAATAAAGTTCCCGCACGCCAACGCGACTAACTTAGCGCCTAAAACCCTGGTACCTCACCTCTGTGACAATGCAGCCTCTCCCCCTCCTGCGCACCGTCACAGCCGCCACCTTCCGCACCCTCTTCTTCGCCCCCCAAACCCCCTGCCGCTTCCCTCCCAACTGCTTCTCGTCTCTCCCCGCGATACAATCCTGGTTCACCCCTTCCACCCTCAACGCACCCTTCTTCCACGCCCATCTTACCCCACCCCAGCTCTCCACCCTCGTCACCGTCGAATCAACAACCCAAACAACCTTCGAACGCGTCACCATCCCCTTCTCCCTCCTCCTCCACTACCTCTCCCACCCCTCCCCCCCGCCAGCGCTCCCATGTCTCTACCTCGCGCAAACCCCCCTGCTCGACACACTCCCGCCCCTCCGCGCCTCCCTCCCCACCCCTAACCTAGTAACCGAAACGGGGCGGGGCGATGTATACGCCACAAACGTGTGGCTGGGCTACTCGAGCGCGACAAATACACCGCTGCATAAGGACCCGAATCCGAATTTGTTTGTGCAGCTGGCGGGACGGAAGCGGGTGAGGATTTTTGAGCCGAAGGCTTGGGGGGATGTGGGGAGGTTTAGGGAGGAGGAGGAGATGATGGTGGGGGAGAGGAAGGAGTGGGTTGAGGGGATGGTTTGGGGGGGTGGGATGGAGGGGTTTGAGGTTGAGGTTGGGCCCGGGGATGGGGTGTTTATTCCCAAGGGGTGGTGGCATGCTGTTAAGGGTGTTGGGGAGGGGGTCGGGGGGAGTGTTAATTGGTGGTTTCGGTAGTGCTGAGTGCGGTGGGAGGAAGGTTTGTTGAATGCTGGTCTGAGCATGTGGGGTATGAAGTGTCCAATTCACCACAACTGCTGAGCTGTACGTATTGATGGGGCTGTTAGAACCTGATATCCAGACGGTGGTTACTGGAAGCCTGCACATATCCACAAATAGGCAGATCAAAGACGAAGATTTCATCCGCTGCATCTTAACCGGACATCCCAGCTTCTCCATTCGCCAGTAGCTACACACAAGATTTAGCCCTACGAAAAGTTAATCCGGCCTAGCCTTCAATTTAGACGCAGGTACCACCCGCCAAACCTAAATCCTCACTATCCCGCACCATTTCTCTCCAATCTTTCTTCTCTTTCCCCAGCTTTTAATAATGTCCCCCTTCCTCACACAAAAGGTTATCCACATCCCAAGGAAATAACCTAGAGCTAAACTTACACCACGCCTCCAACAAATTTCCCACGCGTCCCCACTAAACTGTGTCGTGACTGTTGAGTTCCATCCGTTCAAAACGAGTCCCCAAACTTTCACCAACGTCATGGACACCCGACCTCTTGATTTTCGCATTCCACCTCCATAGGTTACAACCAACTATCCCTCAATATCTGCACCTACAGCTGCCAAATCCTCTCAGTACGATTGCCTGTGCTCGCGCCGCCAGTCGCCTGTGCAACCAATCCCAAGACGTATCGAAAGTGCGTCCTCCTCACCCCATTTGAGCCCCACCAGCTACAAGACAGCATCGACCCTCACCTCCGTGCAGTAATGGATATGCTCCCTGGCGTTTCAAAGGAGTATAGGCAGCGACTGTGGAAAACGAGCGATGGGAAGTGTGAATGCGGCGGCGTCATCGAGGGTAGGAAGTGTCAGGTGTGTGGGAAGAAGTGGTGCGGGGTTTGCAAACGCCCCATGAAGTGGGGGTGGCATGTCGGGTGTAGGGAGGCGTGGTGGACGGTTTGGAAGTGAGGAACTGGTGGTGGGATTGTAGCACACTAAGATGGCGATTGGGGGTTTTGTTTGGTCGTGCTTTGTATTTGGTTGCTTATGGTTGTGTGATAATATAAACCTTTATTCTTAAGTAGTTGTCTGGCACATTCCGTAAACTCTATATCTTGCATAGTCATAGATGTGGATCCTCGAAGAAACCATCACGACATCTCGACCGCAGACTGGCACGCTAGGCGATAATAAAACACGATCGAGTCAAAGGAGAAAGAGGTTGGTGGGGATAAAAGCAGACGGCGATGAATCGGATGAGGATTAGCACGGTAACAAAGGTGATTGGTGGTGGAACTGTAAGGGAAAGGATATCTCTATGAATTATCGAAGCATAGATCAGTTGCAGACCTCTACATTGAGTAGTGGGAAGTGGGAAGTAGGAAAGACTTACAAGAAACACGACAAACCATTTTAAATTATCTGATTAATACAGTTGCCCTACCCTATCAGTGACCCCGTATGGAAGACTTTGCTATTTCTATTCTCTCGTTGCAGGCGTCTTGCCATCCACCTCCGCTGGTACCGCGAAAAGGAAACTTACCTTAAACATCCTCATTAGAAGATATCGTAGAATCCGTAAGTTCTTCGTTAGATATTAGGAGGAATTGAGAGTCATTCTAAAATCTGCGTGCAACTTTGACGCAATCGATGACAGAAGAGGCCGTCTAAGTCTAAAAATGTCCATGAAGAACGGTTGCCGCAAAGTGTTCCATCTCGTGCACCAGGAGTAGGAATACATATACGACGAAGGTATGAGCGGCTGAAGCTTTATACAACCACAACAGAATTAATGCTCTCGTTCCCTAACCTTCTTGTTTACGAGCGCAAAAACCTATGTAGAGCAACGAACTCGGATCAATCCAGTATAAGTGCTGTGTGGTAGGAAAAGAATTGAACTAGTTTAGTGCAAAAAATTTGTGTCGCAAGTTGAGCCTCAGACAGAAAGGGTAACGGCCAATAGTATGCGTGCTCTGCAACCATGTCTGACATCTCACTTCCGAACTCTTGATAAGTTCAACAACCAGTGCGCCGGAGACAATTCCATTATTCCTGTTTCCCCACCCTCCCCACAACATCCTCTAATTTTACAGCTAATGTGCCCTGCCTCTCTCCATCAACATGATTCGGCACGTTCAACACTATCTCCTCTTTACACAACAATGCCACTTCCCGGCTCCTATTTGGACTGGTGATCAACAGCTTCACAACGACATTCTCACACTCCTTCGTCATACGCAGTAGCTTCTTGAACACTATTTGAGTAACCTCCGCCCGTTCACTACCCTCAAACCACGACACGCCATCCACAATCCAAAATAGTACTGTATCTGCAGGAAGTTTTTCAAGTAATTTGCGAAGCAGACGACAGAGTTGCTTAGGGGTATTGAGGTTTTTGCGCTTCTTCCCTTTCAGGAACGAGAAATCGAAGTCGAACCGTGACATCAGCTGTCCTATCAAACTCTTGACCAGATCTGAAGCGCAACAAGATCTATTCTTGCCTCTGAGCCCGCAGAAGTAGATACCATTAAGAACCCGCCGCCCGTCTGAGTTTAAGGCTTTCCCAAAAAAGGCGCAGAAATAGGACATGGGCGAAATAAAAACAGACTCCGAATGTCCGTTGACGAGGAGAGTTGAGGATGTAGGTTTTGTGAGCCACCCAACGAATTCAGGCGATTTCATTACCATGTTGATGCGGTCCTTTGCCATGACGTCGGATGCTTGGCCTTCCCGAAAGCAGGTGTGTAAGTCTTCAGACACTGTTTCTGGAGAGAATTCGAGGAATCCGAGGACTTCCTGAGCAAACGCTGGAGATTTGGTCAGCAACTATGCAGTAAAACATAATAGGAGAGATGTACCATACTCTTTCTTGATGCCAATGGTCTGGGTGGTTTTCCTTCAGTAGGGATTTGGGGGGATCCAGCGAGAGAACCATGCATTGCATTTAGTACCTTCACGCTCCACTGAGCGAAGGAACGCTCCATCCGATCAACCCCGTCAAGTCCGAGGTCGACATTGGCTCCAATCGTTTTGATGAGCTGGGTTTGATCCGTAATACTATCATATACTTGGTTGGTCTTGTGTTGGGAACATATCACCGCCGCCTCAGCAACACCCCTAGCTATTTTATCGATATCGGCCAGTATGTCTTCTATTTTCTTGCCATAGTTGACTGCACCCCTGGATAGGCCTTTTATGACCTTATTCCGTGCTATAGAATGTCAGCGTCCGATGACTTTTTACGCAAGGGGTTGATCTACGTTTCTGATTTAGCCATTCCAACATAAGTTCCACAGCTTTTAAAAGTACAACGTAGAGCTTGGAGCTCTCTTGGTGAACTCTTTCGGAACCCACGCCCTTGTGTAGCTCGGTGTAAATATTTGCCTTTGCCAAGTGGTTGGGAATTTCGCTGAGCATCCCTAAGACCTCCGCTCGCAGTTTTTCGATCTTTGTGGCAATCTTGCAACAGAAACACTCCGGTTAGTTGTACCTATGACAATTCAGTCTGAGGGGATACAAACATCAAGCACCATTTTGATCCCTGAGCATAACGTGGAGGAGAAGGATGTACTGGGAAATAGCCCCATCCAAGCTTGTATGGCGGGTGCATGTTCGCCGACTTTTCGCATGCCACCTCGGAACTTCCCTGGCTCGCAGTATGTTTTCACCGCTGTGTCGACCAGACCTAAAACATCTTCCCAAGAGTCGATTGTTATCACGTCCTCTGGCTCTGCGGTCGGACGTTTCAATACTTTCGTGAGGAAATCCTTTTTGGCTTCTGTCGCGCAAATGTAGATAACCGAAAGCGTAAGTGACTTGCCACTGTGAAACAAAGACTTCATTAGCGATGGTTAGATTCATTGAACGACCGGAGTTTTTCATGTACTTTTCTGGTGGAAAATTAGAATTGTCTGGTTTCAACACAAATTTCTGCTGAGCAGGATCATATACGATCCCCTGTTGGTCAAAAGCTGGATGAAAGTCTTTGTCCAGGCGGGTTTGGATAAACTCGGCGGGAGGGTTCGTCAGAAGTGGTTGCTGAGGAAGCATTTGATATTATGCCTAGCTATGTTCACGGTGGTTAGCGATGTTGTGATAAACTTGATTAGAAGTTGAAGAGCCCGAGTTACGACGATAACGTACCGACCTGCAGCACCGCACACACACCCAGAGCTCCAAACTGGTGCCTGAGTATACGTACCGTTCCTGCCTGGTAACACCAATCCATCAACTATATGATCGCGATGAGTGCGTAGCCTACCTTGTCGCTGTTGCGGGATTTTATCTCGGCTCTTTTGTTCTCAATATCCAATAGCAATAGAATGTGTAGCATGAAACCAACTACTTCGACATGTTTCGCTGCAGAATGTGTTCGGCATAGCCTATTTAAGGGAGGCGAAGCATGAACTGCAGGTCTCAAACTGTGCTTCTGTATGCAGGTTAAGGATTTCATGTATGCGCGCGGCGGCTGGAATACGAATCGATCATATTTATTTCATTTAATCATGCGATATACTTGGTGGTACGAAACTTGGGTTATTAAGTCGTTGGTTATGGAATTTAGAAGCGCGAAAATCGCTAATCTACACAAATATTACACGGTAGTTGTTTACAAGCGAGTTCTGCAGTCAGATAACAATTGACTTTGGGATTGGTTATAAACCTCACAATTAGTGTCGATGTGAGCTGAGTATGGGGTTAGGCAACAGTTTGACGATAGGGATTGCTATCTACTTACGTACTTACGCATGTGATATCTTGGGTTGTGCTGACTAGCTGATTGTGACGATGTAGAGCTGATTTCCCCTCAAAAGGGTTAGTCTCGAACCCTGGCGAGCCACTCCGAGATTACGAAAGGATACAGGCTGCGGCTCCAGCTCTTGTAATAATGTTGTGCAGACACTCCCAAGCACAACTACTTGCATGTTCTGCATGTATTTGAATCTTGCTGTCCCCACTCTTCAAGGCAATACCCTCTCAGTATTCTGTCTGCCTTTCGTCTTTCAACCACTTCACTTATTTTACCCAAAGTCAGCATATAGATATCAATCTTCGAGACAGATGGCAGCTGAAGCTGGGGTCGAGATGGCTAATACTACTGAAACCCCAATTCTAGCTCTAAAGGTTGTGGGGGGCACGGAAGTATGTGACTAACTCAATGGTGGCTGCTTGGCGTTGAACTGTTCCCATTTACATGCATATAACTTATCGCAGGAAAAGGAACCGATGGATCCCAGTCAATCGATAATTTCCGATCCGTCAACAACCTCCGACATTCCCCCAGACACAAAGGATAAGGACAGGGCTACCTCACCCAAGCAAGACGATGCGGAAACATCAGACGACGATGACCAGGAAAAGCCATCAGAAAATGACAAGAAACCAGTATGCTTCTGTTTGTACTTCACAGGGGCGTGAGCTACTGACATCGATATACAGAAAGAGTACAATGGGGCCGATCCCGAGATGAAATACATGATCCGGAAGCTACTGGCGATGAGCACAAGCGACTTTGGTGAGGCAGGGGAAAAGATGTTGCTACGAACGCATATTCTTGACTTAAGATGTCCCGAGTCTGAACGTACTGTCGAGTTGGCGGAGCCCAATATGCCAGAAGCCAAATTTGACGCCATTCGGATAAATTCCTGGTCAATTTTCAAGGCACTGTACAAACTCCAACTCTTTGACTATGAAAAGGTCCATATTCCATACGTCTTCTGGAAACCTTTTGTGTTCTTCGTCGAAAACCTTGAGTATTTAGAGGACTACTTGGGGGATCTAGTAGCCACAAAACAGGCCCAACTGGAGAAGTAAGCATCTTTCTTGGCCACGTGGCTGCCCGCTAGCCATGTACTGAAGAGGTTACAATTAGTCCGAACCGAGAAAAACAAAGCTCCTTGGGCTCAATACCAATAATCACCGGTATAACCAATTACAAATACTAGCGTTAAGCTTGGACGCTAAATTTTGACCCATACAGGGAAAAAAAGTTGTCAGGCGGAACAAACCACTGCAGCGACTCCGTCCGACCCCCCACCCGAAGCGACACTGGATGCCAATACAACGAACGAACCAGACGACGTACTCGAGATTAATGACTTGAAATTCTTCGTCCGATTTGTGAAGGAAAATCTTAAAGAAGATTTGGAGAAGCAGAGACAGTTCCAGTCGGGAGAAGCCACTAAAGTGGCATTTGATGACCTTCATAACCTCTTCCGACCACTGCCTGGCTCTTACGTTGCAGGCTTTTCCAATGATACACTCCGTGCCTACCAAGTTGTTGGTGTAGGAGGTGGAGGCAAGAAGGAACTAAAATATCCCGAATACTCGGATCCGGAGAAGAGAAACATTGAAAAAAACACGCTAAAAGAGCCGTTCACATTATATCTCTTGTACCTCGACTTTGATGGCAATCACTTCTCAGCAATCCATGAGACGGTAATGGTCCAGGACTATGACGGCATGCTGCCGATCAAAAGCTTAAGGGTTTTTCCAGTTAATTTCCTTAGTCCTGAGGAAAGGAAAACCTTGGATGATCGTGGCGGGAGGTTTTTGGAATACGTACTCGGACAGGTGGATGACCGGGGTCTGCATAAATACTGTGCAGGAGTAAGCCTGAATGTAATTAGAGGATCGAAAGACCAGGCATGTCCTCTTATGTCTCCTGGCTTGGCAGTGTACATGCTGACAATCTTGATGTAGGTGGATAGTCCAGTCATCATTGATCACGCCTTTGCCTTGCAACAGAATCCGGAGTGGGTGCTCAAAAGGGAGTATGATGTCGGTGAAACACCGAATATATCAAGCAAGTGGGTTAGGTCGGGTCGTAGCGTCTTTTCCAGCGTAAAGAATAATTATCTTGGTATTGCAGGAGATTGGGCCAAACTTCGCAACAAGCGCCTTTTTCTGGACCAGTGTATGCGGATCCGAGAGCAGTGCTCAGGATCAACCAAGGACGTGATCGAGGCAATCAAGGCAATCAAACATATCACTCATTTCAGAGTTTTTGCATTTGTGCTGCGAAATCGTACATGGGGTAGATATATAACTGGCTTTTGGTATAATCAAAGATGATGCAAAAGCTAATTCGAACTAGTTTCTGTTAATATTGATGATGTTAGTGACATGGCCATGCAAAAAGAGGGATTTGACGCTCTTGTTTTGCCAAAGGGGCATAAAGAACTGGCGAAGGCGTTAGTCGAGATGCACTCGAACACCCAAAGCCCCCAGATGTCGACTCCAGCAACAGAGCAGAATTTCCAGTTGGATTTGGTGCGAGGAAAGGGTTTTTTCTCCCACAAATTTCGCAGTTTGGAATTTCATCTCAATCGTGTACGTGTCAGCTAACACATAGCAGGAAAGGGTTTAATTGTCCTTCTTCACGGAGCTCCAGGTGTAGGAAAGACGAGTACCGCCGGTCAGCTCCCAATATTATTCTTGAACTGCGTGCTGACATCGTCTAGAGTGCGTGGCTGAATATGCTGGAAAGCCATTGTTTCCAATTACATGTGGTGGGTGTAATTAGCATTTTGTTCTAATTTGCTTGCTGAAAACTCTAGGTGACATCGGATTCGAACCTCAAGAAGTTGCGAAAAATCTTGAGGATAACTTTAGGCTGGCACACAAATGGGACTGCGTCCTACTACTTGATGAAGCCGATGTTTTCTTGGCCAGACGTGATAGGACGGATTTGAAACGCAACAGCCTCGTGTCAAGTAAGATTTTTTCCCCAAGGTCCATTACCTAAGCGTTGTACATTTGTTGTAGCTGATACCAAAATTGTCACCAGTTTTTCTGAGGGTCCTCGAGTACTACTCAGGGATCCTTTTCCTTACAACTAATCGAGTCGGAACCTTTGACGAGGCCTTCAAATCCCGGATCCACATGAGTCTGTATTATCCGGAACTAAGCCAGAAAGCATATCTTCAAATCTGGCAAATGAACCTCAATCGAATAAAGCAACTTAGGCCAGATGTCAAAGTCGAAGAAAAGGCTGTAATGTCCTACGCCAAAAAAAAGTACTCGGATTTGGAATGGAACGGTAGACAGATTCGGAATGCTGTCCAGACGGCTTTGGCTCTGGCTGAATATCGCTCAAAGAACCCCGCAGATGCGCCTGAATATGATGTGCCTTCACCTCCCGTCATTGGAAGGGAGGATTTTGAGAAGGTTATAAAGGCAGCGAAGAAATTCGAGAGTTACTTGCACGACATCTATGGCAACACCGATGCCGACCGTGCCCACACCGATATGCTACGCGTGGATAAAGTACGCCAACCAACAGCATCCACGAAATCGAAGGGCGGGGCTCTTTTTGGCTGCGATTCTTCGTCTTCTGATGAAGAATCCTCCTCCAACGAGTCATCTTCCTCCAATTCTAGTAATACCAAGGCGAAAAAGGAAAAAGAAAAGAGCAGGAAAAAGAAGAAGAAGAAGAAGGCGAAGGCAAAGGAGCGGGCTAAGGCGAAGAAGCAGAAGAGTTCAGATTCCGATGACTCGTCATCGTCAGAATAATTGAGGACTATGGACTTCGGAGTCATTATGCTTAGGTTAGCGGTGCTTTGTTTGATAGCATTGTCAGAGTCTTGGGAGCTTCTCTTTTGCGTGGAAAAATTGAGTTTTGGTTCTGTGGTTCTTGAGGAATCTGTATTGTGCGGAGCGTGGTGGTACAGTTTGGACGATCTTATTTTTCGGCTTGTCATTTTTCTCACTCTTTAGATCACTGAATGCCTAAGGTGAACCAAACCTCCAATAAAATCTTTTCGGATGTCTTGTGCACATGTTTTTGTGACTGACCATCCAGATCATATCCCATTACGCTTCGTACAGCATACTAGCACCTCTTTAGACATCTTTGGATAGGAATGTTCGCCGTTGACGAACGACCATTTTGCGCTTTTCCTACAACCACAATCGATAACATATCGGAAATCCACATTGCTACCGCCACCTCCACCGTAGACCTTGAAAAACGTATCACCACTTGAAGCTTTATAATCCATTCGAGTGTGTCAACCCCGAGTCTGAGTAGATGAACATTTCCAAGCAGAAGGCTTGTATTGCTTTAAGCGAACTCTTCCTGGACATAGTGCTGCTAGATTACTACATAGATTGGATTGCTCTGCTGTTGCTCTCTCTCGTCTTCAGCGCTCGAGCGCCTTCTACGATATGACCTGTTTCCTGTTCTTTGGAACAATCGAACGAGTGTGGCGGGAGAATGGAGGGTACTTGACAGAGAGAGGCTACTCAAATACATCAAATTTAGGCGGGGAATGAAATCTGGTGGTGGGCATTGGAACCGTTCCATGCATTGATGTGGTGTCAGCTGGGCCGCTTCGTCATACCCGTGTTTGAGAAGATCAAGAAACGGCCTGCGGAGCTGGAAAGGTGGGGGAGGTGGAGAAGGCGGAGGAACCGTTTTGAGTGCGGCTAGACTTAGTCTCGGTGCGGGACACAAGTCGGCTCAGGTTATGTCAGAGTAATCTTAGCCCTATCTATCGCTACGCTAGCCTCGGCTACAGCATAGGTAAACATTACCCGTCAAACTGGGGAGGTGGGTGCGAGACGCCCAATCCGGCCGGGTTTGGAGTATAAATAGCATGTGCACCTTTGAAGTACCTCTCTACAGTATTATGTACCAGCTCAAGATACATGGCGGTGGCTTATGCTGTTTATATTCCAAACCCAGCACCAACAACAGCACATTTTTGCTGTGGATTTGTATATACAAGGGAACAACTGTCCCGCAGTAGATCGGTGGCTTAGGCTTAATCCCGGAGGATGAGATCCATGCATGCATCATTTTCTCGGCTTTGTGGTAGGGTTTAAACTTACTCGAGTCCCTTGGAAGCGAAGTATATCTCTCTTCATTTCTGAATTGTACAATTAGGGCTCATAACCTTAAATGTGCTAGGCTTACAGTAACGTTTTATCTCTTGCAACTGGATGGACAGGAGAAAAACGCTGATTGTGTGCATACATAACTTTGGGTGAAACGAGGCTCCGTTAGAAAGAACAGATCTAATCAGCAATCAGCACACAGCACAGCAGGATGCCACACGCACTTCAAAAGCCTAATAACTCGCCACCCCTCTCCCAAATTCCTTCTAGTATGTCGCAATCATGGCTTTCGCATACTTGTCGCAGCTCTATGCCATCGTCGTACTTCTTTTATGTGGTTTCCTTGCCATGCGGTTATTCCTCTGGAATGCTCTTTCACGCAACCCGAAACTTAGGCGACCGAAACACAAGGATTGCTGGCGAATATCAAACGTCCTAGCGCGGTGGAGTCGAGGTGACTTACTCGAGTTTCTCAGAACCGCTCACCCATCGCTGGCAAACTACGATGTACCGGACCAGCACTTGGTACTCTACCCGGCTTGCTCGGGCGGGACGCACACGGCATTGCTGAACCTGGAAAGAGGTGGGGTTGGTGGTGTGGTGGTAGTGTGGAGGACTACCCAGAGTACTTTTGGGAGCTCGACTCGACCACGCTCAATCCGATGCACTCAAACAACGGCCGAGAGGATTTGACAATTGATTGCTGCTTTCATGGCTTGACGCGGCTGAACTGCCCGGAAGGCGAGATCATTGCCGAGTGTGTATTCTCCTGTTTCTTTTCTTCTGGCTTGGATAGGAATCTGACAATTTTATGTGATAATGAAGCGTTGTGGCTGTTACCGGCCTCGCCGGGCATGCGCATGGATCCTGGAGGAACCGCCAGAGCGGCCGAATGTGGCTGCGAGATTTCCTTCCCAATACGGTCAGAAATATTCGGGTCATGACGTATGTCTACCAGAGCAACATTGCCGGGGATGTGTTGGACGATTTTCAGGGCATTTTGGAGTACAGGAGAGACCTTATCCATATGCTGGAAAGTGCAAGAAGGCAGCCCAAGGTATAAAAGCTCTAAGATACGACCTTTCACTAAAAAACCTAAATAAAATGAATGGCTGATGTGTCGATATCTTTATAGGAAAAGTCGCGCCTGATAGTATTTATCGGACACAGCATGGGTGGTATCTTAACTATTTAGGTACGATGATGACGATGTATGTTTTCCCCAAGTATTGTTCAATTGATCAAACATTAGGCTCTGCTTCACTCCAAGAACGAGCCACGGTACAGGTATCTCGTTGACTCGACATGTGCGTTATTCTTGTTTGGGACCCCTCACCAAGATCTTGCTGGGGACGATATCCTCCGCATGCTCGAGTCCCAGTCAGCTATGAATTCGTCCAGGGCCGAACTGGTTCGGCAGCTGAAAGCGGGCTCGACTCTCCTGGAAGGCCTCAGAGAGGATTCCTTGAGACTCTGGAAAAACCTATCAGTTTTCACTTTTTATGAGACGCAGTCAACCCCAAGTCTCAAAGAAGTATGTTTTATAAGAGGACGGTTTTCATTTCCACTTGCTTTGTGGTCTTAGCGCTGCACAAAATTTCTAATTTGACATTTGTTAGTCTACTACCACAGGCGTGTGGATGAGGAGCGGTGAGAAGGAATTGATGGTTACGAAACCGTCTGCCCAGCTATACTCGCCGGGCGAGCATCGCGTGCCGTACTATCTAACCATACCGATATGGTCAAGTTTATGAGTGCTGCCGACTCAACCTACAATAAGGTTGAAACGTTCATTCAAGACACCTTGGATAAAACCCAGCAACGTTCTAGTATGTGCTCCAGGTCCCAGCCTTGTGAAAATAAAATAAAAAGCTTTATGGCGAATTCGGAACATATTTACTGATGGGTTGTGGTTACAAGATGAGAAGTCACGCGTTATAAATAAAACCAGTAGGATACCACCCCCAAGACACAGCGATTTTTAATTTTAGGTCCCCCTTCGCTGTAGGATATATGTAGGACAGGTGGTCGCCTTTGTATGCATAATGCATAACGCAGAGTTGAAAATAATAATACCAGACAAAGGGGGAGAGATGGAAGTCTCGATTCTTTATGATATATTCCGAGTTTTTGTTTTTTTGTTTTAATCATAATATATTCCGAGTACAGGCTAGGCTAATCAATTGAGTTCCTATGTTCCAGAAAATGATAAGGTTAAAAAATGCCTGAAAAGTTTGAACCCAATATCCGATTGCGAAAGCTATAGAGATACTCTTTTCAGAAAGCGACACGAAGGAACCTGCCATTGGTTTGTTTCGCACGCTGAGTACCAGAACTGGTTGAGCAACCGTGAGGACAATCTATTCTGGGTTATCGGCGGACGCGGCTGCGGCAAGAGTGTGCTGTTGTCCGCACCGTCTAAATGGTTTCCGCATGCGCATCCCTCTCTGCAAAGAGACACTCTCGTAGCATATTTCTTCTGCGACGACAAAACGAGCAGCTGAAAACGTCCGAGGCGATCTCTTACAACAGATTCTGCGCCAGCGGCCGGATGCTCTCCAGTACTTTAAGGCCGAGATGCAGTACGAGTTGTTTTGTGACGCCATGCAGTGGAAGTTTGGCCCTTTGCACCGAGTTTTCGAGCGCGTAGTGCGTGATAGCGATGACGCTATTGGCCCAATGTGCCTTATTATCGACGCACTTGGTATGTTAGCAGAACGTTTTATATAACCCACATGCACCCGCTGATCATTCCGCGCCAGATGAATGTGAGGACACTCCACAGACGGCAGAACTTTTTGAATGGCTTTCGTAAATTTCAGTATGGCGCTCTGGTGAAAATTATACTTACAAGTCGTATGCACACCCCGTTTTCGGAACTGCTAGGGAGCAAGAACGTCACGAGGATTGACCTCGGTGCGGGAAATCTTGGCGATGATATTAAAAGTTTCGTTATCATAGAGTTGAAAAGTTAGCAGCGAAGAAGAGCCTCTCGAAACAATTAACCTAAAAAATACAGACGACCCTGATACAGCGCGCCGAGGGCATGTTTCTGTGGGTTTGACTGGTATTATATGAGCTTGACAAACTTCTGAGTACTAGAGATGGACCGATCTTGCATAAGCTCAATGGGATACCAGGGGACTTGCCCGGGGTGTATACAAAGATTTTGAGAGATATCGGGAAGGATTACCAAGCCGAGGCACGGGATATACTCCAATGGCTAGTCTACTCCATCCGACCCTTAACCCTAAAGGAGCTGGATGTAGCGATCGCTGTGCCGCCGACCCACACTTGCGCATCAGCCTTGGAGACCGAACGAAATCTCGAGCACTATCTACGATCGTTATTTGGGCCACTGGTCAAGGTGCAGCAAGAAGGACAGTGCATTTGGTCCATCAGTCCGTCAAGGACTTTCTCAGCGACACGGACTAGTTAGAAAGGCACAGCTCTTCTGACGCCGGCATCGAAGAAGACCCACGGGCACTGTTCTACACTTCTCCACTAGAAGCTAACCGTAGACTTGCTACTACTTGTTTCACATATCTATCTTTTGAAGAATTCGAGCAAGCAGTAGGGAATAAATTGATATGGGGGGACGAGTACGACCCAATTATACAGTTTTCTGGGAATGGTGCCCTCCATGCTCGCAGCGTTTTCGAGGGACCGTTTCAATATAATCAATAGGCGACAGGAAAACAATCGGTGGTTAGTGAATTTGACTGAAGGAATGAGTTGTTATGGATTTTATGGATGCTGTAAATTGTGCATAGTGAGTACCAGGAGAGGGGGGTCTAATGATCTGAGGGATCTGACAGGTAGAAGGTGTTCCTTTTGCGCTCCATCACTGCTATAATTTCCGCCTTTCCCCTATCGTAAGAGTTTAAACTGTCTCTAGAAGAACATAATCAATAGATATAGCACAAGTACAATCGTAGACAAGAAGGAAGGGGTGGCTAGGGCGGCTTGCAGAAAGTGTATATTGAGTTGCTCTTGTTTGACGAAGATAATGGGCTTTCGCCCGAGATCATCGACCGGCATTATGTGACTGCTTGGTAGTTACGTGGGTTGCCATTCTTAGTATAGCATTGTGGACTTTGTGTCCTTATTAGCTTTCTCCTTTTCTCTCTTTAGACTTCAGACTTGGATAGACAGACTAGACAACAGACAAGCTTTCCACCCACCGCAGAGTATACGTGTCAACAGCTCTGCTAGGCGTCTACAGAGAATTTGAAAAACGTATTTGCAGAGGGGCAGTGAAACGTATCGAGGCTCCCATTTCAGACATTACCAACACTCGGCTTGTCTTAAATTACCAGTGATTTCCAAGTGTAACGGGGATCGGTCATAAAATCGTCACTCGAGGCACGTGAATTCAAAAGAGTGGACGGTGGCCTCGATCCCCGGCTCAAGTAAGTTTGGCGTGATGAAATATGATGGATGAGTACTATGTAGCACAACATGTGATGTAACTGCGTCATTTCAAAGACTATGCGTCGCGTAGGGGTCCATGGGAAGCTTGTTATGAGCTGCGTAAAGCGTAGTCTATAGTCGATTTGCACTTTCGCTGATGCTGGTACCGCATCGTCATATCAATGTTTGGGAAGATTAAGAAACCGCTTGCTCAGCTGGAGAAGGAGAAGGCGGAGGATCCAGTGAAGGTGGAAGAAGAGCGGCTTTTGAACGTCTTTGAGTCCTCTGCTTCGGAGTTTGTCACGTGAATCTCGCATGTCGCAGGTGAGACTACGTAAGTAGCGAGCTTGCGAGCTAGTTCAGACTTTTTGATGCTACTTGAGCACTCGGGCACCCATTTCTGGAAGTAAACCACACGAACGGGAATTATCAGAACGCCACGCACCGAACTGGGAAAAACTCGGGAAGAAAGTGTAGATTCACACAGATTAACGTCGTCTCAGCCTCTTCACTCCCAGTCCCCTTAGTCAACACAAAGTAAATTCCGAAAATGGGATGTCCGAGCTCTTTTTCCATGACTCGAGTAAGTGCTTAAGCAGGCTCAAGATTGGAACCTTTGGCCAGAAAGTAACCGCTGCCCGCAAAGGTAGGTGCGAGACAACCTAATCCACTACATACACCCTCACATACAAACTTCTTGCCTTGTCGCAGTCGCTCGGCTACCCTCTTCCATTTTCTTGTTTTCTCACATAAAATCACCGCTCCCTCTGCCAAACAAAGCTTCATATCATGGCTGCGCCAAATTTTACCCGCGCCACCTCCAACAGGGAAGCCTTGCACTTTAGGACTGTAACATTGCTGTTTCGTAGACCGCTTAAACACAATACGCCACAACCATCCCTGCACAGCATCAGCATAAATTCGAGCGAATGCTGGCTGCATCTTTCTACTGTCGCGCGGAGGAGAAATTGTAGCCTGCATCCCGAAACGCACCATCGAGAGAATCACGCTCTTTGCATGTCCGACAGGACTCAACAAGAGATACTATTCTCGACTTGATTGTTCGTTGCTAAGAACCGGGTACTCTCGGACTGCTTACTGGCATAACATAGGTGAAATGCAGAATGTGCGTAGAAACATGATTAATTTCGAAGTAGGCGTGCCACGCCATTGGAGAATACGGTTCAATATCTACTCTAAATCTGGTAAGATACGTACGCACTTCTCTGCTCTACAAGTAATTTATGTATCTGCACGGGCAAGGGACCACGAGCAAATCGTTGCGGAGCTTGTCACTAAATGTACAACGCCGGCAATAGTACCAAAAAGATCTTCTGACCCCCAAAAACGCATCCTATGACTTATGCCCTTTCCAAGAGTAGACTACAGAGCAAAATGATGCCGTATAAGCATTTAAAGGTCCTGCAGTTGTTGAGTCCGACTGCCATCCAACTCCACCCTTCGGAGGATTTCTTCGTTTGTTGATGCAGCGGAGCGTAAGGTTCTTTTGCAGGCCATTGAACGCCTCAGGGCTGATAGAAGTCCATATAGTGCACTGCTTTCTCAATTAGCCAAGGACAACAGAGCCGGAGGGACCCAGTACCCCGCATGATGCCCAACCACTGCTATTACAGTATCTTGGTTGATCCTACAATTATCAAAGAGGCTTCAATCACATGCTCGTGACTTCAGGAGCAGCCACAAAGCCTGCAGGCTTTCAGATATCCCCACAGATCCGGTCAGCCCGACTTCATGCACGCCAGCCGGGCCGCTTAGGAACATTGGGTGTTATGCCGCAATTCAGCGAGAACTGTCTCAGCTTTCCGGTCGCTTCCAAAACTACCTATTTTACGGCAACTACGTTACGATCTATAGCTGTGTCCTTCCCCCCAGGTCTTCCACGTGTGGCTCATGAGCGGGTTGTCCGTAAGTTCGAAATATCCTGCGTACGTACCTAGAGGAGGTTAAGGTGAGAAGCTGCTTGAATTACTCGGAAGAAACTAAAACACTTGGATTGGAACGCCGTGCTCTGATTGCGGATGGTACGCCATTTACTTGAACTTGGATAGGGAGATGTTTAGTCGCTATGGGTGGTTTGTTGTCCGGTTCAGTTTGGTCTGGGGGCTTTCTATTCGTGATTTTATCCGGGCAATTCCATTTGTAGTTTTATTACAGTCTGCCATATGGCTACTTAATTTCCGCTGGCGGCTAGCGCCAGTTACATAAACGCCGTCTAATATGTACGTAAACTCTACTTTCATTTTTTTATTCCCAGAGACCCCAAGCGACATTATACCGGAGTCCACTTGGCACCGGTGATCTCCTCTATATGGTCGAAAACAGCGGAACCATTCACGAATAGTCCGTCCAGATATATGCAAAACCGCCACATTTGGTAGCCTTCCCGAAATATTCTTATGTGGATGGGTGGAATGCGCTGGGCTGGCGCGTATGTTCTCTAAATACCGTCACGGTGGTGACGCAAACTTAAGTATCTGGAGAGGTGGTAAGGCTGGTGAGGCTGGTGAAAAAGTCCATGGAGATTTTTTACGCATACAGCTGTTACAATCACCAAAAAACCCTCCGGACAGCTGTTTACCTTCGTCCTCATCCGCGAAGCCCAGCGTTCGCTTATCCCGAGAAAGAGATTATATATTTCTCCGCTCGAAACGACAGATTGGGGTCGAAAACCGCTAGGCACGAGGGCACTAAGCTTTACAGTCAAATAATCCCCCTCACAGCTGCGAAATTCTTCATTGCGAACGCGTACTCCGTCAACTCAGTCACCGCCACCGCCACATCCACTTCCAGCAACAACTCATTAAGCGACGGCTTGGACTTCTTGGGAGGAGTATCAAGGGTTGTGTATTCCTCCCGTAGCTTCTTGAGGTTGGTAGTATCGGAGTTCACGCCGAGCTTCTTAGCCGTGCGAGCTATTACTTGACTGTAGGCGTTCTGTCTCGCTCTCTTCGAATGTTTATGACATACTAAGCTTGAGCACCAGAGTAGCAGTCCGCTGGAGGTAGATGTACATCTCGGTGGAGGTGGGGGTTGGCGGGATAATCCTCTGCAAGCAGTCGAATTGGTCCTTGTAGCGCGGCAGAGTAGAGAACTTTGGAGAGCTTTCTAGCTGAGCGAAGACATCCGCAAGCGCGGCAGAAGCGACAGTGGAGTAATTGTCTGCGGGAATGTGAGCCAGTACAGGCTAATCTTGGCGAGAAAAGCGTACCCGACATGCTGTGGTGGCGTGGAGCATGTGGAGTGCATAGACCCTGATGGAGAGACGGCGCGCGCTTCTTGGGGTCTGCGGTTGTCGTTGGAAGGTCGCAGTTACGGGCTTCGGTTTCGGCGAGGCGACGGTGTCTGGAAGAGCCGCGCCTGTTGAGGTCCACTCTAATTGTTGTGTCCCTGCCACCCACCTACAAGCCTCTGAAACACCACCCCAGTAGCGGCTCCCCCGAACTCTGGCCTATCGGCATACTACCTCGTGCTAAGTTTGCTTTTACCTAAGTTTCTCGCTTTCCTACTCATTACCTACTCGAGCACTCCTCTCGCGTGTCTGTTATCCGACTTTATCGCTGGCGCTAAAACCTCGCTTCTTTCATGTAGTATTCAGTCTAGTTAACGTGCTTTGCGCTCTGTTCAAACATTCTAACCCGATGTCGCGTACCTACCTTTTATCATCCAGCCAGTTACACACATGGAGCGGTTGACAACGTGCATTACTGTGTTGAGCACCCTTAAGCCAGCAGGACTCGTTAGAAACATCGCGCTTCTCATTCTACCGCCAATACATAGTCTAGCGAACGCAGACAACTTGACCTGGTCACGAGTCTCTTCCACTTATAGGTGGAATTTAGCCCAACTAGTTTAGAGCCCAGTACAAAATGTTTTTCCCGTATCTTGAACTCTTCTTTCCGTATAAACCTGGCACAAACCTGTAGTGTTGAAATTCTCACTGAGTTAACCCATGAAGTTTTCTAGGCTTTCTCATAACTGCACCCTTGCAATGCCTTTCCCTTTTTATCACTTGAAGTTTCATCTTAATGTACACTGTATAAATATACACAATGGAGAGTCTGATTCGAGGCTATTCAAACTCTAGAGACTTTGTGGTTGGCTCTGGAGTCAAATTTAGAGTATTTGGCTATGATAATCACAATGCGAAATTCTGTTCATATAAATTGAAGGATTGCTTCAGAATGGCCATTGGGAAATATTGGGTTTGTGATTTTTAAAGTAATTGGAGATCGCCTGTCTTTGCTATCATGATCACTACCCTTGTCTGGTGTTATTCACCCGGAGTCAACGGCACAAAGTCGCTAATTAGCCGCACAGATCCACCTGCCTGTAGAGTAATGGCCCAACACACATCTCCCTAAAAACCCAGATACCCCAGGTTCCTCCGTTACTTCCTCAGCCCAGTGATACCACTGCCCCCTATGGCCGACGCTATAAGTTTGGGCGCCAGCGTCCTAGCCTTCGTCACTGTTGCCGCGCAGCTTACGAGGATCACCTACACCTTTTTCGACTCGATCAAAGATGCACCTGAAGACATCAGACGCCTGCCCGAGCGGCTAAAGGACCTGCAGTTCATACTGCAGCAAATCTATCAACTAGGAACTATAAACCCGCAATATGAAGCGGATCCGGACATACGAGGGTACTGGGACATAAAAGCAGCGAAGCTTCAGCGCGATTTTGACGAGTTTCAAACATTTGCCGAAGGATTGAAGGCGAAAGATATCAGAGGAAGAGTCAAGTGGTTTCTCTCGGACCACGACAGGGCGAAGAAAATTTTGTCGCTTCTCTGCGAGGATATCGAGGTGCTCAGATGTCTGCATCAAATCATGGAGTCGTGTGTATTCTTTCTCGACTAGGATCGCAAGTGGGAACTTACGATCTTACAGCCATCAAATCCATTACAACTTTGAGCAGTTTTCACAGAGTAACGTCGTCATCACGAAAGGTTTGACGGATGTACTACAACAAGTTGATCAGATAAAGGGTACTATGGTTACAAAGGACGACCTTGTCCGACAACAGGGTATCTTATTGGCCAAGGCACAACCGAGACACATCGACGGTCAGGGGCGAACTCAAAATACACATTCAGAGATGATTCTTACAACGACAATCAACTGGGGTCGACAAACAGTCTATGAACTCCCAGTTGGAACTCTGAAGTTTACCTACGGCTGGGGTGTCGAAAAATCATCTCAGGAAAGGGAATATTCGGCCCGTGGGAGTTGGGAATTCCAGCCAGCATCATGGTTTTCGCACAGAGCATTTCTCACAGAAGCTGCCCTGCGGATACAATGCATCGGACAGCTCGTCCGACCAAGCTTAAAAGTCAATTTGAGGGCTGCGGTGGTTTTGTCAGACGACCATCCAATATTTCGCTGCATTGAAGATGGAGATGTGAAAGGCGTTCATCAACTTTTGGATGACCATGCGTTCGGAGCCGAAGATACAGATAGACATGGGTATACGATTATCCATTCTGCGGCTTCTCACATATCGAGCAATTTGTCTTCTGCAAGTGTACAGGGGACTATAGAGATACTGCGCCTTCTAATTAACATAGGCGTGGATTGTAACCAGGGCGCCGGCGGATCGTAAGTGTTGCTAGCCATACAAGGATTTTACTAATTCCCCTACAGGACTCCTCTAAATACCTTGGTGTGGGGTAAGGAGCCCAGCGAACCGCTTATCGAGGCCTTGAAAGTACTCCTTGATGCTGGATCAGAGAACCAGTTCAATATGGGGCCCCTTTTATTCGAGTCGGTTATGTTTTCGTCGCATCTAGACAATCAAAGGCGTGACGCTTTTATGGATGGTTTTGAAGATTATGTTTCGGAGTTGCTCAATGCGAACATTAATCATCTCACAGACAACGCAATAGATAATTTGGGTGGAATCCTGGTTTTAATATATTGTAATGATCCACGAGTCAGCAAGACCCGAAGACTGTGGCAAAAGGCACGTTCCCATTTCCGTCTGGATGCCGGGGTCGGAGTCCATCCTTGCAATATTATGGCGACCGATATTTTCACTTTGGCTCAACAACCAGGTGATGGTTTCCCGCCAGGTACCAATGCAGCGACACAGATGATAGAATGGGCATATGAAACAGCCAACAGCGAAGCAGCAAATCATCTTGCATCTTTACTTATACCTCTTTTTCCAAAACAATACTGGCTTTTCGACAAGCCAGACCTTCTCCGTGTCAGTGACTTTTACACCGTGAAGACTCACTGTCTTCGAGACGATTACATAAATCAGCTAGAGCGTGCAGGTGCTGATCCGAAGTTGCTGCGGTATTGGCTCATGACGAGAACGACGGACTTGACTACGTGGCGGCGGTATTTTGAACAGGGCATCCATACAGAGGCGCTGAATTGGTTCCTCATGGACATCGTTCCTCTCCCAAAAGAAAATATTGACTTCTTGCTAGCCAACGGTGCTGATGGTAACTATGTCTTCACTAATAACACGGAAACCTATAAACAGCAAGCACGGACCCCTCTAGCTGTCGCTGTAAGTCATGGAGATTATAAGCTTCTGCAGTATCTACTGGACGCTGGCGCAGATGTTCTACATGACGCTGAGAACATAGAACTATCCGCAATTGCCCGCAAACATGAGTGCTCTTGGCTAGTAGACATGCTTGAGAAACTCGAACGCGAAGAGAGGTTAAAACGGAACATCGCAGCACCAATCGGTAATCCATCTTTCACATTCCATTTCTTCTGCTGAGACTGACGACTAATTTTTAGTGGTCGAATCTCTTCCACCACCATCGAATACGCTCCTGGACCATTTGGTCCTCGTATTTGGCTTCTTTCTTACGGTGCTCGAGTGGAGTCGTCACTGGCTCCTCTGCGGAATCGGGTGGATTTTGAGGAATGGATGGTTGATGCGGCTCGTGTGGCGGATATTATGCATTGCGTCGTGGCTTGTACGTGTCTGTGTAGTAGAATGTGGATGGGCAATCTTTGGTGGTGTGATGATAACCTGGTATTCGTGATTGCGGCGAGGGATTTGGATTGTCGATTCTTGAATGCGAGGCATGTCTTTGTAATTATATTGTATTCGGCTGCTAGCGGCCATGACATACATTTTCCTCCATTTCCCTGCCACTTTTTAAAATCAACAAAGGAAATAAGCTAAGTTGTGACCCCCAACCACTACCGCGAGGCGTGTCTTGAGGTGGAAGGGAACGGAGAAGCGCTTGGAAATGAAGGTATAGAGGTAGGGATGACTTGAATTTTGGTTATTTGAACGGGGAGATGGTAGTTGGGTGCTTTCGGTGGAGGAGGAAGCAGTAGATATTGGTATATATATATTGGTTTTAAGATTTATGTATTTTCTTTCCATACACAATCCATGACTATTTGTAAACTGGTGTCAATATATATTACATATTGGCTCGCGAATGCACATACCAATGATTGCGGTTCCTGTGAAAATGGCGAAGGCTAAATGAATATGTGCATGTTAATTGTACATATACAAAAGAAGACATTCCTTTGAGTCCTCCGAATCTTTCCACATCGCGGAGCAAATGAGGACGTCTAGTAGAAGAATAAAGAATATGTACTGAGTAGTGGTGGTGACAGCGGTCACAGTTCATCAGTTCCCGAACCTTTTCGCGCTTGCAGTCCTTTAAAGTTCATGAACAGGTCGAAAGCTCCACCAATTTCCCCACCAGTTTTGAAACTAGCGCGCGACTGAACATACTCAGGTCAGACTGTAGAAGATCGGACGCTCCTTTTCCGGCAGGTTACCAGCGAGAACTGTGAACGCTACATACAATATTAGGTAAAACGCGGATTGAATATTAGCAGAAAGGGCAACAATTAGTGCACTTTGACTTCACTTTCATATTTACCCCTGGTCAACAGTGACTCAATCCTCAACTCTCACAGCAAAATTCATTAACAATTCATTCCTCTTCGCCTTGCTCTTGTAAATCAGACTTGAGTAAGACGAAAATCTAGCCATGAGAGCTCTGCAGGTAGCGTCGTTGACGGAGAATGGAAACGGTCAAAATTAACTTTTAACTTTGTTCATCAGCGTCGTCATCGGCCGTTTCTATGGTCCTGTTTCCACCACGTACTCCTAAAATATCACGTCTAGTCTGTGAGATTCACTCAAACCACTAGGGGCAGCTTCTGTACGACGCATACGCCCAAATTTTCTCACTAAAACCCGTTTATTCACAACAAGCCAGCCATAATGCAGCTCCGCCATGCGCATCGCAGTAGTATATACCGAGTCCCCAGCCTCCGCAATATTTACTCCCCTTCCATATCTCCCTACCTCCAAACTATCCCTCTCCCCCTCCCTTCACCCCATCATCGTATATCACCCGCCTGCCCCGCTACCCCTAAGGTTGAATATCCGAGTCTAGTGGCAAGAGCGGTAAAGGGTGGCGCCGGCATACCCGGGGATATACCCGAAGATCCTCTGTACATATCCTAAGTCTTCCTCCTCCTTCTTTCTCTCTATACCATAGTCTATGCACACGGTTCTTCTCTACATATCGCACACCTAACCAGATCCCCAAATCTCCTCCTCAGCAAACAACCTAACCTGCAACTTCCCAAAGCTCCCTTCAACAAAGCCCTGCGAGATCTGCGTCTCCCACACCCACCTCGCCTCTCTTGACAGCCTCAAATCTTCCATTCCACATGGCCTTCCTTCAGGACCGGGCTTTACACACGTCGCGATGAGTTCTGGGATCGATGCGATGACAACTTCTCTCCATTAACACCACGCAGACAGAATAGAACAAGAAGCAACTCACGTTTCCCCTCTCCATCCACCCTCACAAAGCCATACCGAATCTTAACATCCGCAGCATTGACATTATGCAAACTCGGCACAGCGCTCACGAAAACCGTCCACGACCCCGTCGCTTCCGCAGACTCCAGCACGCTAGAAAGAATCGCCTTCTTTTCTGTCCGTCGTTTCTCGCTCCACTCGTTGAAGCGGTGGTAGTAGTCGTAAGTCCGGAGCTTTCCCAACCCCCACACCTGCAGGATATTCACAGGATTACAAGCGGAAAAGATCTTGACCACAACCTCGGGGTACTCGTGGAAATCTCCAGTCCCAGTGTTGGCAAGGCACCAGATGAACTCTATCAGATTTGCGGCCGCAGTGCGTGGGTGCGCAAAGTTGAATGGTACGTGGATTGGAACTGCGTGGCCTTCGAAGCCACTGTGGCTGCTCGGGATGGGGAAGCAGATTACTGTTGAGGAGACAGAGTTTGGGGATGCGGGGCCGAAGGGGTGTGGGATGATTGGCATGAAGTCGCCGGTGTGCGCGGAGATGTCGAGGGGGGGTAGGGCGAGGGCTGAGAGGGCTGAGGATTGGACGGTTAGGATGTCAGGGCAGCTAGGGGTGGTGGTGGGGGAGAGAAGGGACCGAGGAGGGAGAAGGAGACCACGGGGTTGGAATGTAGATAGGTTCACGATAATAAGTTTTTCGATCACGATGTAGTTGGGGATTGCGGAAAGGATGTGTTGGACGCAGGCGCACGTGAGGTTGGGGTTGGCGCTGAGGTTCAGGTCTTTGATGGTGTATCTCTGCGCAGGCCCATCCCAGCTGCTGGTAAAGAAGCTCTTGAAGACTGAGGCAATGTGTTGTGCGGTCATGGTGCTGAATGGGAGAATCGACATGTTGAGGTCATCGATGCGTTCGTGTTTGTGGAGGGCGTTGAAAGCGAAGGAGAGGAGCTTAATTGCCGACGATGACTTCTCCATCACATTGACTCTCTGTTCTCCCTGCGTGATAATATGTGATAAGATAGCCGGTGGCAGATCGGGGAAGATGTCCAAGTCACGGCAATCCAGCCAACAATTATCGTCCTGCTCAAAAGAACTCGAGACGAGTCGTTTGACCGAGAGATCTCTTAGACTTTGCACTCCGCCCTGGTTCTCACCGACATCAGCATCCCGCAGCCCTGTTTCGCCAGAAAGGAAGGAGCCCCTTATGCGAGTATGTCTCGAAGGCCAGATCTCCCATATCGTTGCTTCCGTCATCACGGGTACGTTTTCGAGGTGCAGCATGGTAGTTGGTTCGGGTATCCCGCTGTACAAATTAGCGTATTGCTTTGCGGAGAGGACTTCGTCGCCATTCTCGCCCATCCAGAGAAAACAGTAGGCAGGAGCAAAGGGGTCCGTGATATCCAGGACTGTAAAGCCATCGTTGTTATCACCTAATCCCATCAGTCATATACCCAAATAATACGATGGGGCTGTACTTACTCCGACAGTAATGAACCCATGGCGGATGAAACCTAGTGGACTGCGAAAGATATCCCGACTCTGGATTCCAGGAAGCAACAGCAGATACCAATGTTGCAATAATGGGACAAATAGTTTCTTCGGTAGCTGCTCTCTTTTGATCCCACACATTGCTTCCATAATTCTTCCACGAGACTGGATCTAGGGTACCCAACTCTGCCGCGACGGCCGGCGCATTTTCTCTGATAGAAGTAATGAGCCTATAGCACGCCCCGAGCGCTGTCATCCCGAAGTGCCACTGGTGGTGGAGCGCAAAAACGCAACGGTACTCGGGATTGTTGGAAATGGGAAATTTTGTTGTTTGGGGTGGTTTGGTGGCTGAGCCGAGGTGTTGCTGGGAGGCTCCCGCAGCTGCATGGTCATCACCGTGCTGTGGTTGGGCCGGAGAATTCGCAGTCGGTGGAACGCGAGAGGGACTCTTTCGAGGAGAAATACGAGCAACGATAAAGATCTGATGGCGCTGACTCATGGCGGCAGGGGCAGGGAGGTCGGAGATTTAAGATATGATACCGGGAGCGATACGCAGCTTCCGACGTCACACGATAGGAATCCACACCTAACCCTCGTTATAAATGAACTTCGCTCAGCTCAGTACGGTTATGTTAAGACCAGGGTTTACGCAGGTCTAAGTCGCTGGGTTTGTCTTTCGTGATTGTGGACAGACGGGTACGATAAGTTGAGTGTAAAGAGGAAGAGGAAGAGGAAGAGCCTGAGGATCAGCCGCACACTTCAGACGAACAAGAAAAAAAAAACCAAGATCTTCTTATTGGCTCTTATGCACCACACACACAGCAATATTTTATTGCTGGCATCGTGAGTGAGTGTTTGTGAATTGAATAGGCTAGTCCTAAATAGGAAGGCCAATTGGGATACCCTAACCCTTATACAGCGACGATTGACTCGATGCTTTGAGGTATATAAAAAACCAAGCCAATAATGAGATGTCCATATTAAACTCAACGCTAAGGAAAGAATTTAAGTCATTGGTTTCAGGGTACCCCGCAAATACTGCAGAAACTTAGGTCATCTGAGCGAATAAAGCAGGGCGCAGGTAAAAATGGTAGCTTCCATTAGAATCACATTGTCAAATACAACAAATAAAGTTTGCTTCTCCCTTAAGAGTCAGCGATACATAATAAGCCATAGCTATAATCCCCGTAACACGACCGAATATCACTTCCAAATACTCCAAGCGTCAAGTGCGTCCTCGGGTTTCCGAATAAGGCGGAACGATTGCAAGAATGACGGCCCAAGAATAAGTCATATCAATAGAAGGTTCATTTCCATACTGCGTATTACCTATCAGCGACTGATACCTTGGCAGATTGGATTGCAATACATATACTGATATGAATGAACGCAGCCTCTCTATTCCTAGGAGCGTTCAGCCAACATACAGAGGTGTGGTCGACAAGGCTTCCAACATCATGATCACGGATAAGATCCTATATCTGCATAAGCAAAATCTAGTGGTGATATTGCGCTGTGCGAGTTCTCACCTGTAAGATCTCACTGTCTTCATTGAAGTCCCCGTGATGTGCTAGCTCAGTGAACCCTCTACCCAAACCTAATTCCCTTCCCGATGAGGCGGCTTGCTCTGGCTTAACCTCCCATCCAATAACGGTCCTTCGACATTTCAACGCCTCAAAGCGTTTCTCGAAACTCTCCAATTCCTCCTCATGTTCCACTCTGCCATCATTTTCACGGTATATAAGTTTTAGCTGGTCAGTCTTTTTCTGCTGGAACGACTTTAGATTACGATACATGGCCCCTGTGTCCCTACTGTCGTTCTAGGTTGCGTTATACAGTGGGCGAACACTAACAGGGATCGAAAGGTGTGACAATGCGGAATATACAGCAGCATCGATACCCTTGAGAGCCACCGGGAGATGTTGGTGTCCTTCTTTGTCATGATGGGCGTAGCGGTGGTCGCAGAACAAGCCCAGAACCCCTCCTTGAGGCATGAAACTAGAGCTGGAAAGCAGGTCCCGGACTTGAGAAAAGAGCGGGAGGGATTCTACGGTGAAAAGTGGGGTACGAGGAATGGTGTCCAGAAGACGATCGGCGTCAAAGTAGAGATTGTAACTACTCGTGATATTAACAAGCTGTATGTTTAAACGCCAGTAGTGTGGCACTTACGTTATTGTGCACCGATATCCGCGTTTCACCTGTTGCACCTCGTGCTCACAGTCGCTATAGAAGGCCGCCCACTGTATAGCAGTGGGATTTTCTCCTCCCCAGTTGAACTCTACGCTCCGGCCATTGTGTCGGACGACCAGCTCCCCACCTAGTATCTCCATCAACAGTCGTAAGCATTTTGGGAGTAATAGAGTGAAAGTCCGATGTACTACCTTCGTGAGGACAAGGAAGACAAACAACCAGGCTTCCAAATTGGTTTTGAGACCTTGGGGTATCTACATGCGCCTTGAACATATCGGATGGCCCGGCGTAGATCTGGGGTGGATCGTCAGCATAAGAATAATGAATCTTTGATAACAAAAAGACAACAATGGAGACTAGCGTTCAATTTGTATAGCTCCGTCACGATGTAAGGCTTCAGCCCGGTTCTGTGCGTATAAACACTAGGCAACAGTATTTGCTGAATGGCATTGACAATACCGTGGTCATAGGGATGGAACCTGGCGACAAATTTCTCATTATCCAGCTTCAATGCTGACCGATAGCTCTTATCCAGTAATGACTCTCCTTTGAAGCCAAAGCTGGCAGGATCACACGCTTGGGCAAGCAGTTCAAGTGATGACTCCATGTTCTCTGGTGGAAATTTGAGCGCATGCATCGTGGCTGCGTCGATGGAATCTCGAAATGCGACAGTAACGCTGTGTCCATCTATAGCACCACCGCAGACAAACGTTGCAGCAGCCTTTTCACCCTCGATAGATGCGCGAATATCAAGAAGGAGTTGATGTTCTAATTTACGTTCCAGGTTGCGAGGAATCTTGCCGGTAAGATGTGGCTTCGGCAGCGACTTGGCGATACATTCGTTGATTTCATTCAGAAACACATCCGGCTCTCGTTGCTTGCCAGACCACACCTCAACTGACCGCTGTTGTTCCCTCAAGTGTTTCATCCGCTTCTGAACACTTCGCCTCAGTACCCTCCAGTGGTCGAAGAAGTCCCCTTCCAAACCCAAGTCTGATAGGAACTTTTCGCGCGCTTCCTGTGCTTCAGGAGAGTGGAGGTCGAGAGATTTTTCTTGGTGCTCCCCTTCAAGATGCGGAACAGCCCGGCCGCGTAAAGCAGGTCTTATTTTAGGTGCCTCTTTTCCAGGCCGTGGGACTTCGGACTTCTGCACACCTTTGTCGACAATCCAATGATCCTTGAATCCAGCCTTCTTCAAGCGACCGAGAAAAACGTCGACGGCAGCGTGCCATTGTGCATCCTACCGCAATGTCAGAGAAACCTATGCGAGCGTTCAGTTCAAATTACTTGGAGAAATTGGTTCTTGATGAGTTCCGCCAGTTCTTCATCCGTGTATGGTGGAATAGAGGAGCCCTCCTCGTTGGTGGAATCCGAACTGAGTTGATTCTCCATGGCCGAGTGTAGTCGAGAGGTAGCGTGCTGGGCAGAGGAAATGGGGTGGATACAGATGGTAGTTAAGTTCCTATTTATCTCTTGATTTAATTAAGAGGATTTTATCTAAACCTTAGTAGGTACATTACTTACTTGCATACTTAACCTTCCAGTATGTATGTTTGCTTACATTCAGACTGTTGATTGTGCATACTCACTCACTCCGGGAAGCAAGACCATGCTAATCTCCGCAGGCAACAAACCGCTCTGGGGATGGCGAAATTTTGAAATTTCACAAATTGATTGGACCCGAGAAGTGCCGGACCCAACAGCCAACAGCAGACTCTGACTCACTCCCCGCCATAACAACCAACGGAATATACTGACTCACCCATTTGCCAACGCGTCGCGACAAACGGCAGGACGCGTATAGGGTAGATGCAACGTCATGTCACGGCTTGCGGGGATTGATATTACTAGGTATGAATCAACGCGGTGATGCAACGACGCGGAGACCAGAACACGAGAAAACAGCCATAGGCTGTTTCGTTTTGAGTTCTAACGACACTAGCACCCCTCCATTGTTCTTATCACCTGCAGGCAATTCTACAAAGAGTACGCGAGACAATCGGTGCAAGAGAGGCCCCGCAAATCACATACACCACAAAGTCATTGCTTTTGGGGGAGAGCAGAATCATGTTGCCTCATGCATACAAGAGCTAACACGCATATTTGTTCTTATAGAAGCCAATTGGTTTCTCCGAGTGCAGAATAATCGGTACTTGCTACGGTCCGCCAGAACCGGACATCCGTTCTACAGATATCGATTGATGCATTCTGAACAAGGAAATCATGCTATGCCCTTATCATGTACCTAATACTGGACGAGCGACCTTGATACTGATTACCACCTTTTCAGCGATTTGTAGCCTTTATTGCAGTTCATGAAGTCATGCTGCATCAGCAGATAGACTCCGTGATGTACGTGTTTCCACAGATACTTATATATCGCTTTTTCTATTGCATCTCCCCAATCTTATGGCGTAAAAACAAAACGGCATGTCCTGAGAAGAGTCATTGCAGTTACGATAACCACTCACTGTTTGCGCGGATATCAAAGTCTAGATCTCACGTTATAGTTCGAAACTCTTCAGGCAACAACGCAATATGCTCAATTTTCTCTTTAGGCTCAGTTCGCTTTTAATAAAGGCTAATATATGCGCAGGGTGTGATATCAATTCCCGTATTGGTCAATCTGAGCATGTCATTGATACTACGAGTGACAGAATAAGATGCTCAATAGTGTTAGGTAGCTCGCCCTCAGCCCTGGACGTACCTCTTCTTTCATTCATCGGACTTTCGCATTTCTCTTCCTGGTCGTCATAACCCACCAAAACCAGCCACTGACCTGCTCTAAGTCCCGGGATCACGAGATAATACACTACGGGCTTCGTAGAAATCTCGTCCCATTTCGCCCCTAATCCGTCGTCAGTCTCATCCATTTTCAGTGGTTTTCGACAGCCCGTTCGTCTTGAAACATCCATCCTTGTTTATGTTCCGCCCGGTTGGCGCACTGGCCACTTTTCACAAACTCAACACATTTCTAGTAACTTACACCGAAATCTACATATCCAGACACTTAACTTCGTTTCAATTCACCTCCTAATATAGCGAGTTCGCATATCAGCCATCTACTTCACGGACTGACCCAAAGAAGGTTACATCCCGATATTCTGAGGTCTATCTCCACTAGCTGACAGTGCGGGTAGTTCAGATGGTAACATCGAGGGCTCTGATGCCTACATGCAGGACGCAGTGAAGTTGCGCAGTAGGACTGCCTACAACTCCCCGCTGCATGCATATGAACTGTTACTGACGAATCTCATTCTAATCGATGTGGTCTCGCTAATGACCTGGAGGCTAGCCGTTATGCTCGTTGACTTTGTTGTGACCCATTCGTGGTAGCCACCCATCCATGGACGGGCATCCATGGACAGGGCGGTTCCACGAATGGTACCACCATTCATGAATGGGATAGGTGAAAATAAGGTATGCAAATCAAAAAATAGCTTCACTTATAAAATAAGTACTACTGGATATTTCTTTTACAAGTCCATTGGCTTCGCTTCGCTTCTGCATATCTCTATTTTTTATAAGCCTGTTTGCTTCACTTCGCTACCATATATCTCATTTATAAGTTTACTAGCTTCGCAGCACGCACTGCGATATATTTCTTTTCTTTTGCAAGTCCATTGGCTTCGCTTCGCTGCTACATATCTCTGATTTTTTGTAAGCCTATTTGCTTCACTTCGCTGCCATATATCATTTATAAATTTTCTGGCTTCGCTGCGATGCTATACATCTCTTTTACAAGTCCATTTGCTTCGCTTTGCTACCATATATCTTATTTTCAAGTCTACTGGCTTCGCTGCACTGCTATATATCTCTTTTACAAGTCAATTGGTTTCATTCGCTTCGCTGCCATATATTTCCTTATTGACCTGAAAAGCCTTATATAGAGGAAAATTATTGGTTTCGCTTCGCTATTTACTGACTTTATTTGTAATCGAAACCGACACCTCGACACACCACCTCACCGCTAGCTTTTGCCAAGCCGTGGGTCGCTGGCCAACCATAAGCCGCCTCGTAATCTCTCTACGGCCTCACGATGCCTAGAGTCGGGCGCCCTTTGAGAACCCCAGCGCCCAGCGCGGGTCCCTCCACTCCTCAGACCACTGCCTCTCGCTTTAGTTTATTGCAAGAGATGATGAACGAAGATAATTGTTGGGATTCGGACTCCGGTTCGTGTTCTGGCCATTCCGCCTACGATTTCAACTACGATAGCGACGGGGATAATACCGTTGCTGCTACAATGCTTCCTATTTTCGCCTCTGGTGGAAAGAAGAAGCCAAAAAAGATGAAGGGGAAAGGCAAGGCGCCGGCACCCAAGACTATGAGTTTGGGAGTCTCTAAAACTCCCACACGACAACAAATGGAATCTGAGTTCTTTCTTGAGGACGAGGAACGTCATATTGAAGAGATGCCCCAGGATGTGGCAGAGAAGATAGTCGGAACGGCTGCCGTCAAAGTCATGGAGGGATATTTTGCAAAACTCTACTTGAAAATCGACAACCGGAAGACGGAAGTGTCGACGCTCAAAACAATAGTCGTGAGCCTTGTGGAGGAAAATAAAAAGTTGGGTGAAGTTAGGGGGAATGCGCGAGACCTGGAAAACCAGCCACCAACGACGCCTAAGACACCAAAAAAGGATCTTACAATCAGGCCATGACTACAGTTACAAACACGAAAGCGTGTGGGAACACTGTTGGCTAGGGCAATATTAACCCGAAATTGCGAGAAGCAAGTTGAAAAGGACCATGCGACTCCTATGATTAGTGACAAATCGGATGTGGAACCAGGGCGACCCGGCAAAGCACCGAGATTAACATCCCCACCACCCACGCTTATGCATTCTCGATATGCTGGAGATTCGGTAACGGCAAAGAGAAGGGAGGATGATAGGGGAGAAAATGATAGGGGGAAACGGACACAGAGCGAGCCGACAACCCCGAGAAGACAACGACAAAGACGAGGGAGGTCCGAGGGGTCATGTGACCGAGTGACCGAACTCAGGAATACGATAACGTGGAGGAAGGAGGACAATGATAGGAGTGGAAGACGACCTGGAGGGAGGGGAGGACAACAAAAGTGGTGGGAGTTTGAAGTCCTGGAAGGAGAAAAAGAGAAGGATGAGCGACCGTGACGAAGTCGGGTCGTTACGAGATATGATGATGACCGCGGAGTCACAGAGGTTTATGACTGCTGGGGTGGAAGGTATGAAAGTTGGCAACCCCGTAAGAGTTAGCCGTGCAGGGCTTAGGAATGGAGGAGAGTCGAAAGAGTTGCAGTTTAGATCGCGCCTATATGGTTTGAGGATCCTGCAGGGCAAGAATGTACTTTACGATTCTCTTTTGTTTTAGTTTGCTTTATTTTTTGGTGTGTTATTTGTTACGGGGGTGTTTAAGCTACGTTTCAATAAAACATTTATTAACTTAAATACAGCCGCCTATCTAACTTCTTTTTCTTTCCTCGTCCTATCCTAAGACTCAACCTCTTGTCCTTCTACAAGAGCGCCCTCTAAAAACAGTCCCCGTTTTCTTCCTGATCGTGATAGTGGAACGTATCGATAAGTTCCTCGAAAGGTAGTCTGCCCGTCGAAATAAATCTGCAGACGTCGTACGTGATGCCAAGATACTCGGTCGAGTGAAATACCCAGTGTTGACCAGAGATATTCCTGGTTTCCTCGTAATAAAGAAACAACTCTCCGAATCGTTGGACGAGATGATCGTGGGCCGTACGCTTCTTCGATTGTCTCAAGGTAAACATATATTTGGAAGTCACTTGTATGAAGTAGTGACGAAATTTTTAAAGTTTGTGTAGATAGAATTCTTAATAATATTTTAAGGTGTTCTTCGCTGGTAATGTCTGACTGTGGATTGCTGCTAGAGCTTGGTTCTTCTCATTGTCGGGGAGACAATGCGAGTTCTTTATAGTCTTTAGCTGGCTCATGTTTGGCCGCCATTTCTCTGACTATGACAACGGACTTGCTTGATAGCTTATCTCGGAATACTGTTCCGAGAGTCGCCACGAATTCCCTCAAGGTTATCGTGTGCATGCATGATTGGTTTGAACGCTTTGCGCTCCTCGTATGAGGCCATCATCATGTCATGATATCAAACGCATCTTATGACAACTCGTAACTTTACTTAGACATCTTGCTTATCGTTTGTTCAGTAGTTGGAACGTCTGACGTCATATGGACTGAACAGCGCTTTATCGCAATATAATAATAACATGAAGTTATTAATGCCTCACCATACCAATTTGGCTATTCGGCATTGCGTCAGAGATTTATGTCGGCGACCCACCGATACTCTGCCAACGTAGATTATGACACCCTCTTGGGGTTGCGATGCATACTAACTCAAACCAATGAGCAGGGTCGCTTCAGGCCTCATATCTTCAGCCAATGCCATTAATCCCTCACGCACTGCATGCTTAGGTTCCGGACTTCCGTGAACCGGGGAGTGCGCGCATGATTCCTTATCTCTGAGAGATAAGGTGCGACGATCCCTCGTACTCGCATATTGCATAACGCGTGCTGCACATCACTTAGGATGTATTGTCCCGCTATCAAGGTATAGTGGGTGTAATGTATAATTATGCGCACCGCTGATGGTTTTTCACATCCCGGTTATGGCGACATAATTGCATCATCTTGCGAATCCGCATGATAGGACTGCTCTCTATCATATCATTACATACGGCTCAGATGTAACCCCGCTAAGGGCCGTCTGACTGATCACATGTTTTCATGCGCAAGAAGGTGTTTTGCTTCAATGACTAACGGTATCCACTTCCGAGTGGTAGTCAAGAGTACTTGCTTGAATAACATGTATCATTACCGCTATCAGGAGAGAACCCCTAACATTATTTTTGGGGGTGGGCTTGGGGGAGTAAGTGGCCTTAGGGTCTGCCTTCGGGTAGCGGGAAGTGGGATGGGACGACTTTGCCTAGGAGAGAGATTGGGAGTTTCAACGGCCTTGTGCCCTCCTGGTTGAAGACCGAGGAAGTTCCAGGATGGGGGTTAAATGCCATGACCACTAGTGGTCGGCCGGCTTATGGTAACTTAGCTGGGCACCTCCCTTCGGGGGTGAATGCAAAATGATTACAAACAAACAAACTTTATTTGTAATTATTTTACTCAGGTAATTTTACCAGCAATTAAATTGCTGGCTCCTCTTAGTAGTGCGAATTTAATTTGCATACCTTATTTTCACCTGTCCCATTCATGGGTCCATGACTGGTGGTACCATTTGTGGAACCGCCCTGTCTATGGATGGGCCGATTCCACGAATGGGTCAGAACAACTTCGTAATCGGCTTCTTCTAATTAGCACCACCATAACCTGGCGATAGGGCTGAGCGAAGCTCAATTCCGTCATGACTTGCTTATTAGCTTATTATCATTCCCATCACGCATCAAACACGAGCCATTGCCATTGAGCCATCCTGCCCAGTACTCCAAACTTCGTCAGGCGCTGACTGCGGTCGTTTGCTACGCAGTCGACGGAAGGGGTTGGAGCTCAGCTTGGAGGATGGTTGGATGACCGCGGCTGAGTTATGCGTATCGTATAGAGAGACGGAGAGACGGGTTGTCGGCGGTACGTTTATTGTAGTGTGCATTGTGATAGAGTAATTTGCTGGGGGAATATGCGGGAAAGAAGAAGCAAAAACAAGAGGAAGGAGAGGAATAAGGGATGCCGTTACAGCGGTTGCGGTAGTCAATACCCCGGCAAAGGTGGATTCGGGGATGGAGGTGTCAGGTGAAAACGAAGGATAAGCCCCTAGGGCGTGGTATTCTAATGCCCGACAAATGCTACACTTCCGATAACACTGGTGGATATAGATGACGAAGTGAGGCTCCAAGTCTAGCGAATGCATAAGTGCTGGCTTGTCTCAAATCTACTCGCTGTTCAGCACCCTGGCGAGCCCAAAACCAGGTATGCCCACAGTAACTGGCAGATGTGCCAAGCACGGCTGCATAATTGTAGCAAAGCATGATATGACAATCGCCCGAATTAGACCGTTTGCTGCTGCGGCAAGCCTAAACCGCGCCCCAAAACGCCTCCAAACCCGCAGAAACCTTCTGCCACTTACGGCTTAGCAACCCATTCGCGCTCCAGCGACCCTACGATCTTGAGCACCAACCCTGCAGCCTCGTAGCACTCTCTTTCAAGTACCAGATTGAACTCTGGCGACACAGATACCACCAATCTTTCTGTCCCACTTACGTACCCCAGAATCTACTTGATGTAAGCGGTTGTGAAGGTAGCTTGGAGCTTACTCTGCTCGGCAGATATAAGGAACATTTGTTAGCAGGAGGCGGAATCGTTGTGGTGGAAAGCGACATACCGTCCGCTGAGCCCAAGTCATATCCTTATGGCGGAAGGAAAATGTCTTTAGAGGCATGCAAAGGCGTCTAAAATACGTCACTCCAGTAATTTTACGCTTTATTATGGCTGCCTTAAATAAGGTTCAGCATCCTTCTGTCAACCGCTACTACATCATCGCTGCCACCCTCTCGTCAACCACTACATCATCACCGTCACCCTCTCGTCACTCCCGCATGATCTACAATTTCCCAACCTCTTTATAGACACACATGCCTCAACCTCAACCTGTCTCTCTTCACCGATATCTCCTCAGTTGACCAGATCAGACAAAGAATTCTCCAAAGCATAATAGCCGTAATTTGTATATCTTCAGAGTTCTCTCTCATCTTATAACCGTGCCCCTTATCTACGCTGCATTAGTACAAACTAACAGAAAGAGTGCAGGTCGAGTTATTTCCCTCTGCCAGTCTCTTACACTGTTAGAAGATTAGCGAAATGCTTGCCTAAGGGAGTGTGTAGGAACTCAACCTCAAGTACACAAAAGATAGCGTTAAGGTCGCGATCGTAGGTTGTAAACGTTTCTTCGTGATGAGTGTGAGTGCCAGTCCGTACCTTGGCAATCAAAGAGCCACCATTGATGGAGGTGAATGTAGAAGCACCCCCTGAGCCGTGAAGCTCCTCCACTTCAATTCGGCGGTGATCCGACCTGTGTGTGGTCAGCAGTTGTACCGGACGCATGAAAATTGGAACGTACTCGAAGGAAAACGCCAGGTGAGGGGCAGTTGTGGCGGCGGGATGAGCCTACGTAGCTTAGGTTGAGGTTAACTCACCACGCGCGTTAAAAATAGTCTGGAAGAAGGGGAGCAGCATAGAACATTGTTGCTGCAGATTGCCATCAAGAAATAGCAGTAAGCATTCCCCGAATTAGGCACTACTTCTGCCACAAAGGTAAGTGTTAAGTGTATACCCCTTTGAGCTCTATCAGCCTTGATCTCCACTCATCGGGCGTCTCCTATAGGTAAAGGCTTCCGGCTGAGAGAGTAAAGATAGCCAGTCCATTTTCTTATCCGAAGCTAAGCCAAACGTTAGCCCGTGCCTCTGGTTCACAGATTCAATCAACCTACTGTTCTCCATAGGATTGACCATCACCTCCCCAATAATAACGAGCCCCATCAAAGTCGTTCTATAACTATTGGTCCCAGGACTAATGGATCATTGACTCCACGGCGGGAGATGTTCTGGAGTATTGTTAGTAGGTTTTAGGCCTATTGCTGTAAGATCTAGAACAAGATCTAGGTGTTCTCTGATACACCCCTGCACGATTTCTCAGTCTTGCCACCCGCCACTCTCCGGAGGGGAGGCAGATGGGCTTTGAGGCCGTGGTATTGAAGTGAAAATACCCATAGTGCCCACCATTGTGTAGCGGTAGTAGATGGGGAAGCCACACCTTTGACTTGATGGGTTTTCCTGAGGGTAGTGGCGTGGAATTTAGGGTACTGTCATACTCTAGTCAGAGTGAATACAGAATGAATAAACAACAACAACAACCCGCCACTCTCCGCCACTCTCCGCCACTCTCTGCCACTCTCCGCCATTCACCCCTCCGATCGCGGCCTCCGGAGGCCGACAAGATTCCCGGCTTCATTTTATATAAGGCCTAGGTTCTACCTTTAGATAGATCAAGAGACCCCGTCACTAGTGCAAGATTCAACATGGGCGTCCCAGGAGCTCCGTGAGTGATACCCAATGATGCAGAAGGATATTAGTTTTGCCACCACAGATAGTGATACAGAGTGCAGTAAGTAACCACAATGACTAATTCAGCTATGATCGTTGTCGGTGAGCGTCCGAAGGTTTCGTTACATCCAGCAAACCCCCCACCGTCGCGGTAGCCAGCGTCACGCCGTGCAACCGCCATCGGTATCTCTGGTGAACTCCCGCCGTCTCGGTGTTTCCGGTGAACTCCCCGCCGTCGTGATATTCAGACACTCAATTCCACCATTCCAGTACTCAAGTGAATTCGTCCATTGTTATGGGAGATAGGCGGCTTTCGGGTTCTTTAAATCCGACCGAAGAAGCTTCCCTTCTTTCTCCTGGTCGTGCAGATCCGACTGGCCAAGAATCCAAATATTCCCCCAAACTTTTGAACATGGAGCGCTACCACCTGTACTGTATGTCTCTTTCCTCGAGTCAGCCATTGTTATGCAACTGCTAATGATCGGCGACGAATAAGCCTATACCCCCACTAGTATCTGCTAGATAGGCGTACTTATGGTTCTCAAGAGGAGCGAAAGGCCACAAGCTTTTGATTGACGGCCTGTAAACGTCCAGACCCCTGTTGTAACCCGATAAATAAACATATTCCTTTTCTTACTTGAGAAATGGCTGTTCCGGATACTGGCTGTAGAAAGAATGTGAGGTGAAAGGGTTGGCCAGGGTGTAGTGAGTATTTTTAGGCGTTGTGGAAAGAGAAGTAGCGAAGGAGATGATATTAAACAGATGGCGAGAGGGCCCAAAGTCACTTGGCAATCACGCTCTAGTATCTAACGAGTGCGAGGTCATGATTTCGCACGGGTTGGAGTCTGACTGTGCCCTATTGGCAAACCCCAACTATAGTATATTCGCCAGGGGTCCCAAAATACCTAGGTAAGGCTTTTGGATTTCGCGATTCCTCCGTCAGATCGCTCTGACTCGGATGATCAGCTCCTCAAGTACCGACCGGAAATCTTAAATTGCATTGTAACGCCCAATCCTCAGAACCGTCCCCGCACAGACGATTAACTTCCGTATGACCTGTGCTCTATACTTAAGGTGTGGGCAGCTACCCCCTTACATCCAGGTACTCGAAGTATCACAGCTTGCGGACTCGCACGCTGTCATGTGCATGTATACTCGCGACTACTCTAATGTGTACATGCTACCTATTTACTTATTCAAAGATTAACAATGTTTTGGAGCCCCACGATTCGTCTAGCAATTGCATGTATTGCCCAGCAAACCCGAGAAATCCTTCGCGGTCCGCCGTCGATAGCAGGCTTGCTGCATCGGGGACCAAGGGTAGAAAGCCATTTGGGTAGCCGACAAGGTGCCCCAACAGCAAAGAAACAGGAGGAAGGAAGTTATTAAAGTTTTGTGTTGGTAGGACTGAGCTCATGGGCATACTGTTAACGTTATGGATTTAGGCAAACACGGCGCATCTTACATGCCCCACTGACAGAGTCGATGTTAATTGTGCTAGTATTTGTAGGGAAAATCGACTGAGTAGCTGTATGCCGGCAAGAGGACTGTTGATACCGGATGAACACACAGAATCCCGGTAGTTATACCCGATAATGTCTGACAATCGGGATTTCTTGTAGTCTATGCAACTGATTCCCAATTTGTTCTATGAGGTAAAAGAATATATATGGTAACCCTCACATGCTAAACTTTAACGATTGCTTCTTGCATGCTAAGCCGGGCTAAGCCGAATGGTTGATTGCTGATGAACATCGACAAACGAAGTGTATTCATTCCCACGCATATCCCTTGGCCATTTCACAGCTGACCACGCCACCCGCTACTACTCGTCCCAAGGATCATCTGTCATCTGTCATCGAAGATAATCCGTGAGTAATCTTTACCCCTTAGAGCTTGATCGTGCCCGAAAACACAAAGGCCATGGGTTCTCCGATCGCACCTAACCCATCCGGCTGAATCATGAAGCTAGTTAGAGTGTACGAAGCAGCCACAAAAAATTGTCCGGTCTGTCTACCTCTTTCGTGGATTGGAGGTGATTAGAACTTACCTGTTGTGCATTGGATTGAGCTGTCGCCTCTGCCTCGTACAACTTCATAGATAGCTAGGCGTTTAATATCGTGAGTTGCAAAAGATAACGCAATTCAGCTCGCTACTCGTAGCGAGTAGTAGGTATCCGGTAGCCGTACATATGCCGTACGTTCATAAGAGGTAGCATATTATCACGAACTCGAGTGCTGTGCAATAAACCGGTACCCAGATCCAACTTACCTAGACAACCTTCAGAACTCTTCACTGGATAAAACCGGGTTAAGCGCAACAAATACCGTCCCTAAAGTAGTGCGGGAGAAGCTTCTGAGTTTGCTCCGGAACCTCTCGCTTGCTTCTCACAAGAGTCACTTTCTGTTCTTCGTTGGAAGCCGGCAAACATTAAATGGCGAAGTACTTGTCAAATTTGTCCACGAATATGTACTTAGACGCAAGCATGCGGACCAATGAGTAGGGATGAAATTGCAAGATTTCCAGTACTCTGGTATTGTACAACTTTTGTTGACGGGGTGAAAAGGCCATGAGGAACAAAGTGGCAATCTGCCGCATGTTATGCGTAGCAACCTATCGGCGTGTAGGTTAACAGCCTACACGGATGAGTTCGCCGGCATCTTTGTTCAACAGGTTCACTTCTACCTTTGATCAGCTATTCTGTATATTCTGTATGTTAGAGTTCACTGTTGATGCCTGTACAGTCGCGGTAAAAAAGTAATGAGACGTAAAAATCACAACCACCACAAAATCACCCCTGTTGTAGTGGATTTAAGATCCAAGGTTAATCTCTCAATCGTTACCTTGTAATTTACAAATACTTATGGCTTTCTTAAGGGTGTAGCTGACTTGATGGGGTTATCCGTTGAATCATGCGTCTCATCACTTTTTTTACCGCGACTATACAGTTAAAACTAGGGAGATAAAACACCAGTTGACTAAGCGTAATCTAGAATGTTGACCCTGGTTGGGCCACCCACGTTTTTTGGCAGCTACTGCATGGTTTTTGTTCTTCAAGACTGACTGCTAACTGGGGCTTGCTTGGGGACGGACTTCACCTTCAAGGGCATTGTAGATTCAGCATGGGATAGGGTGGTTGGGGTTGCGGTTGCAGTTGCCTCCTCCTCAAGATCCTTATCGATCGTATCCACTCTATGTCGTACTATTGCTGGTTATTGCAGTATTTAAAGGCCATGATATCCCACCCAGTCATGACAATCATCAGCCTCCAACGAAGCAGTTCAATCTTCAACTTCCATCCGTTAACGTTCTCATAGAATTTCCCTAAACACATATTATTCGAAATAGAGACCCTCTTCCCAGACGTTCCCCAATAATTACGGCTTACAGTTTCTCGGGAATCTATAATTTACTTTCCGCTGAGAACCACAATCTTGTACCTCTTTGCTTCGACCCGTTACGTTCCTCCGTCGACCCTCCCAACTCTCCCGTCTGTGGGTTTCACTAGCCCCAGTCCCACCAATCTTCTCATATTACGAGCTTTCATCCTACAATCCCACATATATATTACACCAGACGGGACGAAAGGGACGATTACGACCAGACGAAACAAAAATGTGTAGTTTCGAAAAGATTACGTACAAAGCCTGCGCGCATATCTCGCGCCGATTGGTTGGCTACTGCCACTTTGCACGCAACGACCCATTCCACCAGTGCTTTGGCGTCCAGACTGTGAAGCGCGAGCGAATTGTTGACAACGGCCAGAAGTGTCCGTCGTGCTGTCAACACCACTGCTGAACGGTCTGAAATTTCTGTGAATATTGGTCGGGTAGGATTGGGTTTTGCTTGATTTCTGGGGAGCAGAAGGTGGCGTGATCACCCGTTTGGGGGCGTCCAATTATTTTTCTTGGCTTTCTTGCTCTCTTTGCTTATAGTGTCTTCATACCTGGTCGTCGTTTTTCCAGTTGTTTTGTGGGGTTTCATTCGCCCGTTTTGTCATTCGTTATTGTACGTACATGCGTGGCAAAAATGATTTTGTTATTTGCACAATTTGATTTTTGTATTTGCTCAATTGGCTTCCGGCTTCCGGCTCGCAAGATACGGTGGAGAAACCAACTAGCGTAGGCCTCCCGTTGTCTGCCTACCTGTGGGTATCCTTCCGTTAGGAATTGGGTCGTTAGAATACGAAGAATTTGCAGTTTTTGCACCTCGGAGTTGTGTGATATGGCTTGATTATCTACTTCTCTGCCCTTGTTTTAGTTTCAATGTACGCTTTGTACCCTTTTGATTGGCGAATTCAATATTAGGATCCAGCGGTTGCACTAAGCGCTGTGAACCTATCTCTCGCAAGTAACAGGAAAATAAAAATGTAGAGCGTGAGTGCGTGTATGTGCTTGCTTGTGCAACTCATGAATCTACAAAGTGGAGTTCTATGTTGCGAGTACCCGTAAGATCGCGGAAGGAGTGGTGGTGTTCAAGGTTTTCCTTTGTTTTTTCTTTCAGCTGTCTTTTCACTTAATTTGTTTCTAGACTCGTGGAAACAGCGTGGGAGGTGGGTAATTGCGGATGATTCTTGGGCTTGGGATTTGAACTTTTCGACTCATGCTCAGCAATGCAGCATGCAAGTTGGGGAAACTTTTCCCCAGATTAGCTAAGATTATCTCTATGAATCCCCAATTATGTCTGTATTAACGTACCTAGCCCTATGCCGCGGCGCACCTGGAATGTCGAGTACATGGAGTCATGAGCCATCATTCGTACATGCAGCAAGTACCGTTTCTGGTCGTCACGAAATATAAGTCCTGGTAATCTTCCAAGCCATAGTCTCTGTAACCCAAGTATAAGCATGTTAAACCGCAAATTCCGGGCTCTCAGCAGCTGGTATGCACTCCAAATTAAACGACAAGCATGCGGCCGCTGTAGCAGTCCACGAGCAGGATAGCCTTCTGTATATCCCTGGTTTTACCGTGCAGAACCTTTGGCTGGGTCGTTATGCATCTAGGCTTATGGATGGGCTGGGGAAGGACGGGTGATTGCTCGCTGAATTTCGTCGACTCTCTGCAGCAGTGGCTCCCTACGTAACAGCCCAGAATGAAATCTTTCGCATAAATGCAATTCCTATATCACTGTATATACGATACGATACGACGTTAGGACAGAATGAATGATGTGCATTGAAGTTTCAAGTTGGGGCCTAGTTTCAGCTCTTCCGGTGGGGGGATTTATGGATCAGCGTCAGCTATTTTGGTCACCCAAAGTGATCGCGACTAGACCGATGGCAGCGGCTAACGGATAGATCTAGCGGAATCAAAGAAGGTTGTTGATTAACGAGGGCTGCATGGCAATGAAGTTGTACATCGTCATATCTGCAGAACGCTTGAAAGATCTAAGTTGCTCCTGCATTATGTGAATACCCAGACACAATCAAAGTCCAAAGTACCGTGTACCTTCTCTAATAAATTTCTTGTGCAGGTTGTACAAGTGACATAGAATGAAGGCTACACGACTTTCCGCACTACAACAAATCATGAACATGCAGATGTATCTTGATTTGTTTTCTTTTTGCATTTAAGTTCACGAAACCAATGAACGACATAATCTCCGACACATGCACTTTTGCCTGCACTTGCAGTTGTACTGGGAAAACACATCTCGCGGCTCAAAAGAAATACACTCGGGTGCCTTCCCCAACCAAGCCCGCGTTAATCTCACATCCAGTAAATCAGTCCAAATCAATAATATAATACTAGTAAGCACATATAAATATATCCGCAGGTGGCTACAGAGAAAGAGCAAACACGCAGATAATGTGGGACCACCACATTCATGCATCCCCGTTGAAAGGCAGTACTCGGGAGTTTATGGCAGTAACGTAATTCTCCAGTGCATAGCCGCTGTGCATGGTACACCCAATCCAGCTGAATGTACAGGTACGACGACGAGATATCGATGTGATAAGATCCGACGTTGTGGTGACGGTATTTGAGCTATCTTGATCTTCTATATAAGATCGACCTTGTTTCATTCGACGGGTTTGAACTGACGTGCATTTGAAAAATGCAGAGTGCGTGTGCAAAACAACCCAACAACCCGGACGCACATAAAAGCCGTTTTTAGTCTGCAAGAGCACATGGGTTTCACATATCGTTAAAAACACACGTTATTGCAAAAGCAGAAGATCAATTGCCGCACCAAAGTAGACTTCAAAACAGACTCCCAGCTATCATCCCAGTGGTTAAAGTCCAATTAAAGAAACGTCATTGCGTTATTTTGTTTTTATATTTGTTTACCCTCAATTCGTAACTCAAAGGTTTGCGCCGCCGGGGATCTTTCCAACAATATTGTAGCGCTTGCTGAAGAATGTGTACCTTCAAAGACATGAGTAATCTTGGAGGGGCTTGCGTGTGGGTTGAAATTTACCAATCGTTGAGAACGCCTTTCTCCTTTTCACTGAGGTCGCTCCATTGAGGAACGGCGTCGGCTGGGGCGACAGAGGACTTGGCAAGACCGCGAGATCCATCCTTGCCAGCAAATACTAATTTCATGGCTAAGTACCCGCAATTCGACATATAACTATGTTGGGGATCCCTTACCGTGGTACGATCCGGCAGGGAGGTAGCTCTTGTTACCGGTAACATCAAACACGGTACCCTTTTGCTTTCATCAGCATTACCAAAATCGAACAAGTAACAGAACCCGAAGTCTTACCTTGATAGCTACGTAGACTTTGTTGGGATCACGTCCTGCATTTCAACACCGTTAGCCAAGTCGTGATTCTCATCCGACGGTTGGATGTCGAGTTGCATGAAGCGCATGAAATCCCACAATAGTGACGAAACCATGATCGATAGGGGGACTTCGCTGAAACGGAGATTACCATCTGCAGCTGCCAATTGCTCCAGTGTGATGGGGTCGTCCTTGGGAGGGGCGAGCTGGACCTCTCCCTTGGGTTCAAAGTTCCTGGGGTCGGGCATAGCGTTCGAAAAAGGTTACTTTTTCCTATTATCCTTTCGCTTGATCGGAGTGAGGGGTGCAGAGTGATAATGAACAGAGAATTTGAAGGTGCTAGGTGTTGAAGGAGGAGAAGAGCTGCTGGATGTTTGACGTCGGCGGGGTAAATGCCAAGACAAGTCTAACCATCCCTGTGTGGTGGAACATCAACTAATACCTGGGTGCTGATAGCACGCACATTATAGCACAATACTCCTAGGATACGCACAGAATGCGCATGTACTGAGTTCACCTGTGCGTACCAGCAGCTACCAGCAGCTACCAGCAGCCGGGTCAAATCTCATCAAAACCGCATGAAGTACTCCATTTGCCCGCAGTGCGGCCCGCCCGCGTCCCGGCGCATCTTTGTCGCATCATTTCTTCAGAGCTGCGGAAAGGGCGAATGAAAGAGCCCTAAGTCATGACCAGTCACTGCATACAATTCAGCGGTCGAGGAGTACGTGATACGAGCGTAAATTCACAGAAAACCTGCCTGAGCCGATTCCAACGGCTAGTCAATGTGAAGTAGTTCTGCACTTAGCTAGAGAAAGGTGAGTGCAATACGCGCCGTTCTGCACGCATCTTATATTGTAAATATCTTATCAATTGTTACACCTTAATTTCTCAAGTCTGTCAAGCCACGAGCGCTACCTCTAGTGCCTTGATAGAGATCAGGATCCAGCCTGCAGTAGCGTAATCTCATCCGGATCATCCACTCTAATCATCTACGATCGAAAGTGCAAATGTTAACACCACTGAGTAGACGATGAGGTGTATGGGTCCTACAGTCCAGAGCACCCCAGGCTGTAGGGTGTATAAATACTGAATGCTATTGCCTCTGTGATATCACATTTATTTTTCACGTAAACTCGCAGTTTTCCTTCCATCTATAGAAGCACAATTTGCATTTTCGGTTACCGATAACAAAGTGCTTCTTAGAAATCCTCGTTTTCAAAGAATATTGCTACATACGTCACTTTTGGCTATCCAATCATTTATTAGTGATGCTTCGGCGGTTTTTACTTTTGTGGTGTACGTAAGCTCCATCTCGAATTAGATGTTAATGTGAAAATGATCTTACACAGTCCTGAGTTCCCAAAACCATGAGGGCCATTGTGCTGACCGGCAGAGGCACGATTCCTGGACCTGATTCATAACACCCGCCGAGGCAGAAATCGAGTGTAGAAGTGCATACTCTAACATTTAATTCCCCGACTTTAGTTACAGGTGCAGCTTCCCAACGACTGCCGTGGCACACAGTACATGGGTGTTTTTTTTCATCGAAGGGAGTTTGGATCAGAAACAGATTGCTGTATTCGTGGAATCGGGGCGGGGGCTAGGTGAAACGGTCGATTGGGGAATTATAATTCTGCCAATCCACGGCAACACAAATCACAAGAGTACATGAAGGCAGTAGTCGCCATAGTCCTACCCACAAGCGCCAGGAAACGCAATGGCTATTGGCATTTGGGCCGCTGACTGACCGCTCTCAAGCGACCTTCAGCTTCCGGAAAACACTGCTGCCGGTTGGTGCGCAATGCACTTCACCTTTATTGGTCATACCACAGCGGGGAGATGTGGTTGGTTTTACCGTTCAGCCGCTACCTCTGCTGACGACATTGATTAGGGTCAGTACGGGTGAATGCCCAATCGAAGGCCCACGAGCAGCCAATGGTCTGCTAGGGCATGCGCATTCGACACTTACTGCCGGCGAATAGAATAGATCAGAAGAGCTCTAGGAGAACGTCACCTAAATTTAAATCACACTGTATGTATGCTGCATCAAATCTAGAAATGAGGACATCTTAACCCACTCTTACCAAGATTTGTTAAAGCGCATTACTACGTCCAGCCCGCCGATTCCACGGTCTAGTGATCTCCCAAACTCTCTAAGCACATTACTGGAACTACGAACAAATGCGAATGACATCAAAAGCCATTAAAAATTCATAACCTGCACTCGGGCTAACTTCCACGACTAGTTATAAGGCTCCAAAAGACACATTCTCCGGAACTCCAAAATCACGATAGCGGTCGACCTCCAGTCGGTTTTAGTTAATTACTAATCCAGGCACTGAAGGTTAATATATCATGTTTAGAGATGGAGTATCATTGAGAAGGGCTTAACCTAGAAAAGAGATAATTCGTGTTAGTTAAAAGTAACGATACACTCAACACGGATGGATACCGTAAGGAACGGTAGTGAACTACTAGTTTAAATTGATCTAATACTGGTCTACTCTAGATACAACTAAGCATGGCTCCGATCCTCGCCATTGCCCCCTCAGTCCCCAGATGGCATCCATCACAGTCCGAGGAATGTCTGCTTCTTACGAATTCCTCTTACAGCTATAATGTACAAAATTAGGAAGAACAATGGTCTACACTTCTGTATTCTGGGGTTTATTCTCTGCATCCGTTGTCTAATATCCACCCGGTAAAGGTGTAGGAGCTGGAGAAGGCGGATGGAGCAACCAGAAACACCATCCAGGACCACAGATTGTCATTCGAAATCTCCTGTTGCATATATACTTGGATCATCTGCCTTCTCCGTTACGGTCTGGTATGAGGATATGGCTTATATCAAGATACTGGGTGGATATATGTGTACCTATGCATGCGCATATAGGAGACTGTACATATACGGCCCTTGTGGCCTCGATAGAGAGACACAATCAACCATCTAAAGTAACATTTCCTGCCAGTTTCATTGTCAGAATGAAGAGAAGTCACATCTCAGACATCACCACAATTCCAAGTGCTTGGGAATTGTTGCCTCGGCCATTCCAGCTCAGAACGAGACTCTTTTCTCTTCGTAATATGTATAGCTTGCATATCTATTGGGTCTCTATCGGATACATCTATCTCATCTATCAGTTATGAATGAATACTGGCTTGAAAGTAGAAGACAATGCAATCAAGTCATCGGACCTGCTTTTTCATTACTGTACATGTAATCCATCGTCCGTACCCTTTCAGTTCTCTGTCCCTCGTTTAAGTAAGCCAGATTGTATGCCTTTACGATTTCTTTTTCTTAGCCAGGTTTTATGGATGAAAGGTGTAGTGAAACACCACAGTTTGTGACAACATACAGGGATATAAGAGGCCTTCATCCCGCTGAAGGTCACTACTATCTTCAATATACTGAACCATACTCCAATCACAGGGGACGATGGGTAGCAGGTGGGAGCTCCGCCATCTTGCCGGCTCGCCCGGAGGCGGAGGGGTTGTCTTAGGCTCTGTCATACTCTAATTAGAGTGAACATAGTATGAATAAAACAAACAAAAACAAACAAAAACCATACTCCAATTAATTCTAAATTACAATATCGCCATCTTTTATTCACAGAGCATGTCACCGAATGGATCTCCACTGAAGACAGCCAATATTGCTCCACCGGGTGGCCTATTTGGCTAGTAACAATGCCCAGATGACAATTTGGGATAAATCGGATAATAGTCGTCGACATGCCCCAAGCAAAGATAGTATATTTGGGAACCACACCAATCAATATCATCTGCCACCTGGGTATGGTTACCCTCTTTCACAGCAACCATTCCCAGGTGCTCCCCAACTCTATTACCATTTTCCATTCAGCATGAAACCCAGTTCACAACCAAGCACCAGCATCAGCAAAAACTAAATTTCCTTCATTAAATTTATTTAGTTTATTGTACCCACAAACTCAAAAAAAATGAAATTGAGGTTTCCCTGAAATATGGTATTGCTTTACTATACCACAGTGTTCTTTGAGTTGTTGCGATGCTGTTTTCAAGCATCACGACCAGTGTACCCACTTTTGCGAATGTGACAATGAGCACTTGACAAATAGTTCACACTTTCTTTTGCAATATCACATATCATTTCTTGACATACTCCTACATCACCCAATTTGATTTGTCCTACTGATAATGATAGTACTCGCTTCATATGTTTAATGAAGCATGTAGTTCTTATTTTTAAAGACCCTCATGACGTAATTTGATCAATGATGGTTACCATGCAGAGGTGGTTCACGATATTTAATTTGTTGATACAAAATTATCAGTACCTTGCAGTTTGACTATTGCGGGAGGGTTATACATCATCGCGATTAACATTCCACCCATTTGAGATCAGACTTCGGTAAACCATCAGTTCTATTATATTTACTACTATTATGATATTTCAACGAAACTTAGAATAAAATAGGATACAAACGAAATTCTAATTCCGATCACTGACACCATTCCTAACCTCCAAGCGACACCACACCCTCCACAATTGTACTTCCATAGACTAACCCCATATTCTCATTGTGGGTTATGTAGGTGCATCAGGAAAAAAATATTCCATTTGGGTATCATGGCTCCGTCGGAGTGGATGCGCTCCGTCAGAGCCATCACAGACACTCTGGTGGCAGATTACTCCATGCCTGGCGTTAATACAATGTGTCGCGTTGTATATCGCCCTCCAATCGCTGTTTCACCATTTCTTCGCATTCTGTTGGTCTTCTATTTTAAACAATCACTCTGGCTTTGTGGCCAACTGTGACCATTCATCGGAATGGGTTCATTGGGTACGTGCTTGCATTGGGATTGCAATGCGATGGGTGACGCTGCTAAAATCTCTCCTTGCGTTCCTTCTCCCTGCATGCAAAATGCAATTCTCTTTTTACTAATCATACACATCATTCGAAGTCGCCAGATCTATGTGGCTATTGACAATCCATCGCTCGTTCCATCCATCTCATGTCTTACAACTAGTCGCTATCTCTGGAATTATGTGCATACAGCCGACAATGTTTCCCACCCTGAAAACTTGCAAAGCAATTGCTGCCGGTGTTTTTCTGACTTGTACAAATTTTGAGATGGAATCCAAGTTAACAGAGTTTTCAGGTAGTCGTTGCAGTTGCCAAGGGAGACGCCCATTCAGTGCGCCATAACACCTCCCCGGGCATTGCGTTACCCACACCCAGTCGTTCCGTTGATCCCGTCCGTGCCAGCTCTGCCTTCCTGTGCATTGACACATCTGAGATATGCATTCACCATCTAAACCCTCAACTTGAACCTTAATACCAATGTAAATACAGTGCTGCATTGCGTGCAGTTGTTCATCCGATATATACATCTTGTGACGGCTCTTATGCTTGATAAACTCCAATGTGCTGCTGTATATTGCCACACGGTGCGTTGCATCTTGCGTATTGTTGAGTAATGCTCTGAAGTCTTTGATCAGAGTGTCAGAATGCTTTCCATCATGGCGGTTTTGCTGTCCAATAAATTCGGGCTTTGCATATGACTGAGGGCTGAGGGGGGCAGCCAGATCAGCACCGGAAGAGAGGACTTTGCAGGCGGCAGCGCTGTTCTCCCAAAGCTGAGCGAGGGCTTGGAGATTGAGCTATCTGAGTTCGTAGCAGAGGATGCGACGCTGAAAGGTGATTACTTGTGGCAGGTAGTTGAGATTGTGATTGGAGGCATTCCAACTGTCCTTGAGGTTTGTTTTATGTGCTTGTTCATGTCTCTCGGCAGAATACTGTTGCAAGGCTCTGTATCGACGAATCTGTTCAACCCAATGGGACATCAAGTGGATCATCGGAAAGTTGAAGTCGGCATCTAACTCCTTTAAAACATCTATCTCGTGGCTGATATAATCCCGCCAGGCATTCATTTCGCGCCGCTTCATAGATGACATCCAAGTTGCAGCATTTGTTTTCTCGTCTACCTTTTGCTTCTTCATGAGTTCTGTTCTCAGCACATTGGTTTTGGCCTTTGTCTGTTTGCTGGCTCGCCCGAGTAAGACAACATCTTTGAAGGTGTGAAAATGACGCAAGGCATCCTCCATGTAGCTCAATATTGCATCATCGTGAGATTTACATTGAGTATACATATAGAATTCTAATAATGCCCGTGTGCACTCAATTGTGTGCTTGAATATGGGATGCTGAGCGGGGCTTCCGCCTCGTAGAGACTGGGTTACAACTCCAAGCAGGTACTGGCTCATCTCATTCATCTCCTTTGCATTCCATTGAAAAACTTCTTCATATGACTTATTTTTTGGTGTGAGGTTGTGGTAAGCAGGCACGGATAACCAGATTGCATTGTACTTGTCAAGCCGTTTGTGTGTCTTCATGAAGTGGAAAATCCACTTCTGGAGGTGGTCAAGCATGCCAATTTGCATTGTATGGAGGAGGTTGGGCTTAGTGAGGTCATTCAAGATAGAAGGAATATGTCGAAATGTGTTGAATTTTCGGTTATCATGGCGCGACGAGAGTTCGGCATTGGCTGCCTTGGTATTGGCATCGCTGAGCATTTGATATAGGTTGTGATACCTCCAGGGGTGTTGCTTGTCAGGAGGGACATAATCTCCAAGGTCATTCTTTGGACACTCGCACAAAAAACAGATATGCCGCTTGAGATGATGTAGGTCACTATACTCATGGCAATCTGCAAGCCATGCTGCTAAAACCGGTTTGCAATGCCTGAAGTTGCCATCTGTAAAGAGAATGTTGTAATAGCCGCTCTCGGCGCTGGGATTTTGTTTAAAGGTGGGAGGCTGGAGTCCCCGCCGGAGTACTTCGTTAAGCACCTCTCAGTTTGTTTGCCGCTGCTCATCCAGCTGCTTCTGAGGAATATTGCAGTTCTTTATTGGAATTGACAGGAGACCGACCATTACGATGCTGTGCATTGAGAGCATCTGGTGGATCTTCAAAGATAGATTGCATATTGTCATATATACAGGCCACTCTTTCTTGTCACCAGCAAAATTCGAGAGATGTGTTCCAGTGGACATGAAGATCAAGGGAACCAGTGTATCCCCCATGCTGAGCATTGACTCAACGTCGATTAGCACGTTATTATCCTGGAGTATCTCTCCTTTCCTGTGTCTCCCACCACCAGTCCGCAGTATGCAATTTGGTATAGAGGCGTTTCGGTGGCGTATTGTTGTTAAAGCAATTCTGAGGGGCGTAAATGAGATGCTCAGCGTAGGCTGCCTGCTGCATCAGCCATCTCATGCCTTTGATGATGTCTCAACTCCAGTATTTGATAGGGCGTTGGTGATTGTCATTCCATCTCATATCCTTGAGAGTGTGTAGTTTCCACTCCCCAAGCGTCGGATTATCTGGCATGCTAGCCAGAAGCTATTTGACGTGATCCCTGTTTTTAAAGCTTGGGAAACGCAGTGCGGTGTGTTCTTCCTTCAGCATGTTGTCATTGTACGTCTTCATAACTTTCTTCTCGATCTCACACTGGATATATTTGTACTCTCCATGCGTCGCAAACAGGTAGTAGGGATTGTTTTGTGGATTCGTCTCAAGGCAACCCTGAGTTTTGTGTTCCCATGGTTCAGTAATGTAATCGATCAGCGAAGTGCCAGTGCCATGGTTTATTTCTTTCCACAGCAGAGGAGGTGGCAGTGGTTGAGACTTCTAGTCTGCGATGTTTTCAACGTGTTCGAGGTAGGGAAACATGTCCAAGTTATCAACTGAATCTTTGTTAGCATTGAATTCACGATGCTGAGCGGATTCAACATGTTGGGGCGCGCTGCGAATAGTCAGATTTTTCTGGTGCGCAACCTGAATGTGTTCAGGATGGTGTAATTTGATATGTTTAAGTCGCCGGCTGTCTGAGGTGAACTTCTTTCAGCATGAAAATTTGGTGCAACGGAAAGGGGCCTTCTCTGGCATTGTAGATGACACGCGAGGAGCGGAGTGTATACTGTAGAAAGGAACAAAAGTTGGTGCTGGGCCTGAGCAGCCTGGTGTGTAAGCTCACGATACTTTCAGCTAACTTATTAAGCCTCAACACCATTAGAAGGAGGTTTCTTACCTGTCAGGAGTTGCAAAAACGCTGCATGCACCATGTCCCATAATACTATGAATAAAATAAAACCAATACAAAACCCATAAATAAAATATACTCTGAGCAATCCAATAACCTCGCAACAGGCATAATAGTCAATGCCTGAAATAAATAAATTAGAACAAAGGAACAGAAGACAAGAACCTGACCCTAACCCAAACACAACAACTATCGCCTCCGCTGCAATGCGAGGACTGGTTCACACTTCACCTACCGAGCCATCCGGGTGCGCCTCAGGGAGAGGGGCATTGGGGAGAGGGACATTGGGGAGACTGTTGCCACCTGCTGATTTGCCGAGGAGCTGCTGATCCAAATCCACATCTGAGGTATTTCTGGCTGCCTCAGCTTCTTGCGGAGTTGGCACCACCGGGCGAGGTTTTTGCGCCGTCACAAGCCCCAAATGCTCCAGCCAACTGAGTGGATGAGGCTCTGGGGTTCGTGGTCGTGGGCGAGGCTCCGGGGTGTATGGCTTCGGGGCAGGCGCCAGAGGTTGTGGCCTTGTGGTGTGTTCGTGCATCCCCTGGCCTTGCTCAGGTAGCATGATTGGCTGATCGTCTACCATGGTATCTACATTGTCAGCCGATGTATTTACCATCTCTCCATAGCCAATTGTCCAAGGTTCTTTGCTATTATCCTTATCCTCCTCCTCCTCCTCCTCCTCCTCCTCCTCCTCCTCCTCCTTCTCATCCTCCTCCTGTTCATCTTCCTCCTCTTCCTCTTCTTCCTCTTCATCGTCACCATCCCTTTCCATAGCCACATCGCCGTCTAAATCAATGCCGTCCGGTGCATCCACATCATCTTCCATGCGTATATGCACATCAGGATCATGTTCTGAGTCATATTCGCCATCCGACTCGGTAGAGTTGTTATCATCATCTGAGGGAATTGACACAGTGGGTGATGCTTTCGGCTCCAAATATACCCGCTCTAGTTAGCCCTCCATCTTGGAGTCTTCCTCATACATTTCTTTCTGCAACTGCAAAGCAATGGCCTGAGAGATATCATCTCCCCCTGGGGTTTGTTTAACAATACCTTTCCCTTTACTGTTTCCCTTCCCCTTCCCTTTCCCCTTCCCTTTCCCCTTCCCTTACCCCTTCCCTTTCCCGTTCCCATCCGTTGTTCCCATCTCTTTCCTGGTCCCTTTCTCACCACCCTGCATGTCCTCATCACCCTCACTGTCATCATTGCAATTGCCATTGCAAGGATGGCTCCTTCCACCGCTCGGCGCTCCGGGATCTGCCCAGTTCTCATAATCATCATCAACGTCGATTATCTCATCCCAATTCAGTGGTCTAACGTCCAGGAAGTTGTCTGGCTTGTACTGCCGGCAGCTTGGTGGCTCAATCTTTGCCCTGAGATCATCGCTACCGTACCAAGAGAAACGCTCACCGGTGCGTTTGACCTTCCCCGAGCTGGTTGTCTGCAGATTGGAGTGATCAACTTGATTCCCGAAGGTGCGGGGGTTGTCCCACCTCCAATCGTTCATTGGGTTGCAGGTTTTGTCATACATTTGCTCCATATATGAGCGGAAGGCTGACCACCACTCCCCAAAAGGTGAACTCCTGCTCCTGCGGTGCGGCAATATCAGCTGGAATTTTGAAATGTCATGAGTCGTGACTGGATCAAGAAAGATTATATCATAAAAAAGGTCCCATGCCCTTTCAACCTTGACCCTAGAAACATTGTCAATCCAAATTAGTCCACGGTTGTGTTCCGAGATGAATCTCTTTATATGATTCCGATCCAACGACAGGCATCGATTTATAACCGATGTCGGCATTTTTGCCCTAGTCGTTGCCTTCCCCTTTCCTTTGTGGCTGCCCTTTGGTGCGATTGCTGTGTGTTGAAAATGAATCTACATCCGACGCATTAGCATTATGATACTGTTGCATATAGCACAAGCAAGCCCAGAGGCAACATAGAAAGTTGTATAGGTTATTGGATGTGTTTTGGAACGAGAGGCGTTGTTTTGTGCAAGTCACATGATGTCGAGAGAGTTCAAGATGCTGGCGGTGTGTTAAATACGGGAGAAAAAGAGAATGGAGGTGTAGGTGGGAAGAAGGGATATATATACTCGAGTTTCCGCAATTTGATTCATATCCTGCATTTTGTTGGTTAATGAACATAAAACGGCCCAGCATTCATCTTGCAAAACCAACAGGCACTTCCTGAATGAGGAGCCTCGAGACGAGATTGAGTACTCACGGTGAAGACAGTTTGCTACGCTGGGGGTTGCTTTGGCATCACATACCACTTTTACTGTTCAGACCTCGTGCATCTCGAAGCAAACTGAGTTGTTCTCAAGTTGTCCGAACTGGGCAACCATCGAACATGGCTACCAACCCCTAGTGGTGGAAAAAGCACACGCAACTGATGTCATAGGATTGAGAATACGTCATTGTTCGCTTTGTGATGCGTTTAGCTCTGCCAAAGGGGGATTTCCACCGGAAAGCTGAAGATATACACAATCGATGTTTCAAAGTATTTTGCCAAGAAGGAGTGCAATACCATGATAACCGCACCAACAAGGCATAAACACCCTTCAAGTGCTGCAAATAGGCCTTCAGACATTGGTGTAACATGGAATTTCAATGCTGAGTTGAATCTGATGGCAGTTAACCCCATAATTGAATGCTTTTCAAGGGATCTCATCACCGAGTATTGTCAGGGTTTAGAGTTTCGCAAGGCCTACACTGCGCCTCCCTTTTTTGTCAAATCCCTCCCTGGTCGCTCAAATAGGAGTCTACCTCATCTACCGTTGCATATGCATGCACAGACAATTATTCTTACATTATTAACGTCGAACATCTATATTGTACTATGCCTTCCCAAAGCCCTCACCCTGACACGACTCCAGCTGTACAAAATGTTCGAAGTATTGCTAATTGTCAGAATGAAGAAAATCGTGGGCTTTTGGGGAATTATCAACTTCCGCCTGCAAAGAGATGCGTTTCCATACTGGCTGGCGAGAGGGATTCCTCTCAAGGAAGGTGTTCCGCAGGCTCTACAATCCAAGGTCAGTAATGCACCCTCTCATCTTCACTGAACAATTCTCGCGTTGGAGATATCACTCAACGCATGACTTCCACCCCATTCGCTACACAGCGACCGTTAATGAATACTCCAACCGCCGCGCAGGGTACAAGCAGTCGTAGCATACCAGCACCCAGAGGACCCTCAACGTGTTGCGTTTTATGCAGCCCCACATCCGGCATTGCTATCACTCCCACTTCTCTATGCGGTCTTGAAAACCTGCCTACCCCGATCCCTAATCCAGAAGCCCGGGTGATTATTACAAATTCACTCCGAACACGTGCTACCAAAATGAATCAGAGATAGAGGTAGTGGAAATTGCAACCCCAGGCAGTGTCTACACCTCGACCAATGGTCTGCAGCAGTCGCAGTATCCATCGATTTGGTCACTCATACATGACACGTCTTGTGTTTGCAACAGGCAGACTCATGGAGCTCTACATGTGGAACAGATGGCCTTTCATGAGTGCAAGCAACTTGGAGACAGTAAGTTATGCAACGCGACGTGTTTCGAAAGCATTTGCTGAAGCCCCACACTGGCAGATAATAGAGACGTACTGGAACACCGCTATGCAGCAAAACAACATTTGGTCCATAGCACTTGAGGCACGAACAAAGGAGATCTTGAAAGAGCTATGCTGAAGCAATGGCCCACGTTGGATATTCCACACTCAAACTGGTACCAGGTTCAAGCACAAGTCAATAAGGTTAAACCCCATTCTATTCAATCAGCCAGGGACAACATAGCAGAGCTTCATGATCTCCACCGCTTTGAATCCGCCGCAGAGTGTTTGGAATTCATTGATTCTCTTCTGGCAGACAATAAGTATCTTTTCCTGTAGCAGAGTGTGTGGAAGGTGGTGTACGCGGCCCAAACCCAATGCAGATAGAGTCGAAAGCTGCTAATGAATACCCAGCGTCCACAATACTTCCTGGCGGAAGCAATTCCGCGGTTTATCAACATCAAATTTCGTCATCTGGTGAATAACTGCGGTAAGTATGCTGATGGATTTTTTAATTCCATGATTAACGACAAGGATAGTGATATAACCTTGCCACTGATCATGTTAACCTGCACCACATTGCGCCATGCGCTCCTGGAGTGGCAAAAGAATAATGGTGTCCATCTGAAAGCTTCCCAGTCAAAGCAGAAAGTGGACAGACCTGATCACTCGAACTACTTCAATTATAAGAATCACGGTGGTAAGAACGCATCCTGCTGCACTGCAACAGGTCGCAAGTTGTTAACCTCGTCTGGCATTGCAGACACATATACATTCTTGATGAATACCTGGAACACACTACTCGAGAGCTACCAACAGAGGGTGTATAAAAACACTCTTGCTACAGTCAAGTATCAGATCCAACCGGCGGAGAACCCAATGCCTGCCCTGGTCATCAGCCTGGAAGCAGCGCATGTTGACAATGCTATTCTTCTCGACTATTTGACCTCTGAAGTGGCGCTTGAGAAGCCTGAGATCAGATGCACTGACCCAAACATCCCGATAGACAACAATTGCATGGATGACGAACTGCATTTCGGGATGCCAGGCGGAATGTGGATTACAGAGATGAACGTGACGAACGTGACGAGCGCAATGCCATCCCCACCATCAGCCGGCGATGACAGCCCGCGACTGAACTCGAGAGGTTTTACCTGGGAACCAGTGATGTCAACGGGTATGAGGGTGAGGATGGGGACAATAAGGATACGGATGTGGATGAGGAGGAAGAAGCATCGGAAGCTGATGATGGATCAACACCAAATGTGGAGGGCTGAGGGCACAGTAGGTTCGACCTGTGAACAAGTGATGTTGATGGGTATGAGTGCGAAAATGGCGCCGATGCAGATGCGGATGAGGAGGAAGAAGCATCGCAGGCTGATGATGGATCAAAATGGAATGTGGAGGACTGAGGGCATAATACTAGAGAGTGTGAAGATTGGACAGTATATTTCAGACATGTAAAATACAATAATGGCGAAGCAAATGCAACGGCAAGCGATGTATCCGAAGCAAAGACTATTGTTATAAGTGACAAAATCTCAAAGCTGAACATAAATCAGAGCACAACATGTGGCTATCAGCTGAAGAAAGACATCAACATCGCCAGGCGTTGTGTAAGCGGCTACAGCATAACTGCAGCCCCTACAAAAAGTGTCACACATGTGTTGTTCTGATGGTGCGTATATGTCACCGCATTCCAGACGCAAAGTGAAGGAGGTGACTATGCAACGCGACCCGTCGCCTGGACGACGGGAAGCATGTAGGTCTCTGTCAGAGGGTACAAGGTTCCATCAGAGCCATCCGAGCTGTCCAGAACACCTGGGTGTTTCTGATGGAATCTAGGGTTGTTGCTGATGTGATACTGGTAATATCATTGCTATTGCTGTTGCTGTTGCTGCAGGGGACAGGCTGACTGCTGCTGGCGATGGCAGACCCACCCATATGCTAGCTTCAGTAGCAGCAACAATGCCGCTGAGACTATTAAAAGAGTTGTCGGGCTGCTCTATCAGCTTATCCAGGACGTAATCAATGAAGTCCTCATCAAAGCTCCCCTGATCATTGTGAGGTTGTGTGATCGGTGGGTCTGTACAAGATGAGTTGATTCTTTGGCATATCATGCTGCGGATATTGTCTATCTTTTTGGCTTGAATCTCTGGCGAGGAAGAATGAAAATCCATGGCAAAACAACAATATACATCTGTGCATGCATTATTTACTGCATGATCAATGTTTCTTGAATTGCGCTTACATTGTGATCCACATCCTGGACGAAACACTCGTGGGACCCAAAATATGACTGTATTCCAGGCCAAGAGTCAATGGTGGATGGCCGTCGCGGTTAGGGCAATCAATGTCAGGTTGATTTTATCAATGAATGAATTATCTTTCATTCCCATTTGTCATATGCCATAGAAGTATGTCCGTTGAATAAGATCCACAATTTCAGGCGCTGCAAATCGAATCCTGCATGCGTAAATTCATAATCAAGACAAAGCTTGAACAAGAAGGGAACTTTGAACTTCCCTCACGAACATTTGTGGGGCATGTAAGCCAGCTTTTGCCCAATAGCCAGGCTACCAATTTCCAGATCTCTGTAGGCGACAATGTTTGAAATCCGTAAATAGAGTTGATTAAGATCTTGCAGTGGTATATCATTGCTGCACGTGAATAAGTAATCTTTGTGAAAGCCTGATACACAATGTCAGCGATGAATACAATCATTAAGATGATATGTTTACCACTAAAATGCAGGCACGTAGAGGGTTTGAGTTTCTGTAGGCTGGATCAATGCTAGGTTGTTTCTCATACCACAAACTATGAATCGGGGCAATTTTCACTGCATTCGTGGCAAAGGGATGTACAAACATCACAGAACTGATAGCTATAGGCTTCACACCTGCTATGAACGTCGCTGGAATGTCTCAAAGAATTGTCTGGGCATTGTATTCTGCGCCGATGATGAGACCTGTCACCTCATCAACAAAGGGCTCATATCACCGCAGAGTTCCAGCTGTCCACGCAACCAGTTGCTCACCGGCTTTGTTTGAATCCTTCCTCTGGTAAATATATACATTAATAGGCGGATTCAATCATTCAAATGCTTAACTGGATACCTTCTTGGATTCCAGTGGCACAGGCTCATATTCATCCTCCTCCTCTAAGACAATATAGTCATCCCAACGCTCAGGATGCCAGGGCTGTGCCAACTTACCAGTTTATTAAGTTGCCGTACCTTATTTTCCAAGTGATTACTTAAAGGAATCTTTTGATGGCTGCTTGCCCATTACTTTCCAGGATGGTCGCCGAAGAAGCTCATTGTCGGATTCTGAATTGTGATCTCAACCATCATTGTAATTGTCAGGTATCGTGCTGAGATTGTCCTTGAGATCCTTGTTGTAGATCGATTATCTGCTGCTCTTGCTGCTGGATGGAAGAGATGAAGGAGCAGAAGTAGAGCATCTTGGTATCATGAATCAAAAAGGTGGCAAGTGATAAGTATGAAAAATTGAAGGAGTGACTAAAGGAAATGTGAATGAATGTGTAGTAAATGAATTAAAGCATTCTGGAAAGAAAAGAAAGCATTGATATAATTAAAAGCATTGTCGTGATGCATCTCTTTATCCTGTCAATGATTCAAAGATCGTGGCTTCTCCTGTCACCCACTATTCCAACTTCTTGAATCGATGGAAACTCGGAATCAAGAATAGTAGGTCACCAGCATGCGGCAGGATTGTTGATTGGCTTCCATTGACAAACATCATTATCGTAACAATCTAAAAAGTAGTCCTGGTTCAATAATCATTCGGGGTAACTTCTGCCGGGTAAGGATACTGAAGTAACAATTACATGATAGCCATACCCGGAGTCCTATCACTGCCACTATGCCATGCCCAAAAACAAATGTGTCAACGATTAATCTCAACATTGTGAACTCTCAATACAGCCCATTATGCATGACTATGAATGATGTAATAATAAGATAAACAAAACAACAAAAAGAGCCCCAAAACCTCACCAAAAAACTCCAAATTATCATCCATCCATTTGCCCTCCAAAGTGTTAGAAAAATACTTACCCACAATGCAAATCGTTGAACAACCATGGCAGCCAGTGTATTCCATCCTCACAGTAACTGATTTGCAGCTGGGCAGCTGTATGTATACTTCTGATTGGCCAAAGATTCTGAAGTGAAAGGATTCCCAATGTGATCGAGCTTTTGTAGCCAAGCTACATCCTTATCAGCAACCATGCTTTGCTTGTAACTAGCAAAGACACCAACAGCATTATTTTGGATGACTTCACGGTATTGCTGCTGTCAGGTAATCCTCCTTTGAAGCTTCCGTTCGAACTTTTGGAAACCAGTTCCATTGTTGGGAATCGTTCTAGATTTGGGCACTATATCTCAGCATCATCATCCGATTCCTCCCTGATATCATTGATCATATTCTCAGCTACAGGTGGCAGGATGTCATCTACAGGAACATAGCTGCAGCCACTATACATAGGCATCTGGGAACCAGCTGTGCCATCGGCTTGTTTGCCACAATAAACGATGCCAAAAAGTATTGGGTTGTTGAATTTCATCACCGTCTTTACCCATCTGGCAGCAGTATTGTTATCAAGGATTGGGGTAACATTACTACTGGCATGCGAACCGCCATCTCCATTAGGCTCCTCCTGGCAGCCCCAAAGATCTTGGATTTTCCGGCTGGGGTCTGGCAGACTGGCAATTGCAGCATTCATGATTGACAAAATGGTTCTATCAACGATTGATGTAACTATCGGATGTATTGATTCATCATCCCCAGGCCAGTACCATGAGAATTGGTGAGGATTGATTTCACCCACCCTCTTCCCAGCAATGTTGGGATCCACATAGGTGATGGTAAAGCTAAATATCTTGACAACAAAATCGGTCGAAGTGTCGCAATGCACCTTTATCAGCGAGTACCTGTGACCTGAGGTTTCTTCCTAGTTGTCTTCTGTATCTACACATCATCAGGAAGAGCAAAAGAAGCATTGGGATCATGAAATACATTCCAACATACATGAGTTTACTCTTCTTCGTCAGGGTTTGTTCGAGCCTATTGTTCCTTCTATGAAGGTCATCCTCCCCGAACTTGTCCAGTGCTGCCTTGAGTTGCTGACAATCAAGGTTAGTCTTGTGTGCCATGTACCATTTCCAAAGCGGCAATTTAGATGCCATATTACTGATTCCAGTAATGCAATAATCAAGTAGCAGATTCCATTGCTTGAGGCTGGCACCTTGCTTCCTGATGATGCTCATGGACTGGGCAAACTCCCAGACGCACTCCCTTACTTGATTATCTATCTGTTTTGTTGTCAAGCCACCCATATCTTACCAAATCCCCATGGTTTCTGCAGCCCATTGGCTGACTCCAACACTGGCATGCTCGGCCCAGACACGGACTAGTAGAGTCAGAATCTGAATTGTATTAGCATCTGCGATGACTGATTTCGGCAACCAGAAGGCATCACATTACATTATAGGTTTTCAACGGTGGTCAATAATTGAGTGGTGGATATCAAATGCTTCTTACTCTAAACAAGCGTTGTGAATGTTGAATATATCGTCAAGGGTGATGCGATGCAGTAGCAGAGGTGAACAGGGTGTGTCAAAGGTTCTGGAGATTGCAAGTAAGGTGGGCAGGCAAGGCAAATAAATATATTGGCTTGGAGGGATTTGTTGATCTGCTGTCATCATCTTGGCTGCAATTCAGCTAGATGAAATTTACAAACAAAATTTAATTCAGTGATGTCATATGAGTCATAGGACAAGCAGTCAGTGCGCAGTCTAAACCCAGATCAATGGCAGCCGTCATCCAGCATTAGTTCATGCAGCTAATTGCATAACTCTCCGCTCAGACCTGCTGCACATGGTCAAGAATTTGAAAATTGCTTATGGTATGTCATGGAAGTCGAAGAAAACGAGCTGGAAAAAGAAAGGTCAGGAAATCAGGCTCCATATGTCTAAAATTAGTTGATGGATCTGTATGCCATAACATACCGGCTGAAAGTGCTAAAACGCGATGGAGCTACGTCATTTATTGGACTGATGACGTAAATAGTGGTGGCTCAGATACTGAGAGGTCTCGATGCTTTTGCATACAAATGATTTTACCTAGAAACGGTGTATTGGCTGTCAATAATGAAGGTATGACTTTCAAGCAAAATAATTGCACACTGAATGACAGTTGGTATGACTCTGAGGTGAGCGTCACCAGAGCGTCAACAATTTTAGTTTGATCTTTTCGGCAATCAAAGGGTTGCATAGTCACATTCATCGAAAGAGGAATTATTGGCCGGCTTTAGATGTAAAAAGGCCAGCGACATGCTTGTTGCCCCATCCAAGAAATGAGCGTCAACAGAGTGTCACCGATTTCTGGTTTTGCATTTTGGATAATAACTCCGCTGCGCGACAGCATTAAGCTATAATGACAGTATTGGCCGCCTTTATGGGCACAAAAGCCAACACCCATATCACTACAACCTCTTAAAAATGAACGTCAATGGAGCATCAATGATTTTTGGTTTTGCATCATGAATAATTCAAGGGCTGTGCAATGGCATATACCCATAATCATAATATTGGCCGCCTTTCTAGGCAAAAATGCTAGTGACGATATTGCTACTACCTCCTAAAAATGAGCGTCAATGGAGTGTCAACAATTTTTGGGCTTGCATCTGGAATACTCAGACAGCAATGCAACGGCATTGACTCATAATCATACTATTGGCTGCCTCTATGGGCAAAAATGCTAGTGATGATATCACAACCGCCTAGTCCTTGTATGTCCTTGTATTCAACTTCACAAATATGCATGTGATGTTTCACAGGTCTGACTTTTTTCTTGCTTATAGCTCTAAAGTTAATATTTAAGAACCAGCGTTCTACCTGACTATAATATATCCTTTGACAGTTACCCAGAACGAATTACCCAAAGTTAAATTCCCTACCGCGATGTCAGAGACAAAATCTCTAAATACCTCGTTGCTAGAGGTTATGATATCGTGAAAAAATAAACGTGTTTTCATTTATGATTTAAGCGAACTTACTTTGCAAATCATCTTCGATGCTTGTTGGGCTTTAATGAATGTAGACTCGAAGCGGCCTATTGCTTGGAATAATTCTAGACATGCCCCTTCATGGCAATTCTATATACACTGTGGAATTGAGGAGACTGGCAGCCGTGGTATCATTTGTATCGTTTGTCATCAAGTTCTTTGCCATCCATCAGAATATGGGACCAGCTCAATGGGCAAACACTTGCTGCCACAAGTGCATATCGCAAAGTTAAACTAATTAACAGTGTCAGAAGTAATCGAATTGTCTAGTTCAATGGTTGATGAAACAGCTTTGCCCATACTCACACGGCAAGAAAGTCCAGGTATTCCAATTGTAAGTTCGCAAAGGAAATTCAAATTTACCATTCAAATTTTAAGTATACTTACTGAATTGACAGACAAAACGCTCCAAACAGGCAGAAAAGGACTTTCAAACTGCCGAATTTCACCAAGACACCTGAAATCGCTATCTCTTGTTAGGTTTTGTTTCAGCTCATATTCGATGGAACGCGATATCTAACCTCCAGCTACAACGGTCATACAATGCATTACAAAGCGAATTGGTGTTACTGTCAGCCAGCACCCTGAGTAATATTTGCTGGAGAGAATACGCACTGACAGTGGATGCAATTAAGACGCAACTGCCGTCAAGAAACAAAGTTAGTTTAGCTTGAGACGGATGGATATCGATGAACAAATTAGCAATAATGTCGGTCATTGCCTATTATATGGATTGAAATTGGGCTTTGCAAGAATTACAACTGGCATTTGATGAGGTTGATAGCCCATTCTTTTCATATTTGGAAAGCTCATTAAGAATTACATGTCAAGGGTCAGCATAGGAGAACACAGCTAGCTGGACATTTCAAGGAAGTTCTTGATCGTTTTGAGCTGACTGACAGCCATCTACTTGGAATTACAACTGATAACACTTCCTCAAATTACTTGATGACACGCGAACTACAAACTACCCTTGAGGCCTCCGGAATTGAGTGGCCCACATTGAGAAACCACATACCATATGTAGCACACGTCATTCAGCTTGCATTGGGTGCATTCATAATCAGTCTGGGTGTAAAAGAATGCACCAAGTCTTGGAAAGCCCATGAGCGCGATCAGCAATTTGGAGAGAATGAAAGCACAGATATTGGAAAGAGTCTGTAAGGGCACGTACACCTACATCTGACCACAGACGTATAATATGATAACACAGTTGCACACAAGAGCGAGTGAATATTGATGGAGAATATAGTGGTAAGATATTCAATACTGGACTAAGTGTCGCAGCAGCGATCTATATACAATGGCGCTTACCTGGCCTCAGGTCATGTATCGCCATTACATTGTCCCCTCCTTAGGCGCAGACCTCCTGGGCTGCCACAGCTGGTATATGAAACAAAGGATGGAAAGGGAAACAAGAATGAAACAATCACTCTACATATGCAATCGTACGAAGCCATAAGTCCCACAACCAATCGGTACAGCTCAATGGCGACCTCTCGGCAGATCCGGCGCACCGGGAAACTCCACCGCCATTGGTAGGTGGTTGAAACCCATGCAGACGCCATTTATACCGGGCCGAAATCCAATCAAACAGAAGAGAAGGAAATGAAGAAACAAAGTACAATGAAATGTCCAAACTGCTTCCATGTCCTCCATACCTCCGCCCACGAACTCTATACCTCTGGTCCTATGGTCGATCTTGATGCTCTCGGTGAAACTCGTCAATCAGATCTTGGTCATTTTCAAGGTGTTCAGCTGGCTCCCAGCTGGTGCGTATGTGGTTGTAACCAGCCCATTGGATGACAGTATGCAGTTTCCGATAGCGCCACCTAGAGTCGAGTATGCAGTCGACTTCCCATTCCTGTGTTTCCTCGACTATCATTGGGTGTGGTTCTGAAGATGGCTGACTTCCGACTAGCTCTGCGTAACGATTGAAAAGCGACACATGGAAAACATTGTGGTTCCGTATTGTACTCCGTAAGTCTAGTTTGTAAGCATTGTTATTGATCATCTTACATGCTGTATACGGTCCTATGCGCTTGTAATCGAGCTTCATTGAAGGTATGGATGTTTTCAAGTTCCTGGTCGATAGCCATACTTTGTCTCCAACCGCAAAAGTCATCTCTTTCCCGCTGCCATACATTTTTTGTCGCTCCTGAGCCTCGATTATGTTTTCCCGGAGAATTCAGTGAGTCTCTTTCACGCCTGCCATCCACGAGTCTGCCTGCACCTGAGATCTGAAACTTTGGTCCTTGGGAGGCTTAAACTGCATCGTAGGATGGTAATTGTAGTTGGCCCACAAGGGTGTCATCAGCATGAAATGATGGATGGAGTTGTTGTACGCAAACTCCGCCAGCAGTAACAATTCGATCCAGTTGTGCTTCTGATAGTTTTCAAAATGCTCGGAGTTACTGCCCGATCATTTGATTCTGCTGCTCGGTTTAACCGTCCCTCTGCGGGTGGAAGGCAGTCATGTGGCGGAGATTGATACTGATCTGGGAGCATACACTGTCCCAAAATTGACTGGTAAACTCTTTGCCGCAATCGGTGGTGATATTGTCTGGTACACTTAGTTTGCAGATCATGTGTTCGAAAAACATTCGTGCTAGCTCTGGGGAGTCAATGTCCTTTCTGCCGGGGAGGTAGGTCGCCATTTTAGTCAAACGGTTGACGATTACCAAGATCCTGGTGTATCATAATGCCATTGACTCTGGCAAGTCAGTAACGAAATTCATGGTAAGTCCCTCCCAGGCATGAGAAGGCGGTGACAGAGGCATGATTGTCAATAGTGTGCATCATGGGGTGCTTTGATTCGGTGGCACCACTCGCAGCCAGCAATGTACTTCCATATCCCTGACTCCATCGCAGGCCAATGAAAATCTCGTGATACAAGCTTCGCAGTCTTCAGGGCTCCGAAGTGACTGGATTTGGGGTTGTCGTGGAAACGGCTGGTCACTCTACTGCAGAGTGTCATGGGCACATATATCCTCCTCCCATAGGTCAGAGCTCCGTCGATTGATCTCCATTGACTGTTATCTGCGGTTGAAACATCAACCAAGGTTGGCCGTATTTCTGTGGCTTAAAAGTTGGTCTCCTGGGCAGCCTTGATTTGCGGTAGAAGGTAACCATATGATTCGGTGATGGTGGTCGCTGCTAAGGTGGCTAGGCGGTTTGCCGTTATAGTATCATAGCCGATCTCATAGTCGTGTCTTCTCGATGGTCCGTCTGCTGTGTTCTTCTTGCCTTCCAGGTGATCGATAACAAATTTGTACAAAGAGAAGATCTCCGCCCATCTAGCCTGCTGCCGGGATAGCACTTTTGACGTTTGGAAACATTCGAGGTTCTTATGGTTGTATTGTATGAGGACCTTATGATTCACTCCCTCAAGGTAGTGGCACCATTGCTTCATAGTCCCCACGATGGCCAAGATTTCCCGATCGTAAGTGTCGTAGTACTGTTCAGCACCTTTGCATTTTCGAGAGTAGAAGTTGACCGGTCTGAGAATCCTGAAACCGTCATACCGGTTGAAAATGCCAGCCATGGCGAAACCGCTTGCATCGGTCTACAGAATAATCGGCTTTGCCGGGTTGAAATGGTCTAGAAGTGGTGCATTGGTGAAGGCCCTTTTCAACTTCTGAAACGCAAGTTTGGCATCCCAAGTCCATTCCCATGTAAGCTGTTTAGGCATCCTGGATATCTCTGCTTTCTTTAGCAGGTCTGATGTCGGTGTTGTTACCTTTGCATATTTCCTGTTAAACTGCCAGTAGAAGTTCATGAATCCAAGCAGCACTTACACGCCCCGAAAGGACTCCGGGGTTGGCCAATCCTCCATTGTTGATATACGGTCTGATTCCATGCTGATCCCATCCGGGCTAATGATGAACCCAAGGAAGCTGACTTCTGTGACTCCGAAATGGCGCTTCTTGGCTTTGGCGTACAGGCCAAATTCTCATAGCCGTTCGAGCACTTTTCGTACTTGTTCTTCGTGCTACTCCTCATTGGCCAAGTATATCAGTACGTCATCGAGGTAGCACACAGCAAAGTCATCAATGAAAGGCCGTAAACAGTCGTCCATTTAAGCTTGGAATGTAGCTGGTGCATTTCTCAAACCGAACGGCATGACTTGGTATTCGAACTGACCGTACGGGGTGCGAAATGTGGTTTTGTACTCGTCGCCTTCCTTCATTCGCATGAGGTGATAGGCATTCCGAAAGTCCAGTTTCGTGAAGATCCGAGCTCCGTGAAATCTGTCAAGCATCCCTGAGATCAGCGGGAGAGGATATCAGTTCTTCAATGTGGCTCTATTGAAAGCTTGGTAGTCCACACACAGTTGTAGGCCGCTGTCCTCTTTCTTCACAAATAAGATCGGTGTTGCTGTGGGCGATGATGATCGCTGGATGAATCCATTCGCTTGGTTTGTTTCGATGTAGGCCATGAGAGTTTTCAACTCAACTTCCCAAAGGTTATAGATTTGGCCATATGGTATATCGAAGCCTGGTTCCAGGTCGATCACATGGTCAATTGGCTGATGTGGTGCCAGAGCCTCAGCCCTATCTTTGCTCAATACATCCACATAGTCCTTGAATCTCACGGGGATACGACCTCCATCATCAGTAGGTACAGTACCTGTTCTGGCATCTGCATGTTAGTCTTTTATCTCCAATTTGGGATTTCGGATGGTGGGAAGGAAGGCCCGGGAATTGCGGGTCAAGTGGTTCACCCAGAAACAAGCCAAACCCCACTAGTCCACAACTCTCATCGTGACTCGGCGAGCCGGTAGCAGTCATTCATGGATCCGAGGATGCTCTTCTGCCGCAACAACCGCCGCTGCTCTCTGCTCACTCGTCCAGCGCTTTGGGTTGATAGTCTCAATCTCACCTGGATTTTCCATAGTGGTGATCTCCACAGTCGCTCCCGGCAGTCCACAGCATTCCCCAATTCGTAGGGTGAATGTCTCGATGGTCTCATCGCTAGCTATGAGATCGTTGAATGCAGTTGCTCCGAGTATTGCAATATCTGGAGTAGGACTGTCCTCACCGCTCTCCCTTGGTTTTCTATCTGGACCCACAGGGATCTCCGACGTCAAGTTGATTGTCAGTGTACTCCCACCAATGTCTGACAACCGTACGTTAGTACTTTCGTCATCCCGACCTTCATAATACTGTACTATCATACCTGATCTGCATGCCTCCCCTTGGCCAGTTGTGGTTCTTAATGAAGTTGATTGGCCGGTAGCCCAGTTGATCTCCGGCTTGCGGGTTTCGAACCATGGTAATCCCAGTATTAGGTCGTATGCTCTCATTGGAACGACCAGCACCTCTGGTTTGTGGACCGGGGCTAAATAATCCATATATTGGATTGTCATCGCCGTCTTGCGGATCTCCGTCGCATGCGTGATCACCTGACCATCAAGGCCGTGAGTTGTGATGTGTGCTGCTTTGTGGGGTGGTCCAAGTCTAATGAGAAGGTGTGGAGACATGAAGATGCTTGTAGCGCCGCAGTCGATGAGTGCTCGTATTCGCTGCAATTCACCCTGTTGATCTTGTATCTGGACTTCATGGACAATGTGTGATGAATCCGGTCTTGCCGTTCCACACAAATATTTACTTGACATGAGAGCTGTGGGGCTGTCTAAGACAACCCTTGGCTTTAGTGAAATCCGATGTGGCTGAATTCCCTCTAATGTTGCCATCAACGCCATTGTACCCAATGACTGTAATCGAAGCTCCCGCTCGTCCATCTGCTCCCGCCAAGCTAGATACCGAGAGAGGTAGGCTAGTTTTTTGGTTGTGGACTATGGAAGCAGTGCTGGCGTTTGGTTTGTTTTCCATCTCCTGGAGGAGCAAGGTTTTCAGGGAAGTTGGTGCATGTATATTACGTACACCGGAATGTTTTATGTTTAGGTGACCTGCAATGTATACATTTTCCTTCCGACTTCCGAGTTTCATAGAACTCTGGCGAGACCCAGCGAGCGAGAGAGTGTTTATCATCCTTGTCCAACTTCGACTTCTCGGGATTCAGTACCTCGGCCAGCTCGGATATGGATGGTCGGAAGTTGTATTTCCTACTGCCTTGTTGAGATGATTCTCCTGACTGCTTTTGCTGTTGATGTGGCTGCTGCTGTTGGGGCGTTTTGCTGTCCGGCTTGACCTCTGAATCGGCGGCTCGGTCGAAAAGCTCTTTCATGCTGTCGAATTTCCCATTTCTTGGGTTCAATGGCTTGATCTTGAACTTAAGTCCTAGTCGTAGTCCGCTCCAAGTGATTTCGTAAAGGTTCTTGTTGTCCTGTGGGAGCCATCCCGCTGCTATCCAATTTGCTTTGATTCGATTGGCATAGACTCTCACCGGTTCATTCGCTCAGTGAAGAAAGTCGGTCATACACTTCATTGCCGTGTTGAGTTTTTGGTCATTGTCACCATACATCTTTTGCATTTCTTCCGAGAAGGCCTTGAAGTCTTCCAAACAGGGATCTGAGTCCCTCTCCAGGGCTCAAAGCCACTCCACCATATCAGTCATCTGTGTCTGTCTCTGTGCCGGGTCCAGGTGATTGTTTCATGTGCTGAGGAGGCTCGCTGCATATTTGACTTTGTTGGGATCTCCGGGCGGCAATAAGTGCGCATGGGATTGGAAGTTGGATCGTAACATGTCGAGGAAGTTATCAAGCTCCTTTGCTCCGCTGCGGTACCGTTCTGCATGGGTCATATCGAAGATTTTCGTTTTCGTTGATTGTGGTCGAATTGACTCTCTGCGGTATTCCAGGTTGGCCTCCATCAGTTCGGCATTTTGCACGCATAGTTGAGTATTCTGTTGAATGGCATTGTTGAGCATTTCCCATTGTTCCTCCATCATCTTTCCCATAGGCGCGATCTCGGATTGCGTGGTAGGCTTGGGCTCACTCGGATTGCGTGGTAGGCTTGGGCTCACTCGGATTGCCTGGTAGGCTTGGGCTCACTCGGGTTGTCCCCCAGGACGTCGCTCAGGTCATATTCCATGTTAGCAGTGTTTTCTTGGTCATCATGATCATTCTCGTCATGGATCTCATCCTCTGGAAGTAAGGAGGCTCATCAGGTGAGAATAGGGGTTACTCAGCCGAGAGAAGATTGCAGGTTTTCAGTACTCGAACATATACTACCCAAGCGCGATTGACCTCTGGCAGCTTTGTTAGAAGGCAGACTAGACAATTGACGATAGAATTGACGCGTAAGCTGTTTGTTTCCAGTCGATTGTGTCGTTTTTTGACAATAGAGGTAAAACTCGTGTATCCTCATGAGCAAAACGTATCCCATAACTGAAAATTGAATAAAATGTAACGGCATGTATGCCTATGTCTGACCGCAGAAGTATGATATGATAACACAGTTGCAGACAAGAGCGAGTGAGTATAGATGGAGATGATAGTGGTAACATATTTGATATTGATCTGACTGTCGCAGCAGGAATCTATATACAATGGCACTTACCCGGCCTCGGGTCATGTGTCGCCATTACAGAGTCAACAACTTCGAAAAGAGGGTAATGCTAGAATCAACACGGTGTCGGCCATGAGACCAGGTTTAGCAAAGATAATTGAGAACGTACGTATTTCAACATATTTTGAAAGTGCAGAAACTGGCCTTCTTATGCAGAGAATGCTTCCTGTATTGTTTACGCTAACACCTGGTCGTCGAAACGAGTTCATTGACTGTCAAAAAGCCAAAGTCCGGATTGCAGTACTACCCATTATGAATTTGAAGACACATTCGAACTCGACAATGGAGTTGCTGGAGCGCACCTACCGATTACGTGAATTCACACACGAGTGGCTTAAAAACCCAAAATACAGCACTTACCAGCCACTTTTCACTACACAGGATGAGTGGAGTATGGTCAAGTATGTCTCGAAGATTTTACAACCATTCAGGTACTGGACCCTGTGGATGTCAAAACGGCATACCGTTACTCTGCATCACGTCATCACTGTCTACAATGATATGTTTCATTACATGGATGGCGTGATGCGAGCTTTGGCCAAGAAGAAGACAAAATGGAAGAAAGACTTATTCTTTGCTGTGAAGTTTGTGCAGCAAAAGCTGTCCAAATATTATACTGAAGTGACTCCAATGACTGGTATGCTCCTCATTTCGGCACACATCCTTGATCCTTTCGGCAAGTTGCAATCGTTCAGGACATGGGACAAGGGAATGGATATTGATCCTGAAGACGAGACTTTTTATACTACCCAATACCAGGAGGCCTTTCTGAAGTATGTGGAGAACCAATAACACAGATGTTTGCTAGTCACTAAATCCGAAAACATACCGAACAACAATCTCAGCTTCCCCGCAATGGCTTCTAGATCTGGTCAATCTTCTTATAATCCATATGATTTGTCCAGTGTTGATAAAGAATACCTAATGCCTAATAATGTGGCCGAAACGACACCTGGATGAAGCAATCTTGCATCACACTTATTGACAGCCACAAGATGCTGTTTGAATTCACCTGCTGAATTACCATAGAACTGGGGGCAAATCAATCTGAATCTTAATAATTACCACTCCGACCCAATGAAGATTAGTAGTACATTTTGTTTACCGGATATCACTGACTGGTGGCGGCAACAATAAGGAATGCACTCACAGTACACCGATTTCTCCAATATGGCACATGACATACTCTCTATCATAACACACGGTGTTGGACTGGAGGCTTAGTGTCCCCTTGGGCAAGATGTGATCGGGTGGAGGCAGTTAAAAACCACAGGTGAGACTCTTTGGGAAAAAGTTGTAGTAAGGCAGTTCACTCAAGCCAATAACAGATTACAGGCTGCTGAAGACCCACTATTGAATCGAAGCAGCACTGATAAAGACATGGAGATGAAGAGAGAGGCGGAGGAAAAGAAGTCACACCAAATGGCCAAGGTCTACGACATTTTGGTGATGTGGCAGGGTAGCCAAAACCTACGAGCTATACACAAGGAATCTCGCACTCAAAATACACAAATGACAGCCATAGGATACATTTCAGATACTGAAGAGATCATCAAAGCATAGTGTTAGCGACGGTTTCGGACCGTCACTTCAGGTCCGGGTGAGGGTCCAAACCGAACAGTTGCCAAATTGGCGGTCCGGGTCGTCAATAAACCCGAACTGCCCACTTGGGTACGGTTCCATGGTAAACTCCCAACCCATCTGAATTGGGCGGGTTGTCAGCGGGTTGCCCAGCGGGTCCATCTATAGATTCATATAAGGCTCTTGTATTTGCAGTTTGTTAATAGTATCTTATCAAAATCGTGTTTTCGGCAACCAAGAATGTGCTTTTGCTTGTTGAGCAGTTTGCAATATCAATTAATTTAGTATCTGTGTTTCACCTTTGATATATGGTATTTTTTTCTAGCAAGGCGGTCAATGATACAGTTATGCACGCGAAGATCCGCGCGATGCCTTGATTACGAAATATGCAAGTCCATAAACTGTTGCCGCTCCGTTGAAGCTCATTTTCAGGATGCCGCAGGGAGCATGGTGCTGTTGTTTTTGCCAGTGAAGGCTGCCAATATCTCATAAATGGATGTCTGCAACCGATCGGAACATAATTAACCCAAAATGCAAAGCTAAAAATGGGTGACACTCATGCTAAGAATGGGGCGGTGACCGTGTTGCTATTTCTTTTGCCAATATAAGCTGCCAATACATCCGTTATGCATAATAACGACCAAGTCACTGGTGAATTACCATACTTTCAGGACCACAAATCGTTGACGCTCCGTTGACGCTCATTTTAATGTATTGTCCATTCAACATCTGCTGCCGTCAATAATTATTTTCATCCTGATTTGGCTTTATTGGCTGTCTTTCTGCATAATTGAGACTCGGCCCTGTGGCAAAGCCGAGCGGCATAATAATCTTGCACTGTTCACTCTCACACGACTAAAAATGAGGTATCATGCTAAAAGATTCATTGTACCTGCTATACATCTATTTATGAACCGATATTCACAAGCTACTTCGTACCATTCGCACATAATTTATCTCTGACTGAAACTCTCGGTCAAGCTACATAAAGCTGGTGAACCATTGACGCATCCTGTCCTACTTTTTCTTCCCTCCTTTATTTCTCCGCGTTTCTACAGCATTGACCGTCATCAACACCTTTTTGGCCTGTCTCTTTGACTTCCATGTTGGCCGAACCAATCCGGGAACATTAGGCGCAGGGCTCACATCCTGCTGCTCTGGGCATTCCAGATCCTCGATGCCATTATTGTGCTCTATATCAGATTCATCGTCCGCTGCGCAATCCTCTTTGCTGCCAATTGAATTATCCAAGTTGCCATTCCAGTTTCGCCAATTATCAGTGTCTGAAAAGCTTTCAGGTGCGCTATCCTCATCGCTTTTGATTGGATGACAGTTGATTCTCCGGATTCGGCGGACATTTACGGTTTGAGTTCGTTCTCCAGGGAGGTCCTTTGCAGACAAAGCTGGTGGCAAAGGTGATCTTTCTGACAATTTAAATGCAGCCGCACCATCATGTTAAAAGAGTGACGAGGATGCTTTGACAATCTCTTTAGTGTTCGAAATGTATCTTATAGCGGTCACCTGCTTGTTTTGAGCGCGAGATTCCTTCTGGGTAGCGCGTAGATTTTGGCTGCCCTGCCACATCTCCAAAAAGCCGTGAACCTTGGCCATTCTGTGCAGTTTCCTTTCCTCTGCCTCTTTCTTTATTTCCGAGTCGTTTTCTGTGTTTGTGGTATCCAATTCTGGGTCAGTGCCTGCCAAAATCCTGTTATTGGCTCGAGCAAACTGCCTTACAACGACTTTTTTGCGAAGCATCTCGCCTGTGGTTTTTAACTGCCTCCAGTCAATAATATCTCGGCCAAGGGAAAAACTGGCCTCCAGTCCGACACCATGTGGTATGATAGAGAATATGTCGCGCGCCACATTGGAGCAATCAGCGTACTTTGGGTGTGTTCCCTCCTGTTGGCGCCACCAATCAGTTATGTCCGGTATCCAAAATGTACTACTAATCACTATTGGGTCAGAGTGGTAATCATTGAGATTTGGATTAATTTGTCCCCAGTTCTTTGGTGCTTCAGGCGGCGAATTCAAACAGAGCCTGGCGGCGGTCGATAAGCGGGCAGTGCGATTGCTTTGTCCGGGTGTCGTCTCAGCCACATTGTCAGGCGTTATGTATTTCTCATCATCGCTGGACAAATTATATGGATCAAAGGATGATTGATAGGACCCTAAAGCCGTTGCAGAGGGGACGAGATTGCTGTTCGGTACGGTTTCGAGTTTATTGACCGGCACACGTCGATGTTTGGCACAGTATTCATTCTCCACATACTTCAGAAAGGCCTCTTGTTATTGTGTAGTGTAGGATGTCTCGTCCTCAGGATTAATATCCATTCCCTTGTCCCAGTTTCTAAACGATCGAAACTTCCGGAAAGGATCTAGGATGTGTGCTGAAATGAGAAACATGCCCGTCGTTGGAGTCACTTCAGCGTAGTATTTGGAACGCTTCTGTTGAGCCAACTTCACAGTGAAGAACAAGTCTTCTTTCCATTGATTCTTCTTCTTGGCCAAATCTCGCATCACGCCATCCATGTGATCGAACATGTCATTGTACACTGTCATAACGTGATGGAATGTGACTGTATGCCTCTTCGACATCCAAAGGGTCCAATATCGAAATGGCCTCAATACTTCCATGACATACTTGACAATTGTCCATTCATCCTGAGTTGTGAATAGTTGGCGGTATCCACTGTATTTTGGGTTTTGAAGCCACTCACATGTAAATTCCAGTAATCGGTAGGCGCACTCGAGCAACTCTAGTGTAAAGTTCCACCGTGTCTTCACATCCATAATCAGAAGTACTGAAATGAGGACTTTGGCCTTTTGACAGTCAATGAACTCGTTTCGACGACCAGGTGTTAGCGTAATTAATACAGCAAGCATTCTCTACTATATGAAGGTCAGCTTTAGGACTTTCCAAATATCATGAAATATGTACTTTCTCAATTATCTTTGCTAAATCTGGTCTCATGGCCAACACCTTGTTGATTCTTGCATTGCCCTCTTTTCGAAGTCTTTGACTCTTCCCAATGTCTATGCATTCATTCTCTCCAAATTGCTGATCGCGCACATGGGCTTTTCAAGACTTTGTGCGGCCTTTTACACCAAGACTGCTCATGAATGTACCTAAAGCCAGCTGTATGATGTACGCCATGCATGGTATGTGGTTCCTCAATGCCAGCTACTCGATTCCAGAGGCCTCAAGTGTTGATTGCAGCTCGCGTGTCATCGAGTAGTTTGAGGAAGCATTATCTGTTGTAATACCAAGCAAACGGCTGTCAGTAAGCTCAAAACGATCAAACACGTCCTTCAAATGTATAGCTAGCCTTGCTCCAGTATGTTGGCCCTTGACCTATCGTTATTAATTAGCTTCCGAAACAGGAACAGAAAAGGCGATCAACCTCGTCGAAAGCGAGATGAACTTCACGCAATGCTCAATTGTGATCCATATAGTAAGCATTGACCAAAGTTATGGCTCGTTTTAAATATAATCGCCACGAAGGCGCATGTCTAGAATTATTCCAAGTAATAGGCCGCTTCGAACCTTCATTCGTTGAAGCCCACCAAGCATCGAAGATGATTTGCAATGTAAGGTCGCTCAAATCGCGAATACAGATACGTTCATTTTTGGAAGAGATCATAACCTCAACCAATGAGGTGTTCAAAGATTTTGTATCGGACATGGTGGTAGAAATTAGGAAGCTGAGTATTCCAACTTGAGAGACTGCCGAAAATAACGATACAATAAAGCAGAATGCGGGTTCTTAAATATTGGCTCTACAGCTACAAGGAAAATAATCAGATCAGTAAGATATTGCATACATATTTGTGAAGTAGAATACAAGGACAAATTGCAACGACTGACCGCGTAAAACTCCATTGAGGAACAGCATAAGGCAGTTTATTGCTGTGTAGCGTTCAGAGCCTTGACGCACCGTGGGCGCTCAATTGTAGGAGGCGGACACGATATCGTCACTTGCATTTTTGCCAATAAAGGTGGCCAATAGGTTCATTGTGGTTCATCTGCGTTCCATTGCGGTGAGATTATCCAAGATGCCAGTGCACAAATCGTTGATGCTCTGTTGACGCTCATCTCGGCACATGGTTACGATCCTGTCTTCAGCATATTTGTCTAGACAGGCGGCCGATAGTACGATTATAGATCATTGTGGTCGCATAGCCCCTTGATTTTCCAAGATAGAAGGCCTCAAATCATTGACGCTCTATTGACGCTCATTTTTAGGGCATAGTGATGATGTCGTCGAAAGCCTTTGTGCCTAGAAAGACGGCCAATAGTTCGATTATGTGTTAATGTCGCTGCACTGCCCTCAGATTTTCCAAGATGCATGGCCAAAAGTCGTTGACGCTCCGTTGACGCTCATTTTTAGGACATAGTAGCGATGTCGTCACAACCATCTTTGCCCAGAAAGGCAGCCAATAATCTGTTATAGCTTAATGTCGCCGTACGGCCCTAGGATTTTCAATGATACATGGCCAAAAGTCGTTGACGCTCCATTGACGCTCATTTTTAGGACATGGTAGCAATGTTGTTGCCTGAGGTTTTGCCTAGAAAGGTGGCCAATAGCGCGATTATGGGGTAATGTCGCCGCACAGCCCATGCATTGTCCAAGATGCAAGGTTAAAAGTCGTTGACGCTCTGTTGACGCTCATTTTTAGGACATAGTAGAAATGTTGCCACCACTATTGTTCCATAGAAAGGCGGCCGATAGTTTGATTATGACATACCGTAACCGCACAGCCTACTGGATGTTTCATGACGCAATGCCAAACATCGTTGACGCTCCGTTGACACTCATTTTTAGGATGTGGCAACGAGCGTATCATTCACCTTTTTTGCAATAACACCAAGCTATACATCCACTTTGGAAGGATGTGACAGTGCAGCCTATCAATTGCTGAATGTGTAAGACTTAAAATCGTTGACACACTGTTGACACTCACATTAATCATATCGAAACAGCCTTTGTACACTCAATAATTGTATGCAACGAATCATATACTCATTATTGACATCCAGTATTGCATTTGTATGTGTTATCATTTGCATCCAGGAGTTTTGTTACGTCTCAATTTCTGATCAACTGCTATCTACGCTATCCGAGTGAGAAATGATGTGGCCCTATAACATTCCCGTGCTTTTGGCCGGCAATTGACGGTATGTAGATCATGTCACTAGGTTTTGGTAAATATAGCTCAACTTTCTCACCATTCCTTATCCAGCTCCTTCTTCTCGATTTCCATGATGTACCACAAGCAATCTCAGATATCTCAACCATGTGCACCAGGTCTGTGTGGGGAGATATGCAGTTGGATACATGGATGAGTTTAGCATGACAGTTTTCGTTCAGATCGATTCATCATGCGCACTGACCGCTCTTCCTATGACACGTATGACATCGCTCACTTAACATTTGTTAGCACATTTCGTCACTAATATTGCTTTTGCTTTGTCACTTAACAGTCACTTGCAGAAAGAAATCGAACATTTTGACCGTCTTACAGTGCGATTTGGATTCTAGAACTTTCACATGGTGCGTTCAACCCTTGCACATACACTGACGAATTATCATGTCTCACAATTTGGTCACTGAAATCAAGAAAAAGCTGACATGTAGCAAAATTGGTAAACTACTTGCTTTTCACCGCGATCAGACGTCAAAAATTACAGTTTGCATATCTATTCTTCCGCAGATGCAGGAGCCGTCAGCATCTCTTCGTCGGAATCCGATATCTATATGGTAATTCGCCGGAGGCTATATGGAGGGGTAAAAGCTCACTGGTTCAACTGGCTTTGCTTTCAGCAACATTGACGAATCGGGCTCCGCAGCTGGCTCACCACTGGGTATGCTCAATTTTGACTGCGGCTTCACCGAACCTGGCCTGATATGACTACTTCTTGGTCGTCAGGTCTCTTGCGGCCTTTGCGATATTCCAGGGACAATGTCAAGACTCTCCATAGACTCTCCAAATGTTGTCGGTGGAGGTGTCGGAGCGTCGTTATTTGTTTGCGGCTGAACGACTGCCGGAACCCTCAATTCAGATGTGCTGTACGTCTTATCTTGTTCACGGAAGTACTCGGCTGCATCCTCCCATCCCGGTTGAGTCAATTCGTCAAGCTTCATCTGCTTCTGCCGAAACCTCTTCATGCGCTGCTGTACCGTTTTGGTGATTGTACCCATCACCCAGCCGGGTTCGTCATCTTTGCTCAGCTTGCCCTGCTCAGTCTCTTCATCATGCTCATCTTCCCCATTCTCTCCATCATTGGAACTTGCAAGATCACTCAGACTGTCTCTGATAGCAACCAGCATCCCCTCAAATGTCTCTTTGGGCTCCCTGGACGTCAATCCCACGATTTCAGCATGCGTCATGTTGTCCTGCTCTTGCTGAACCGCTGCCTCTGCATCTTCAACTCGCTTTCTTGCCCCAGCGGTCTCTCTCTCAACATAATCCTCAATCCATTTCTCTTTCTCTTCATTGCTTAAAAAGTGCGTTTTTCGTCGTTTTTCCGCCAGAAGCCTCTTTTTGGATCTCAAGCTGCGCAATACCCCAAGGGCTCGGACTCTTTCTGCTTCCAAGCCGCTCTTGCCTTCTTCGCTTGATGACATCGTTCAGTTGACCGCTTTGTCAATTTGCCGTATCTGCCTGCCGGAAGTGGCAAAAAGTTCTTTTTCCGAGCATTGACCATTGTAGTGTGCGTGGACTTTGTTGTTGGGTGAGATGTTGGATGTTGGAAGTTATGGACAATATGGAGGCAAGCTGCGTCTTTTATGTCAAGATTGGTACGTTTACTCATCTTGAACAAAGCAAAATCTCCCTCTTAACTGTCAATAAATCAGGAATAGTGACGCTAACCGTACAACATGACATGATTGTTAGCATCATTTTCATGTAATATCCCGGGGAATATTTGAGACAAACATCAGCAGACGTCCTTTCCCTCGAACTACATCCTATTAATATCTAGCAATTAGGCGATTCCAGTGGTCGTACACTGCAATTTATCCCTGTTACCAAACAAACAACATCAGACAGACTTTTTGCAAATTGCGGGGCAGTGGGAAACCCCTGCAACTTGCAGCCATACTCAGCAGGATTTATCTTAAGCATAATGATCATGTTGGCTGCTACTTATTCTATTCTGACATGAAGCTAACTATATAGTCCTCAGGGCTTCCCACTTCCTCTCGTTATCATCTTCCTCTCCTATTCCACACCAGCACATCATGGATACACAACCACCTCCACCAGGTGAGAGCGGATCGAATACCGGCCGATTGGCAGGCGCTACATCAAATATGGAAATTCTTGGCACACAACAAGAGTCCAGACACAAGTTGGTTCACCGTGACGCTGCCAATGCAGCCACCAAACATATGACCCAGGATGCACATATAAAAATCATCCGCAAGACTGAAAGCAGCAAAAATAGGAAGCAGCATGCAGTTGGATGTGAGTATATCCGTATCGAGGCAAATGGCGGTCAATTAACCGTATAACATACAGCAGGTGTCCATAGAGAGCTACATAACGAATTTATTGCTGCCCGTAACGGGAAACCTCCATGGTCGACAAAGGCATATGTCCGCACAGTCCGTGAAATCGAACATCATGATGTTGCCAGCTTTGGGATTTTTGCAGATGCATTTCCTGATAAGCATCCCCATGAGTGGATGAAGCAGGCTTTAATCATCTTAGAGGAGGCTACGGAAGCGTATGTGGTAGAGGTAACAGCCGAATTTCGTTGTTAGAAGCAGCAACTAATGTCTTGTAGATTTTCAACATGTCTGCAACTATGGCAAGGCAAGGAGGTCGGGTACAGCTGGAACATTCTGACATGCGCCTGGCGTTGAATATGGCCAAAATGGCCAAAGAAGGCTTTTTGCATGCCGCAATGGAGGAAACGAAATATCTCATCAAAAAACCACACGCCGAGATCCGAGAACAGAAGAAGCGGGGAGTTGAGTTTCCTAGGCGTCAAAAGGTGAAGGCTGCGATACAAAGACACCAGGCAATGCTTCGTCAAAACCAAATGTCTGGCTGCCTTCCTTGCCAAAATGGCACCGCAAAGTATCCGCAGACACCCAGGAGTCGCAAAGGAACAGGTAAACCTCCGCCCAACCGATGCAGAGAGCCGACTCCAGAGCCGACTCCACCTCCGGGCAGCACGCCACCCGCCCCAACCGGTAATGCTTCTGGAGCTCAATCTTCTGAAATCGTCAATTTGCCACCCGGATATACATATTAGCATACAGCTCTTCCCTGTGCCGAATTTTTCGATCATTATGCGGATACCCATCCCGATACTGATTTTGATCCAGATATGCTGACTGATGAAGGTTAGTACACTATCTGTTGTGTGGTAATACGGCTAACATTCATTTTGAAGACCAGAGCAGCATATTGAGGGATCCTGCAACTGATGACGAGCATTGACCGAAAGACACGGGATTTTGGAGATCATTATTATATCTATCTATGTATTGTTAAAGAACAACATAGTGATCAAGAAGAAAGTAAATGAAAATGCTAGAAAGGCAGCCAAAACAATGTGAATGATAGACTGTGCCAAATTGAATGATTGCATATTGTGGATACAGCCACAGCAAAATGAGCGTCAATGGAGCGTCAACAATTTTTGGTCATGCGTCCTGGGAAATCACACCTCCGATAGGTTGTAGCCAGTCATAGAGGAATTTTTGGCTGCTTTTATAGGCCACACAGATTGCAATACCCTCCCTGCCCCATCATGGAACTGAGCGTCAACAGAGTGTCAACGATTCTTGGTCATGCATCCTGGGAAATCACACCTCCAACAGGTTGTAGTCAGTCATAGAGGAATTCTTGGCTGCCTTTATAGGCAAAACAGATTGCAATATCCTCCCTGCCCCATCATGAAAATGAGCGTCAACCGAGCGTCAACGATTGTTAATCATACGTCCTAGGAAATCACACCTCTGATAGGTTGTAGTCAGTCATAAAGGAATTTTTGGCTACCTTTATAGGCAAAACAGATTGCAATACCCTCCCTGCCCCATCATGAAAATGAGCATCAACCGAGCGTCAACGATTGTTGGTCAGGTATCATGGGTAATCTGGGGGGCGACAGGTTGCACATTGTCATAAACAGATTATTGGCTGCCTTTATAGGCAAAAGTGAAAGTGAAACGCTTCCTGCCCCATCTTCAAAATGAGCGTCAACAGAGTGTCAACGATTGTTGGCCTTCCACATGGTTAATCACAGCTCGATGTGGCGGTTAATATCTATATACATCATTTTGACTGTTATTATACACTAAAAGGCTCAAGAATACTTGGTGTTAGCTCTGTAAATAAAATAAGTTGTTACTGTCCTGGAAGATGTGGCTAGAATATTCCGTACATATCTGCCTATAAAGGCTGCCATATCCTTCTTTATGCATGCTTGTGATCAAGCACCACTCATATTACCGAAGATGCAAGACCAAATATCGTTGACGCACTGTTGACGCTCTGTTGATGCTCTGTTGACACGCTATTGACGCTCATTTTCAGGATGTGGTTGAGTGCGTGAGTATACTTGTTTTGCACATCAAGGTGGCTAATACGTTGAAAATGAACCATGACGTATCAATGTCAATATTTTATGACTAGCAGTAGCATATCTGAATGCGATGATAAATGTGAAACCCGAAACGCAGAACCAGAGATTGGAACGGACAGGTCTAGCCAAACCCGGTGAAAGCCGCATGATGACAGGTACGGGTCCGGGTTTGGCCCGCCAAGAGTTAGCGGGTCGGGTTTTTGGACGGGTCTGGAACCGAACCAACCCGTTTTTGCGGTCCAAACCCAGGCCACTAGCGGGTTACCCAGATCTGTTGCTAACACTATCAAAGCATCTTGGTCAAACTTTCAACATGATGGTGCGGCTGCATTTAAATTGTCAGAAAAATCACCTGTGCCACCAGCTTTGTCTGCAAAGGACCTCCCTGGAGGACGAACTCAAGTATTGAATGTCTGCCGAGTCAAACAAATTGACTGCCATCTTGCCGAAAGTGATGAGGATAGCTCACCTGAAAGTATTGCAGACACCAAAAATTGGGTTAACTGGAATGGGGACTTGGATAATCCAAACGACAGTGAAGACGACTGGGAGGTAGAAACTAAATCACATATGGAACTGGACAACGGCATTGAGGATTCAGAAATTCTGGAGCAGCGGAATGTAAGTGCCACACCTAATGTTCCTGCATTGATTCGGCCTATATGACAATTAAAGAAGAACATTGAAAAGGCATTGATGACGGACAATATGATGGAAACGAGAAGGAATAAGGGGATCAAGAAAAAGTAGGACAGAATGCATCAATGTATTCACACCAAGTTCATTATGTAGTTTGACCGAGAATTTTATTGAGAGAAATATTATGGAAGAATATTGACTAGTTGGGTGAGAATATTGGTTAATAAACAAAGCTATAGCGGGTAGTATGCACTATTTGGCAAGATATATAAATTTTTACCAGATGAGAGCAACCAGTCCTGCAATATTACTGGACTCGGCTTTGCCATAGAGCTAAGTTCTGATCACACTGAAAGGCATCCACAAAGTTCAAATATTTATGATTGCAATTTTTAATGGCAGCAGATCTTGACTACACCATACATTAAAATGAGCGTCAATGGAGCGTCAACAATTTTTAGTCTTATAAGTACAGTAATTGAATGGTGACGTGGTCAGTGCTATCCATAACCATCATACTGGCAGCCTTTCTTGGCAAAAGACTAAATGACACGATCACTGCTCCATTCTGAAAATAAGTGTCAACAGAATGTCAATGATTTTTGGCTGTGCATCTTGGGTAACCTAAGTAGCGATTGGTTGCAGCAATTCATCAACGAGGTATTGGCAGCCTTTCAAGTCAAAAATTATAGGATCAGGCTCCCTGCCCCATTCTAAATATGAGCGTCAACTGAGTGTCAACAATTTTTAGTCTTGTAAGTACGGTAATTGAAAAGTGACCTGGTCGCTGGTATCCATAACCAACTTAATGGCAGCTGTCCTTGGCAAAACAGTATACAACACAGTCACTGCCCCATTCTGAAAATGAGCGACAACGGAGCGTCAACGATTTTTGGCTATACATCTGGTGTAACCTAAGGGGCGATTGGTTGCAGCCATTCATAAACAAGGTATTGGCTGCCTTTCAAGTTAAAAATAATACCTACACGCTCCCTGTCCCATCCTGAAAATGAACGTCAATGGAGTGTCAACGATTTTGGTGTTGAATCCTGGGTAATCTAAGTGTCGCAATATGGTAACAATTCATAGACAATGTCGTGGCAGCCTGTTCATTTAAAACAGTACATGACACATACGTTACCCGATCATGAAACTGAGCGTTAACGGAGCGTCAACAATATTTCGTCTTACATATTGGGTAATCAACGCTTGGTGCAAATAAATGAGCTCATAACTGAATTATTGACTGCCTCTATAGCCCAAAATGCAATGTATAAAAGGAAAAACACGTATTCCAAAATAATCAATGTCGCAGATTGCAAAACATGCAAAAAGAGATCATTGGCTGTCGATGTTACGCCTTTGGTGTTACAGGTATACTTCCGGGATCATAGAGAATCACTCGATAATGCAAATGAGGATACTCAATCTGAACTTATGAAATATCATTGGGATTTCCTAATTGGATCAAACTTCCGGGTCTGTCCACCTATTGGTAATATCCACATTACCCTACCTTCACATCAATCGACCAACGACAGCGATCAAGCCGAACGCAAATAAGAAGTGTATTATCCTTAAGTCGGTATTGGTCGTATAATCTCTATTGTCAATGGCTATTCCTTATCGGCAGGAAACCTTATTCCTAGACGCCGAGCAAACGACTATTCTCTCATGCTCCAATGGTTTAGTCCTAGGGGAGATGAGGTGTCGTCAACATCAAACCATTATGACATCTTGAGATATGCAGAGTCATATACAAGATAAGTCAATAACCAATGATTGATATATCGGAGTCCAGTCGACCGAATGGTCTTATACGAATCAACCCTTATTTCGACCACACCTCCTGGGTCTGGAACAAATGGGACTTACGATTCATATGTCCTGAGTGGCGCGGGATGCTCTCCGTTCAATATATGGCAAAACAACTCGGTTGCAGAATACTGTATATTTGGCTCCAGTAAAGCGTAGTCAAATTAAGGGTTCTGTCGATTGCCGCAATCATTAAACCGTTACGTACCCGGTGGGTATATGAGAGGGCACTCTCACTGGCTCTTGGTGACACAAACCTATTTGTTGATAATTGGCTTCCGATAAGCTCATAACGATACGAGATATCGCCAACAGCAATAGTGTCGCAATACGAGCTCATTGCCTTGATGACGTAGTTAATACTCATGGCAGTTAGAACTCAACCATCAATGGTAGAAGCAAGGATGACAAAGGCAGTTATGAATGAGAACTCCGAAACAAGCTTTGGCAGTCTTAGGATTGTTAAGAGTGTGGATCGTCTGATATATATCAGCGATACCAACATGAAGGAAGGACATCGATAACAGTTCTATCGAACATACAATCTACGTTCAGATTATCTACAGATACCTATTGACCTTCTCGACCTGGAGGTTTCACCTTAACTTCAATCCCATGTATTATCTATTAGTTCTGTATTGAAGTCAACGAGGATACTTCTCCTTTGAAGTCCAGAGTTGTACGTTCCTCTTCAGTTCTATACCACGGATAAACCCCATCACTCTTTATACTTGGTTATTCTTAGTACCTTCGTCGAAGCAAGTTGTTGATCGGGAAGAGAGTAAGACGATACTCCTGAGTCCGAGGAACCAGCCCGATAATGTGGTGGTTACAAGGATACTCTTGAGTCGGCACTACCCCTTCTGCTGAGGCGAAACTACTTTGCTGTTTCTTATAAGACAAGTCGATACTTGGAGTCGTCGCACTTGAGGACAGTCGATCCTTGGTTATACGTGCTGGTTGCCGGGCCGATACTCTTGACTCCGAAGGAAGTCTGAAGACTGACACGATAGTGTGTTAGTTAGAGAATCTTCTGAGTAGGATACTCTTGAATTGTGTACTCCAGTACATTGATAGCGTAAGAACGATACTCTTTAGTCGATACTATCTTTCGGGAGCAGAGAACGGAAAAGTTACCTTGTTACCTTGAGTGGTAATCCTATACGCATCCTGAGTGAAGCTTTAATCATTCTTCTCTTTACTAGTCCAGAAGTCATTAAGGGCTTTTATTGATTAGGACTTAGGGTGGATCTCCCGGTGTTACAGTCGAATACCTAATTTTAATAATACACAATTATCCAACTGCAAAAACAAGAACATTATATAAATCTACAGACTGACCTGCTGGGTAACCCACTGACAACTCGCCCAATTCAGATAGATTGGGAGAATTCTATCGAACCGTACCCGAATTGACTGTTCAGGGTGTATTGACCACTAGGTCCACCAATTTGGCAATGGTTTGGTTCTGACATGGACCCGGACCCGAAGTGACGGTCTGGAACCATTGCTAACACTTCCAACGTAAATGGAAGCAGTGCAATTAATTAGCTTAAATGACTAAACATGTTTTTGAACTGTCATGACAATGTGATTACATCATTGAACACTTTGAAGCATGGGGGAAGACTGCAGATAAGTCCCTCGGATTATTTGTAGAGAATGTGGAGAAAGATCAGTAGGGGAGGTCCATTTTCGGAAACCAATTTTACTTTTTGCTGATGTTAACCGATTTACATTTTGCTGATGTACCACAGAATGTGCCAAACTGCCACAAGGAGTAACATCTAGAAATTTCTGCTAGTTGTCTTTCAATTCATGCTATTCTGAAGGGGGGTTTAAGTAGATAGCTGTGCTATTATAAGTGATATGGTGTAGTGCATGCAAAAGTGGGTCCTTTCATGGGCCCACTACTGGCAATGAGATAGCTAAAGGGGAAATTGCTCCAATATAATCTTAAAGAAAGGCACTGATTAGTGTTAGCAACGGGTCAAAATTCCCGAGTCGGTTCCAGGTCGGGTTCCAACCCGGAACCGAACCATTGCAATGGGTTTCCACACAAAACCCGCTCCTCCAAAGTCAACATTTCTTACTACAATTAAGTATTTCAGTTCTGATCGTATCACAACATGATCAATACGTAGATTGTGCAGTTTTAGTCGCTCTTTCACCTCCCGCTTTCAGATTGGCGATCCGACAAGTATTCGTTGAGTCTCGATCGAAAACCGGCCAATTTCACTTAAATTGAGCCATTATTTCACAACCATTCAACGAGTATCAGTCAGATTGCAAATTTGAATGCGGGAGGTGAACGAGCGGCTAAAGCTGAACAATTTATGTATTGACCATGTCATGATACAATAAAAACTCCAATACTTAATTAGAGCCGAAGTTGTAGGAACCGTAAAATAGAACCACGGTCCGGTTCGAACCCGTCCCCGAACTCGCTGAGTACCCCTGTTTTCCGGGTAACAACCCGGACTGGACCACCCGGTCCAGTTCGAAACCCGGACCGCACCCGGGTAACCCAGAAATGTTGCTAACACTAGCACTGATACACTGAGATCACCAAATTGACTTTCAGACTAAGGACTTATATTTTTAAACTTATCTATGAGATTTCACTTAGCACTGACACTGGTATTTGCAATTATAATATTTTGTAGACTTCCATAGAGCTCCAAGCCTTCATGTATATAAAGACAAAGCTTCTCTCTTAGATAGCAGAACAGACTTCATCCGCTTTACATTTGCAACCTAAGTTGTTACATATATGGTTTATCTCCTGCCGTATGGCTTCAGTTGGGCTGATGCATAATCTCTTCAAGATGATGGTCATTCCATACTCAGCTGGAGATGCCACTCAGCTGGAGATGCCAGCTGAGTGCGCATGTATGCGTACAAGACATACAAAGACATACTCGAACTACCGCATATATAAGTCGATGAATGTACCTGTACTTTAGTATATACAAGCTTCTAGCAATCAGTACATTTCAACAGGTTATGAGCCCGGTTATCGCTACTATCTAAAAACTCACAATCTTTCCTACGATCTCCTTCACGATCTCCAAAAGAGCCTCAAGAAACCTAAACCTTGTTACCGTAGCAACAGCCGCATAAACAACACTAAAACTCAACACCATCTCCACAATCTCACGATGACTTCCTCCGAACCCGTCTTCAACAAGATCAGGTGGGGCAACATCCCTAAGCTCACTCACGACAATTACGACAAATGGCAAGAGGACATGATTCTCATCCTGTCAGCCATGAAAGTATACGCAATCGTCACTGGAGAGGATGCTGAACCGCAGCCACTTGACTTCGACCACGATCACCACTTTGATGAATGGATGGCTAAGGAAGCCGAGGCTGCATCAATGATCAGAGTTTCCTGTTCCCCCGAAGTACGGCGCGTCATCAAAGGTATACGAAATCCTCACGAAATGTGCAACACACTAGAAATGAGTCTGCACACCACCGGATCTTATATCGGCAGACAGGACATCCTTCGCCAGTTCCGTGCTTGCCGACCTAAGGAGGACGAAACACTTAAAATGTACATCACCAAGCTCAGTAACTACCACATACAACTGGACCATACCGACGATGCAGTCACTGATCGAGATTTGCGCACACAAATATTCACATCACTGCCATCTCAGTATGCGATGATATTAATGGTCCTAAAACATAGAAGGCCTTCACCTACACCCAAAGAAGCCATGCATGATCTCCTAGAAGAAGAAACTACAGCCAGCCTCACAAAAGAACTTGGAGATGCATCTATGGGGGCCGCCCTTTCTGCTCAACGTGGCGCCTACCGTGGCCGAGGCCGAGGCCTTGGGCATGGTGGACGTGGTGGACGAGGCAGACGCGCAGAACACGGTGGACATAGTGGTCACGGTGGAACGGGAGACAGCCAAGAAAGTTAGTGCACCTATTCCAAAATTGACCGCCATACTACAGATGCATGCGGGAAGCGGAAACGCGCCCAGGAGGGAGGAAACAACAGAGGAAACAACGAGCGCATTTGTTTCCAGTGCGGGCTCCCAGGCCACGTTAAAGTCGATTGCATCTCCTACAAACGTATAAATGAGTGGTGCAAAGTGAAGAAAGCCACTGCTACAGCAGATCTCGCTACGACCGGAGACTCCGATCCCTTCTGACTAACTGCTTGTGCGCTCCCCGCCGCCGCCACCGCCGCGGCTCCAAAGTGGGTCATTGATTCCGGAGAGTCACATCACATGTGCAATAACCGCAGCAGCTTCTCAACGTTCAAAAAGCTCTCACTGCCTATAGTAATCGAGCTTGGAGGCAACAATTCAGTCACCGCCACGCACTACAGATTCATCGATGTTATACAAGGCTATCAACTCGAAGCCCTCCATACTTCTACTTTTTGACTTTCCCTTCTATCGATCAACCAATTGGATTTGGGCAGGCATACGACTATATTACGGAACAGAAAATGCTCCATAACTTCGCCAGCTTCCTGCAGTTTCGCTGGAAAACTAATCAATGGCATATATATCATAGTCTCCTATCATCGACTACTGAGAACGGAAAAAGGAGAAAGAGAGACAGCTCACCTACAATTGAGCCTACAATTGAGCCTACAATTGAGCCTACAATTGAGCCTACAATTGAGCCTACAATTGAGCTTACAATCCAGCCTACAATCGAGCCTACAATCGAGCCTACACTCGAGCCTACAATCGAGCATTCAATCGAGCATTCAATCGAGCATACAATCGAGCATACAATCGAGCATACAATCGAGCATACAATTGAGCATACAATTGAGCATACAATCGAGCATACAATCAAACATACAATCGAGCATACAATCGAGCATACAATCGAGCATACAATCGAGCCTACAATCAAATCATCAAGAGCACCTATCGCAGCCAAAATTGAGTCCACTCGAAAGTCTCTCACAATCTCAGAATCAAGAATTTGGCACCGACGACTACCTCATATGAATCCTACTGCCATAAAGTCTCTAGTCAAGGGATATACAAACGATGATTCAATGTGCACAGTCTGCATCCAGGCCAAGCACAAACAAAAGTTCATCAAAGTTCCAGTCAAGCGCACTACGAAGCCCTTTGAACTTATACACTCGGATGTGTATGGCCTCTTCTCTACACCGACCTTCGGAGACAATCAATATTATATACTATTCATCGATGACTACACGAGGTATACATCCATATGGCTGCTCCCAAATAAGAAAGCCGAGACCTGCACCTCAGCCTACCAGTCATTTCAGGCCCGAGTAGACTCAATGGGATACGAGATGAAGCAATTCCGGTGCAATAATGGACGGGGAGAATACGATAATAGGACTTTGCGATATGTTCTCGCGGCCCGAGGCACAACATACGAGACATGCCCTGCATACGCTCACCATAGGAATGGTGTTGCCGAACGAATGATCCATACAATCACTGAAAAGGCCGGCACGATGATTATTGACTCCCAGGCCCCCATTCATCTCTGGGGAGAAGCGGTTAATACCACAGTCTATCTCCATCAGAGATCGCCAAATGAAGGCCTGAGAAGAAGTGACCGTGATGGCTATCAAGCACCGTACGAAACACCATATGAAATGCTCCATGGATTTGGAAAACCTACGCACAATGCCAACGGTAACAAGATATGGTATCAAGCTTCTCTCCACAACCTACACCGATTCAGATGCTACGCCAGCAGACTCATCCCCAAAGTCCAGCGCCGAGGCAAATTCAGCCCAAGATCAAAGCCCTGCATGATTGTAGGCTACACACACAACTCAAAAACGTTGTGGAGGTTATGGGATCCTAAATTCCAGAGAGTAAAACCACAATCAGAAGTCGTCTTCTACGAAGAAACGAATGCAAACATGTCGTGTCAGCATGAAAGCAATGAGATCGACATATTTAAATTACCAGAAGATGAGCAATATGTCGAAGAAACAGATACCGGAGATGAGCCTCTCCGAGATAGTCAACCTATGCAGATAGGGAGTCAACCTACGCAGATAGGGAGTCAACCTACGCAGATAGGGAGTCAACCTACGCAGATAGGTAGTCAACCTACACAGATACGTAAGAGAACCAAATCTCACATGCATGAAGCTCCTGACGAGGAAGCAGAAAACGCCCACAGCTGGCGCCTCTGCCGAGAGGATCAGACTGCCCAGCGTTCGGCAGCAAATGCAGAAAAAATCGCCCACAGCCGGCACCTCCACAGAGAGGATCAGACTGCCCGGTGCTTGGCAGCAGCAATCAAGAACTCAAGCCAAGTACAGCAAGCAGCTCCAGCTCCAGCTCTGCCGATAGGGAGTCATGTCACAAGAAGTCAAGGTAAAGTCTCCGCAGAAGAATTGACGGCATCCGCAACAGATCCATTCACCTACGGGGAAGCTATTGAAAGCCCTCAACGAGATCACTGGAAAAGAGCCATGGAGGAAGAAAGCATGTCAATCCTGCTCAATAACACCTTCTCTGCTCTCAACTCCCGGGAAGCACGGCAACTGCAAGTTAAGCCGATTGGTTCTAAGTGGGTCTACAAGACTAAACACAATCCTGATGGGTCCACACGATACAAAGTACGGCTAGTCATAAAAGGATACGAGCAGACAGATTTTGGTAAGACTTATGCCCCTGTTGGGAAGCTAACTACATTTTGGTATCTCATCTCTCTCATCGGGAGATACAGGTGGAATATGAACCACTTGGATGTAGTGACTGCTTTCATAAATCCCGAAATGGACAATGATGACATCTACATGACTCTAACAGAAGGATGGCCAGAAGGCTCCAACACCCCAAAAATTGTCGTCAGACTCAGGAAAGCTCTCTATGATCTTAAACAAGCTCCACGACTATGGCATGACGATATCAATGCCTTTCTACTCTCTCTTAGGTTCACACAGTCTTCAGCCGATCCCAACCTCTATCACCGCAGCGACTGTATTCTGATACTTCTGTATATCTACGACATCTCCATGTCATATCAGGAGGCTGCCACCAAAGCCGCGATCGAAGTCAAAGCGAAACTCTCAGAGAAGTACAAGATTACAAACCTTGGCCCGGCACGCCAATTCCTCGGCATCGAAATCCACCGCAATGATACTGGAATCAGTCTCGGTCAGAAATCCTATATCGCCACAATCCTCAGACGATTGGGCATGGAGAATACTCACGGTGCCTCGACGCTTATGGATCTCAATGTAAAGTTGGACTTGGCCGAGGATTAGGGGGAGAAGGAACTGGAACAGTAAGATATCACAGACTATCAAGCAGTCATGGGATCACTAATGTACGCAGCACTTGCAACTCGGCCAGATATCTCGTATGCGGTTGCTGCTCTTTCTCGTTACAATTCGCGGTCATTCACCAGCCATATGACCGCTGCTAAGAGAGTCCTTCAGTATCTCAAATCTACAGCCGATTTTCATCTACACTTCAATGGCATCGGCATTGGCATCGGCATTAATAGAATAAAGTGCGAAAGTACAGATAGATTGGTTAAAATCTAACGAAGAGAATTCGAAGCAATAATATGATAAAAGTAACGAAGTAGAGCAGTGTTCGAAACAAGATCATATAATACTGAAGGAGGAAGTATCGAGAAGATATTATTGTATTCTTATCGATGTCAGAGCAAGTCTAAAGAACTGTTCTCTAACCGGAGAAACAGTATCTATATATACATATAACCAAGAGTGATTGTCCGTGACCACGGTCGCGGAACAATATCCTAAAACAGTAAAGAAAAACTCTTCAACTGTACATAATTATAAACAAGAACCATAAGGAAACCATTAGAACAATCTAGGCGCTGTCTAAAAGATAAGCACTGATAAATCCCTTCCAAACAGAACTAAAAAGAAGATTCTAGACAAGTTCTAACTGGAACTTTCTAGACACCTAAAGATAACAGATAACAAAAGTATTAACACACCACATTATTCTTATCAGCAACGACCTTCCATATTATGGAGAATAAATAAAGAAAGGTACAAATATTAGTAAGAGAAATGTAGATACTCCTGTATTTTCAATAGGCATCAGCATCGGCATCGGCATCGGCATCGGCATTGGCATTGGCATCGGTATCGGCATCGGCATCGGCATCGGCATCGGCATCGGCATCGGCATCGGCATCGGCATCGGCATCAGCATTGGCATCGGCATTGGCATTGGCATTGGCATCGGCATTGGCATCGGCATCGGCATCGACATCAGCAATAGTCTCGTAGGATATTCGGATTCCGATTGGGCCAATGACAGCGTGTACTGCAAGTCTCAGGGAGGCCATTTGTTTCTCGCCAGCAATGGAGCTATCTCGTGGCAGTCTCGAAAACAATGTCTCATCGCCATGTCAACATTCGAGGCTGAATTCATCACCTGCTCGAAGGCTTCTAGAGAAGCGAAATGGTTACTTCAACTACAGAAAGACATTCACGGCAAAGACTTACCACCGCTGCCAATCAATTGCGACAATCAGAGTGCTCTCACCCTTATCACCACGGGAATCATCAAAGCTCAAACTAAACACATCCACGTTTGCTATCACAACAGTTGAGATCTGCATAGACGACGAATAGTCAACTACTCCTACGTACACACAGATGAAAATGTGGCAGATATTCTCACGAAAGCACTTGCGAAAGATAAGCATACGAAGTTCACGAAAGCAATGGGTCTATGGTAACAAGGAGGTCGATTTAAGGTTGGATTTAAGGTTGGATTTAAGGTTGTCTTACTTTTCTTTTGGAAGATACGGTAGTACTCTTTCCCTGCTCACTTGCCATGCAGGGTTTTAAGGAGGCTACTATGGAAATTACAGTTTGTTTGCTTCTTTGTTTGTTTGTTTGTTTTTCTTGCTCCACAGAGCGTAGCAAGAGGGGGGAGTGTTGCATATATGGTTTATCTCCTGTTGTATGGCTTCAGTTGGGCTGATGCATAATCTCTCTAAGATGATGGTCATTCCATACTCAGGTGGAGATGCCACTCAGCTGGAGATGCCAGCTGAGTGCGCATGCATGCGTACAAGACATACAAAGACATACTCCAACCACCGCATATATAAGTCCATGAATGTACCTGTACTTTAGTATATACAAGCTTCTAGCAATCAGTACATTTCAACATAAGTTTCAATAATTCAGCCGAGTGATTTCTCATGTCTTGACCATTATCCCTCCGAATTCAGTTTACTTGGATTTGTTGCACATCCATTAATCTTACCAGTGAGGTCGTAAGGTTGAAAGCTGCAATAAACCATAGATAAGTAAACCGGGCGTGTAAGGGATACTCTATGGAGCCAGTGTGACAGACAGTTGTAGAGGAACAGAGGGAGAGGGCAATCTATTTCTTCTCCCACTGTTTGGCGGGTGCATCCATAATCTCCTCGCCTGCATCTGGCGGGATATCTACATCCTTATGTTGCTTAGGCTGGCTGAAGCTTTCTCTTGACAGTTGTTCTTGCAGCACTACCACACCATCATTCACAGCCGTATACGTACGAATTCGGGATTCTTCATCCTTCTCCGCGAATCTGGCAGATTGACCTCTCATGCCTCCGAGCTCAGTTTACTTGGATTCTACACATCCAGCCAGGTGGCCAATCAAGGATTTGGGACTACTCAGCCTAACATTAGTTTTACCAATGATATTGCAAGGCTAAAACAATATATGTAAACCTATATGATGCTAATATAACAGACGAGTGTGGAGCGTGTTGTAAAAGACCCAATCTATTTCTTCTTCTCTCGCAATTTGGCGAGTGCATCCATAATTCCCTCACCCACATCTGGCGGAATATCCATATCCTTCTGCTGCTCAGGCCGGCTGGAGCCTTCTCTTATGACAGTTGTTCTGGTAGCAGCTGCACGGCTTCTCTCATCCTCCGCCTCGAACTCTGCAACCGCTGCCAACGCATCCTCGTCGTCCTCAATCATCCAAGCTTCAGGCACCTTTGGAGTCCCAAAACTTCCCCCAATCCCCAGCCGAGCCGCCACATCTACGGAGCTCGATGGCGCCTTCCCTTTCCCCTTCACCCTCCCCCCCTCCCTTCGTTTCCCAACCCGAAACGGCTCCGTCACCGCCCGTTCCAACCGTCCAACCTTCTGCGATCCCCACCCAGAAATCAACATCACCTCCTCAGGCGCCGCATTCACCGCAGCCCGCACACTCCCAAACGTCGACACCAGCGTCACCGCATCTGTCTTATTTACTCCCCTCACCCGCGTAAACACCTCCATCATCCTCGTCCCATAGTCATCCGCAACCTTCTCCATTATCGCCGTCGGCGGCGTGTGTTCGTAGCTTTTAAACGTCTCTAGATACCGGCCCGCCTCAGCTGCACTCCAGGATAGGAAGAGGGTGAGATCGCTGAGGACACAGGTTTTGGTGAGTGTGCGGAGAACGTCGTCGTGCTCGGTAATGTCCACGAGGATCAGGAGGATGCGGAGGGTGAAGGCGGACCCGAGGGCACGCAGGCGCGTGGCGAGGTAGGAGGGGTGGAGTTTGTGGTATTTTAGGGAGAGGAAGAGGGCGCAGGTGGACGGGGAGAGGAGGTAGTCGGCGGCTAGGGCCGGCGGACCGTATTCCCAGGGTACATTTTTGATGTGCGAGAGGATCGGGTTGCCTTTCTGCGGTGTGTTAGTGAGAGGGGAAGGGGGAGGGGGAGGGGGAGGGGGAGGGGATGTGCCTGCCGCGTGGAGACGATGATGGAGGAGGCAGCGCCGGCCGGGCGAGAGACGCGTTGCGGGGTTGGTTGGAGAACTTTTTGCGGGGTAGGCTGCTGCACGGGAGCGTGAGCGGGAGGACGCTCAGTGGCATCAAGCGCGAAGGATAGAAGGGAGTCGGGAAGTCCGCCGAATTCGTCGTTGGAGTCCATTTGTGTGGGCTTGAGAGTGAGTGCAGATGGAGGCGGAAGTGAAACTTGGGGGAGACGTGTCAATGTTTGCTCCGCATAATATGTGTCGTGTCATAGGTGGATAAAACATCGGTTTGAGATGTGAATCCACAACCAACAAACGCGCTTCCTGGCAAACCCACCACAAGTAGAGCTCTCCTCTTCTTTTCTCTTGCGTCGGAAGCTTCGAAGATCTCCCAAAATGGAATTAAGTCACGTGAGCGTTATGGTGCCTGATTTGAAACGGTACTTTTGGCTGGGCTGCAACACGTTAACCACATTTCAAACCATGGCAACTTCTCTAAATTGAAATTGAATACCGTAGTCCTGTTCTATACGCACCGCTCTATCAGCCTACACCAGCTAGATCAATTCTTTTTCCGTAGAAGAAAGGTCGGCTAGGAGGCGGAATATCCATTACAAGAACACGGCGTCCTCGAAAGTTTAGCAGTCATAAACGAAATCACCCAAGGAAAACAGCTGTCCGCCAGTACCAGTTTGGTTCATTGAATTTTGGTTAGCGAGAGATTTTCCTCTTTTCTCGCGTTAGAAGACCTGGAGATGCTCTCAGAAAATGGATCTGTCACATGAGGGCGGACAGGTAAAAAACCGGTGCCAAATCATTCCATTGATTACCAGTGAACACGCACACGGTACCCCCCCCTCCACCGACAGATAGGTTCCATACTTCTGCTGGTTCTCTCTCAAAGTTGCCTCCTTCAGGCGTGTTGCTTGCAAGGTCGCCATATTCCGACTGGGTAACTTTTCGTGACTTTATTTCGTGTGTTATATAGTAGGGAATATAGTAGGAATGCACGCTGACAATTAAAGATACGTCAAACGCCGCAAAATATCTACTCATCGTGGCCATAAACCTTTGAACAGAGCCTTGTTTCCTTCTTGTTCCCAGTGCCTGAAGTTGGACCATCGTGTATAGTACAAACGCATACCATATTCTGCCACATTTTGCCACATTGCAAACCACTGAAGCCGCACAATGACTTCAAAGTAAAATTGCAAAGCTTTGTATCAGCTTACGCTCATCAAATCGATTCGTTGTCTCGTAGAGGAAAGGCAGACTGGGTGGCTTAGGTTACCACGATCCCGGAGAGCTTGTTTCGGTAATCAATTACTGGATAGACTTTGACTCGGAGAATGTTGCGAGGACTCGTTCTGGCCCTGAGATCTGTAAACCCAAACAGAGCCTCGTTTCTCCTTCTTACTCTCGCTACTTTCAGTACCAGGTACAGACTCGAATCGACTGTGGGGAAGCTAGGTTGGTGTTATGCACACTTCTCTATCCTTTTGCGTTGATGCGTTGGTTAAACACAAGCTTGATTGGAACAACGGCGAAGAAAACGACCAGCCGATTTGTAGAGTTAATTATCCCTAACCCTCGCCGCTCTCGCGAATTTTGCACGTTTGAAGCAAGGGGGCGATCTGGTTCTTTGTGGGGCAAATCATTCTAGGATTAGAACTGACAAGCTGTGACATGTTTGATAAGAGTTTAGTTTCAAGCTGTGCGCGAAGGGCAATTACAACTACAGGTACCGACAAGTTGGAGGAAGTACTTTCTTGGGTGGAATCGCAAGATTGGCAAGGCAAGAAGCGCTTGAGCTGGCAGAGATGATCGAAGTTTCCAGAGCTCTGGAATTCTAGTGTGGAGATCTGTATGCGCAGAACAGGACAATAGCGTTTCTATTCGTGGCGATTGGGATATCTTATCCTCAAGCTCCACTCGATGTTTTAAAGCTTTTTGCCGCTGCTAATAGGTGGATTTGGAGTAATTGTGGAGAGTATCGTGTTAGTTTGAAGGAAGACATTAAAAGCGGACATTCAAGAAGAACAAACGCATGCGACATTGCCTAGCGCCTGGCAAGAGAAGGTCAGACGAGAATTGACGGACAGTGGGGATGAACGTCGTCATAGTGCTTTGTTGTGCTTCAAGCGCTGTCAGTCAGGTCGAGCCGAGAATTCTTTCTTTTGTAGCTGCTGGTGCTGCTGGTGGTGCTGCTGCTGCCTGCAGAACACACCCACCTTCATGCTGAAAATCTGACGAGCAGATGAAAAAGCGAGAGTAAGGCGGCGGCGCCGTGGGTACATGGTACTTTGCATCCCCATCACCATCACCCCCGACACTATAGCTTTCATTACCACTATTACCTCCCACTACCAGGACCGACCGTCGATAGAACGCGACTCCTTTCTCTTACGCATTCCGCATTTCATCTTGGACCTACCACCACCATCTATCGGCCGTCCGTCCATCCATCTGTCGCTGTCGCTATTTTCGCGTGCCTGATTTTACCTTCCCGCTAAGACCCAGCCGAATTACGCTCCGGGCCCCCCCAGCCTCTGCCCATTCCCATACTCAACTGTTCAAAGTCGAACCGGCACCACTCCACCTCGAACGCGGAGAAGGTCGAAGAATCCATCGACAATCCTCACGACACTTACGAATACATAAGTTGCAGGAAACAGACGCCATTGCAACAATTAAGGAGTCGTACGCTGTGTGAAGTGGGGACGGTCTTCGGACATACGGCGGCGACAGAATCGAAGAGCCTCAAGGAACGATCTTCGGCACCAGCACTTGTCTGCTCACCATCGAAGCAAGAAGTTTGCAGATACTGGTTATTGCGTGCAGGGAAAAGTGATTACCGGTCGTTTTGTCATAGTTGAGGAGGTATTTGCTGTCTTTGATCGGTCCGAATTCTGGTGTTCCAGCATCTCCTTTCCCTTTCTTCCTTGTGATTTGTTCAGGAAAGGGCGGGTGTGCATTTCATCGATCGCCATCTGCATCACCTGGACTGGCCTGTGCGAACTACTTCTCTCTTCTACAACACACCTCCTCTAATAACCACCACCACCACCAACGATAAACTGTAACGACCACCACGATCACGACCACGGCTTCATTCCACAAACTCGCGGCACCCTCTTCCGCGACCGCGATATTATCCACTTATAACAGCGACAGCAGAGCTAGCACTTCGAGCCTCAGCCCGCTCCTTCCATCACCGCATTCAGCAGACTTGACGGTGGAAAGTCTCGCGCTTTCCTCCGTCCCACCAAAAGTCGCCAAAATCGGTCCAACACCGCCATCCCAGACTCCTCCCCCGACTCCGTCGTCGCGTATGACAACCTTCACCCCTCACTCTCAGCACACGAACCCACCCCTTCCAGCTCCGTTGGATCAACCGACACCGATATCTCCTCCCACATTCATGTCAAATAGCCATGCTCATTCGAATACGATGACGACAGAAAAGTTGACTCCTCCGAGTTCATTCGGATCTCGATCAATTCTAACCACCACCGCGCCCACTTCGCAGCTTACGCCGTCTAGCTCTGGTGCACCAAACTCTGCCAATGAAGATATAGAGATGGAGGACAGTTTTGGAGAGAGCAATCCCCATTCTAATAAGCGACGACGGACATATGGCTCCTTTGACGCAGAGCGTCGGTCCGTTCCGCCTAATCTTCGGCATATTGGCAATTCGACTGATGGCGGGGTTGTGAGTTCATCGCCTTCAATGCAGCAAATCCAGGAATTGATTTCTAATCCCGATTGTTCACCGTACCACCTCGTTTGTCAGAAACGTTTGTTCCCTTTCCCTCTCTTGCACTTTTTCCGCTGGATCAAAGTAAAAAAGCGAGGGTTAACAATGCACAGCGCACGAAAGATCATTTCCGGATCCGAAAGAGAATCTTTTGCAGCTTTATGGACTCCAAGCGATAGCTGAAAGGGTTGCACGGTTTGATGCTACGGGAAAGAAGAACAAGCTCCGGAAGAGTTACAAAGGGCACATAAGTGGAATATCGGGAAAGAATGAGGTGGTGGCAAAGCCAACGCAATTGGGACACCCGATGGAAGATCGAATGGACCCCGTGGAAAACAAGTTGCAACACCTGGCATACTATCCAGCTGAGGAATGGCATCTTTCGAATGTTCTCGGGAAGGAATTACAAAACGGTTTCGACATGTCAAAACTAAAGCGGGGGTTGGCGGGGGTCACTAAGGGAGATATACCAGGGGTATGCTCCCCCCCGATATATCCAGATGAGGTGGCAGTAGCAGCGCCGGTGGTGGGATGACTTTGCGCCGATAGGGATAGGCGTACCAAGCAAAATTTTCACTAACAATGGCTGTTTAGTTTGACGCTTCGATACTTGGTCTCGACGATGAGCTCCCTCGGAAGCGGTTGGAGAATGCGCGTTCACCCCCCATGACGGTCGGAACCCCGCAACTAAATGGATCTACCCCAGGCAATGCCTCTACGATATCCGGAGGAGCAAATGGCGATGACCTCAGACCGAAGCGACAAAAGAAGCGGAGGCGGTACGATGAAGGTAGCTATGAAGGGTATGAGGGATACGACGATGAAGATACTGGGACAAATGCTGGCAGTGGCCCGGGCGGTGGAAACTGGGATGGCGAGCAAAACAAGAAGAAGAAGAAACGGAAGAAGGCATGTATTTCCTTTGGTATCTGTTCATCGTGTCGACATCTGTCAATCAGTCAACGTTGGCGTTTGAATCGCTACATGAATGCTAACTTACTGGAAAAACAGAACCCGGATTCCCCTGGAATGGAACTGGGACGTCACGGTGTACCAGTGCAGCAGAGCAGTATGATATACGGACGATGACCTCACGATTAATCCTCTTCAATTGTCGGTCGAGTTTGGGCGGAGAGGATGCGCTGGGTCTGTCGGCAATGATAATATATGAAAGCGTTTAATGAGTTCGGAAATACTTTGGGGAATCGATTCGATTCAAAACTTTGTCTGGATTGCGATCTTTCTCTATTTCACTGGGCCTTTGCTGGAATAGAGGGTGTTTATGCGTGCAAGTCCATCGGCTAAAGTGGAGTCAACCTTGCGACACTTGTACGCTTGGATATTAGATGTTACAAGGCGCACTAGGGAAGCGCCGCCTCATGCCCATCCCTCAATACTTAGGAACTGGAATGGGCGGTCACTCTACACTTCAGGCGTAAGGAATTTGTGTCACCTCTTTTTATCTGGTACTCGACCTACGGAAGGTCAGCATTGGTGCTACAGCGAACACGGGAACAATGATTGGCTAGCCCGCCCGCTCGATTTTGAGGAATGGTGGCATTAGCAGCGTGAGCGCAAGGCACTTTAGAACCGGATCAGTGTTGGGATGGTACTCTTTTGTTTTGTTGACATTTTCGTTCGGGTGTTTTTTGCTATCATAGTTTTCTGCGTCTTGTGTTTTTTTTTGTTCTGGGAGGTGTTTTTGTTTTCTGTAGTCATTTCTTGTTTCTTCGGCATCATCCATCCACCTATCCATCTATCCCCTACACTCTCATAAATGCCCTCCTTGCAGATTTTTTGGAACCATTTGGTTTTTTCTTTTCCCTCCCTGGGCGGCAGACTTTCAACGGGATACATAAAACCTATACCTATACTCTTGTGTGCTACGCGGTGTACGAGTTGTTGATCTGCTTGCTGGGTAATAGTAGTACTAGAGCTGGAGGGAAGTGGACTGGGGCTTCTTCGTGTGTTTATTTTTTGGCTTTCGTCGGGCAAGGTGTAACACCATGAATGAGACGAGCGGCGGGCGAGTGGAGGGCGGAGGTGTAGTACTTGGTATCATAGCTAGTACTTGTACTCGTACTCGATAATATCAAGAAGCTGCTGCTGTGCGCCTGGAAAGTGCTCTTCCCCCATGTCTTAACTCGGTCATCATCTTGGCGTTGCCTAGTTGGGCAGAACCACCCAATCGTCACCAATCACGGGCCATCGGTTTTTTTAGCTGCGCGCTTGAAAGGAAGAGTCTGAACACCCGTCGAGTCCAACCTCCAACGTCGACGAACAACATCGCAACCCACCCGCTTAAATCCGCGGCTCCTCCAATTCGCGATCAACCACGGCCTTGAGAATTCGGTCGCTTTGGCTATTAAAACACCCCAATGACCCGATCCAAGTCCAAAAAGGAAAAAGCCGCCGCCGAGTTACAATTGCAGGCGCGCGCTGGTAACAGCAATGCAAGGGATAGAGATAACGACAATGTCGATGAGAAGGAGAACAGCATTCCGCCGCAGCCGAGTAGTAGTGCGCTAATCATTTGCAGGAATAAGTACTCTCTTCTCTTTCTTCCCGTTGTAGTTGCACCTAACATTACCTAGACACTGGCGCTATATCTCCTCCTTCCACGGCCCGTGGCTCCAACTGCCCCCGGAAGTCCTCGAATCCCTCGCATACAGCAACTACTCTGCCCCGAGACCACGTCCCATCGACCCCGCCGTCTTCTTCGACCTCCTAAAGATCCGGCGCCACGTCGATGAAGCAACTACACTCGCCGTCCGTGCCGCCTCTGGTGTCGCCTCATCGCTCTCACAGAAGGACCACCACCTCCTACTCGGAATTGGCTCTTCGGGGCCTTCTCCGCGGCTGAGTAGAGAGCGGAAACACCGGATGCGAGAATTGGCGACGCAGAAGTTGGCAAAAGCATACAAGCTGGATGAGATCGCGGCGAGCGTCGCAACCATGCAGAGCGCGAGTTCGCTAGAGGACGTCGCCCAGTTGGTGCTTCAAAGGGAACAGGGGAATGCCGACGCGGAATATGTACACTTCTTCCACGAAAAGATTCCCTCGCGAATGCTCGCCAAATGTACCTCTCTCACCCCCCTAGACCATGTCATTACGGAACGTCCCGGTGAAGGCGCACCGTTACGTACCCGCGCTGTTACGAGGGTTTTTAAAGAGGACTTTTTGGGCGCGGCTGGGGATTTGACGAAGGCGCTGGGACTCGGGAGTCGCGGTGGTCGCCATGATGCTGGGGTGCTCGAGCGGGGTGGGACAATGCCAGATGAGGAAATGCCGAGTTCGCTAGAGGGACAGCTGCTCTTCCATCGCGCATCCACGTACCTCAGCGTCGCAGTGCAGAGCATGGAGAAGGTATTTTCCTTTTCCTCCTCCTCTCCTCCGGGCGAAGACCGCGTGATCGGGAAAGAAGAGGCCGAGGCGCGGAAAGCAGTACGGACGTATGCGAAGCGTGCACTTCGGGACTATGGCCGCTTCTTGGGCTTCTTTGAGTACACGCCCGGCGACAGTCCTGACTCTGGCAACGGCACACTCCTCCTCACAGACGGCACCATATCCTCCTCCTCCTCTTCCTCTTCCTCCTCCTCCTCCTCTTCCTCCTCCACCACCTCCTCCTCCACCTCCTCCTCCACCTCCTCCTCCACCTCCTCCTCCACCTCCTCCTCCACCTCCTCCCGCCACAGAAGTAATAACCTCCCCATCTTCGCCATCTCAACGCTTTTCTCCACTCCCGCACCCATTCTCCCCCCTCCATCCGAGGCGGAGACATTAACCTATCACCCCCTCCTCACCGATGCTCTGTACTCCACCCTACTCTGTCACCTCCTCCTTGCCACACCCGGGAAGGAGCTGGGGAGACACGTGGGTATGGCGCAGCGTCTGGTGCGCATCGCGGATGGGTACCCCGTCTTCCTTGCCGCTAGAAGCCCCGCAAGAGCAGACTGGGGAGAGGTGGTAAAGAAGTGTGGATTAGAGTTTGAGGATGATGCGGCGGTGGGAGGTGAGGGGAGGGGACAGGGGGAGTATCCCGTCTCTACGGAGCGCGCTGGGACGCTGGGACGCTGGGTGAGGGAGGGGTGGGGGGGAGTAGTGCCGGGGGGGAGGAAGAAGAAGAGGGGGGTTGCGAAAGAGGAGGATGGCGAAGAGGAGGGGAGGAGTAGGATTGAGGTTTTAGGGGTTGCGTAAAAGGTGGTGTACGATGAGGGGGAAGTATATATGTACCGAGTTACTTTGTAGGATGTGGTTTGTAGTCGCGAGGCCTTGCTTGGTCAAGGCGAGAGAGTTTTGGGGGATGTATAGGAATGTATTTGGATTTGTGGTTCTGAGAGATGAATATTGTGTCGTACAACCGACCGAAAGTAGCAGGCGGGGCAGTTTACACCGTCCTTTTCAGTCTTGCCCAGCAACTATCACTGAATTCAACTCCAATTTCTCCCTATCTACTTGGATTTCAAAAGAGAACGATGATAGTGCGTATTGCATATACAGGTCTCAGCCGGAGATGAGTCTAGTATCTTGTATGGCCGGAGACGGTGTCTTGTATGGCCGGAGATGATGTCTCGTATGGCCGGAGATGACTGTTGACTCTGATACGGGCTGCTGGCATTCAGCTGTACTTGTACTCTCGTATATATGTGGCCTTGTGGCCCTCTTAGATTGGATACAATCAAGCTTCTCTATCTCGCTACTTTGAACAGTGCGATCGGTGCCTAATCACGAGTGAGTTTTGGTGATGCGTCGTTCCGTCAGACGGATACGTTGACAGCTGCAACATCGAGAAGGAAGGGAATTGAAGGTATGTAGAAAATCTAATGGCGTCATGGGTATCACTCGGGCCAAGCTTTACTCGCCACCAATCCATTAGAACCGAATTCCCGATGTGGGCTGAATGAGTCAAAAATATTGCGGGATTCCTTGCCAGCTTTGGAACGGGGAACCCTGCTACTGAGCGACGGTGAATGTATATAGGTGTGGGATAGTGAATTAGAACAATAGAAGATCAACACCATGGCCAACGAGCACTACGATCACATCGAAGGTTTAGTGGCAAAAGAGACAAACCCCACAGTATCAGGTATACTGTAGTACTAACCTGGTAATGTATGCTTAGATATGGCTGGGCGGGCCGGAAGACGAGTTTTCATAGCTCTATAAGCGTGCGAAGAGAGCATACATAACTGGGCACCCATTACTCATGATCAGGCCTAGGAAAGAAGTTTCGGGAAATGGGTGGAGTGTCTGATATTTGGTAAAGATGTTACGGAAGCACAATAGGGACTCTAACAATAATTATCTAGACGCGTTGTGTCAACAGAAGAACGAGAACAGTCAATGCTGACTGAAGCAAAGTGAAATGACATGCGAGTGATATTTAGTATACTCTTGGTGATAAGACGTCAATTGCAACGATCTACTAGTCTGAAGACAGTTCTTTGTCATTGGAGACACAAACGCCAATCCACAGCACTACTCAGGGGGCGTAAGAAACCCTATTCAAAAATCCCTTCAAAACCTCCACAACTTCCTCCAAATGCGTCTCCAACAAGAAATGCCCCCCATCCAGCAGTACCACCTCTCCACCCACCTCCTTATACGCCTCCGCCCCTGCCCTCCCAAACATCTTATCATTCCCCCCCCACACCGCCAACACGGGTACCCCACTATCCCGCATCCACCGCTGAAACTCGGGATACAGCTCTACATTTTTCGCATAGTCCTTGAGTAGTCCTAGTTGTATTTCTTTCCCCCCAGCCCGCGACATTAACGCATAATCGAGTGTATACCCCTCCGGCTCTATCCCCGCCACCCGCTCTGCGGAAGCCCCGTCTTCATACTGCCACCGCGTCGCCTCGAGTGTCAGTACCGCCCTCGCTAGCTCCTCCCGTATCTGCGGTGTGTCGTTCACCCACAGTGCCTTCACCGGGTCCCAGAACGAGGTTAGGCCGGCGGTGAAGGCATTGCCGTTTTGTGAGATCACGGCGGTGACGGAGGTTGGGCGGAGTAGCGCGAGACGCAGACCCACGGGAGCACCGTAGTCGAAGATGTAGATTCCGAAACGGGTGATGGAAAGGGCGTTGAGGAAGGATAGGAGGGTGGTGGTGAGGGTGGCAAAGGTGTAGGTGTAGTCCGCGGGGACGGTGGTGAAGCCGAAGCCGGGAAGGTCCGGGGCGATGATGTGGTGTGTACTGGAGAGGAGGGGGATCAGGTGTCGGTATTGGTGTGAGCTGCTGGGGAAGCCGTGGAGGAGGAGGAGCACGGGGAGTGTGGGGGAGCCAGCGGTGCGATAGAAGATGACTTCGCCAGTGGAGAGGGGGAGCGTGTGGATTTTGGTTGCCATTGTGCGGTGATGGTGGTGTGGAGGAAGGCTGGAGAGAGGTTTATGTCCCCACAGTTCGTGCTTTTATGTTGCTGTAATCTCGAGTTGTGCGGTTCCAGAAAGTGCGAGGTCCATGTGTCCATGCATGATTACAATTCGCCATACACTGCACCATAATCTCGTATCCCCCATCACCACCATACAGATTACTGATTGGCATGCTCCTGTTTGTTTGCAATCCACGCTGTAGGTGCTCAAATTATTGTATAAATTAGGTCGTATGCGGTATGTATACCGCTTGCAGCCATGACTTATTAATGGCGACGCTTCTCATTTATCACCGAACCGATCGGCACATGCGCGGTGTCTATCCGCCCCCAGCACTACGGCCTGGACTATATTTCCGAGGTTCACAAGTGTCAAGATTACTCATGGCACTTTTACCGCCCTTTAGCTTTTCCGCGGGAATGCTGAGGATCATGATATATCACCGGCATGGAAATTAAAAGAAGTGTTGCAAATATTGAGCTGGCAGTAAGGGACCCGGTAAGGCACAACTCTCTTATATCTTGAGTTTTTCTCCACACTTATCTCTGTACTTTTATATTAGTCTATACACGCACACGGTTCTACCCTCCATATTGCAACAGAAGATCAGCAATTGGCTCGGGGTATCGAATAGGTAAACATATGGTTTTGGTGGAAGACATTCACCGCACTTCTATCTCTCTCTACCACTTTTGATGCGGCTGTTGCTCCATGTCCATCTCCAATACCGGACACATATTGTCTGCTTTGCATGGTTCCATCAAGGAGCAATGGCGGCGAAGACACGGAACCCATTGAGGAAACTTGTCTCACATAAACTGAATTGGAAGATAGATATAGGTTAGTTATGATTATGAGTAGATGCGGTTGAAGTGTCTTGAGGAATGCATTTTCTTGTAATTGGTGGAGTGCATTCTTAAGCAGAACTATTCTTAGCTCCTGGGCCCTAGGCATCCTAGCCTTTCTATCATAACTGCAATATTAACCTCAGCTTCCCTGGCCGAGCATAATTAAGTACGGGAATTGTAGGCTTACTAGCACCAAAAAGCCGGTGCTGAAGATCGGGCAGTCATAAGTGACCAGAGTCAAGCCGCTTTCGATTGAGATAGAGATGCGAGTGACGAGCGATGATGCTCTCCGTTATTGGATGATTGGCGGATAGTGTCGGTCATGAACAGCAAGCCACAGTAAGAAATTGTGATATACACTATAATAAATTCAGTGCTAATTTAAGTTGGACATGATGTCAAACATGAACCACGAATTTTAAGTTAAACTACTTAGAGTTCAGTTTATCTTGATTTATCTTAACTTACATACAGGATTCATTCCAGTCGGCCGATGTGGAAAAAGCTGCGACTTTGGTCTAGAAGAATAGTCAGTCGAGTAAAAAAGTCGGAATACGCAGAACGATTAGTCTGTCATACAGCTTCGCCAGCGAGAAAGCCATATGACAGACTACCGAACGACCACCGTTCGTGCCCCACACTGCCAGCGAAACGACGTGGTCCAATGGCTCAGTAATAAATACCATTCGCTGCAGTCAGGTTGAAGCGCTTAACCACCTCTAGCACAGCACGCCTCCAGGCTATCCGTCTAAGTAATTGCCGCCGTTAAACGCATCTGCATGGTGACAGTGCAGGCCAACTGGCTAGAGGGGTGATCTATCGGATCCTACTCCTCGAATCCTGGATGGGTCGTGCCGCATAAACACGTATGGGAATGCAGTACCAGTGCCGCTCAATGACACCGCGACGGCGGCCCCGAAATACGACCCCCGTAGATCCCGAAAGTGGGTCACCTCCGTGAGGCGTGACATGGGGTACAATAGGATTTCACCGGCGTACCTAGTATGCCATTTTGAATCACACACAGGATGGAAGAGTATATCTTGTAAAAAGTGCACCGGTGTGCGGAAGCGCCTCCGCGGCAATTTGTGGATAGGGTGGCGGATATCGAGGAGACTTGCCGCCTTGGTGCACAGCACATGACAAAGCAGACGGGCCCACACACACTTCCTTTGCGCGCTGCTCTACCAAAACCTGCGCCATTGCTTTAAAGAGACCCAGTCCTTGCCAATTTGTTCCTGGGAAGAATGCAGCGTGATATTACTCCTTCGGTGGCGGGTTTGTGGAAATGGGACTGGGCTAACAGGAAGATTTTAACCACCAGAAAGTACTTTTTTTAGCTGCTCCCTTGGATAAGGAAACGAAGAAACCAGATCCAGCTGCAAGGTTGATCTATACCAATAGCAGACACCAGTGGTAGGGTGGCAGGCTTGTGAGTTATGGACAGTGGACAGTGGACACAAAAGTCACAAGCTTTAAACCTGGGGCCAAGCACTCCCCTGCTCCACCCTGGGCTGTTCTGATATTGGGAATCAGGCCGTCTGGCCCGTGCCTCTGAACTCGGTAGCGACCAAGGATCCCATAACACTACTGAATAAATAGAGACTCTGGCTGAACTGGTAAGGTATGGTAAACACTCTTTTGATCTTCTGTAACTCCTTTAGCTAGTAGTTTTTCACGAGTTGTAGATTAAAACGGCTTGCCTAAATCCACCCTTGTACCAGGTATCAATTACATGGATTGGGATTTGAGTGACCCAGGACATCGAATAAACAAGAACTCCCAAGCTCAGTTGGTAAGGTATGGTGCTATAAACACCAGGTGTTATAAACATCAAGGTTGCAGGCTCGAAACCTGTGGTCAACGTTTTTTATATACCACTAGCGCTTTGAAGCTGCTCTGGTATTTCTTCAGAGTTGTAGGTTTAAATTTATCTGCGTAAATACCGCGGTACCCTTGTGCCTGCAATAATTATATTGATTGGGAGTTCAGTGGTTTAGAGGATCGAATGAACAAGGACTTCTGGCTCAATTGGAAGAGCATGGTGCTATAAACACCAAGATCGCAGGCTCGAAACCTGCGGTGATTACTGTTTTTCTCTCTTTTTGCGGTCGCTATGGTATCAGGTCACATAGCTATAGGTTTGAAGTTGAAACCGCCTGCCTAAATTATAAATTCACCCGATGCAACTGCATATGCATGGATAATTGGAAGTTTAGTGGTCAAAGACATAAATAAAAAAGAATATCCTGGATTAGCTGGAAGAGTATGGTGCGGTAAACACCTAGATTGAAGGCCGAAACCTGCGGTGGTCACCCTTTTTGAGTTCTCGTGATGTACCTGACGGACGAACTTGTGGGCGGCAATGCCATTTGCACTGCCCCCTTCATCTTGATCCTCGACCTTCCCAATATCTCCCACGCCTTCTTTCCTGCTTCTTCACTAGTCACACCTCAATCCTCATATCCGCCCTCTTCCTCGCCCAATACTGCACTTCCTCTTCACCATCCTAACTCTTCGGAGAAGCCCCCAGGCGTGCTGACCAACAAGCACCCTGATGCCCCGTTTCCACATGTAGACTGTCATTTCCCACCAGTCATGCCGTTAACACCGTGAGGAGAGCAAAATTGGGGTTCAAAGTGGCATAGCGTACTATTGTTATCCGTAGTCACCTTGCAGTCCCCGGCACACGAAATCAATTCTCCTGGATGATGGAGTGCTGTTGCTGAAATTAGGTAGCGGCCACTAGTTCGCAGGCACAGGTCTAGAAGTGATACTTCGGGGCTTTATTCTTATGTACTATCAACCACTCTTACTATACAAGAGCAAACCAGCAGCCCTCTAATCAGTACTGGACGTGAGGTCGAGAATATATCCAAAGGCTACCTTTCGGATGGCCGAGTGCGTGGGCATGAAATACGCCATATAGTAGTGCCTGGTTCATCTTTGCTACATAGTTCAGCAAGCTTGTTTGACTCATAGTTACTCTAGAACTCTGGGCTAAGGAATAAACATAGCCGTCTCACATGCACTCGAATGATTCCATACTGTTAAGGTTTGCATCGATGCCTTCCCAATCTCCATTGCTGTGACAACAAACTTCGCCGGTCATCAGCTACATAGGTGGTATCGCTTGGGGTCGTCCACCAGGCATGAAGTATGGTCATCCCGAAGTTTGAGGGTGTAGCAATAAAATTATCTTTGTGGCTACTCTGTCCCCTGGGACCAGTATCGTCATTGCACCCGGTCCTACCTGTTCCCTCAGCCCTGTCACTGACCCCCTTCGCTCTCAGTCCCTTTCCTATAGTAGGCAGCGCCTCGTCGTCATCCAAGTGTATTTGCATATGGTCGCTCAGGGTCACGGTCATAGTTGCTCAAGAAACCGTTACGTCTGATTCAGACTCGAATCTAGCCTCGCTTGGAGGGTGGATGTTGGATACCAAGCTCTCCATCGCAACGGTGCGTACGGCCTAATCCTCGACTGACACCTGACTCTGCGTCATCGTTTAAACCCCTTTACCCGGTGCAAGAGTGTGAGTGGGAGAGATAGGAGAGTACCATGATTGTCAACTTGAGGAAGTATTTTCCCTTGCACTAAGTATCACTCATCCGGTCCGCATATCCAAAGTAAGAGTCACCCCACCTCGGCTCATACCACCAAAGCCGTCATTCGGCATTGGCCGAACACAAACTCTGTCATTTTTGAACGTTCGTAGTTCATCCTCGGTATGGCCGCAGTGTCTCTCGTGCATATGTGACTGCAGAGTGTTCAACCTTGTCGGGTGTACTTACTGTGTGCGTGGACTTTCTCTTTTCTCTCTCCCCAAGGAAATAGAAAATATAACCCAGTAAAGGCACTCCATAAGGCACATTATGAAGGTACCTACTTTCATCACCTGGCACTTAAGTGGTAAATCGGGTTAGGGTTTCCTGTATGTGGGAGAAAAGGACGCGGGGATCAGGGAAGTGGTATACGTACCTAGGTATCAGGGTATAGAGGAAATGACACGGCGGAAATGGCACGGCGAGGAAAGAACACGGGAGGAAGGTGTGAAGAGAACAGGCACGAGGAGGGTACGGAGAGAAAGATATGGTGGTAAGGCACATGCGCACGATGAGGAATGGCATGGCTGCCCGGAACCTACAGTATAAAAGCACTGAGAAATTCATTAGTACGGGCTACAGTTTCTTTGGGAAAGGAGTCCTTGCAAATAAACCTTCAATATATGAAACGCGGAACTTGGTTATGTTTCAGAACTTGTGGCTGTGGTAACGGCGTATGAGTTCAATAATGCGCATGTGAATCCCATGCCAACATCTCAGAACTGAGTTGGAGTGTGGAAGAGTACTAAGCGATTGGTTAGTGGGACTAACTTTGAGGCTGGTTTCGACCTCGGCATAGGTTTAAGAGTTCGACCACGATGCACCCGAGTTGCAGCAACCGATTCGCCATTATCTCAAATACAAGATAACAACTCTAGCAAATTCCATATCTGCCTGGTGCATGGTAACCTCACTTGAACCTCACGAGCTTATACCAGCCAGCTATAGGATACTTTTAACCCATCCGATTGGGTTCGTAGACACTACCATTCACCTATTCACATATCAAATTTACCCCGTGACAATAGCGGACTTTTCTTTCGTAACCTGCCTTTCCAATACGAGGCTACTGTGTTTCCCCTTCGGCTTAATAGAAATATCTCCTAAGCCTGTTGGTTTTGTTGTATTACTGCTGTTGATGTGCGTAGAATTATTATCGAGTGACGTCAAATGAGACATCAAATTGCAAATTGTATCCCCTGCCTGTTTTCATATTACTAAATACGCCTACACAAGGCTGGATGAGCCCTTGCTGTGTTGATTTCATTGGCTTATTAAACTTCACCGCGGGGAACACTAGCAGCGGAGTAGAAAGTGCGAATCGGACGAAACGACTGAAGAAGCAAACGCGTTCTTGTCAGACATCCAGAACTACTGTCTCGCCGGCGTCAGGCGCTTTCCGAAACATACAAATATACTCCACAACCCCCACTAACTACAGCATTGCGTTCTGGGATATTTTCAAGCCAGTTGTACCGGAATCACTCGGTTGCGCAATTGCCAAATTTAGTGCGTTTAGAAACCCCCAGCGAAGACCCTGGGGATTCCGGACGTTTGGAACAGGTTCCCGTTGTCTCCATAGTACCCCGCGTCTGAACGAACAAAGATACTGCTGTAGTACGTATGCATCTATCCTAGTATGTTGGCTTGGTCTATTGTGAATGATCAGAAGTTGTAGGTTTGTTTTATCTTCATTGACGTCCTGCATAAATGTATCGTACTGAATACGTATATTAAACTGGTTGGTACCGTGCGCATGTGCCTCTCCCATCATATATGAATGACCCAGAATGTATCCGCAGTATACGAGTCTCCTAGAGGCTAGAAGGATCCCTGACTGACTAAAGATGACCGACCAGTCAAGGGCGGTAAGTGGGGCACACGATCTCAAGAGTTTATCGCAAAACGATGCGGGAAACATGCATTGAAGCCATTTACCCCGATATGGAGCGCACTCCGAGCCACGATTCAGGGACAACCCCCTTCGGATGCTTGAAGGTCCGACAGAATTATTTTGCACATTGACGTCTCGTCGCCTTCGACTCTCAAACGCCAATTAGAGCCCCCACATGAGCGCCCTCTTTCCATAGAATGTTCGATTTCTCATGGCTTGAGGTGAGGGGTTTTAACTGCTGAATTTACGATACGTACCCACAAATGTCTCACTTGCTACGGCGAATTATAAGTGAGTAAGACGTCTATCGTGATCGGAGACTGGATCATGCTTGTACATATGCAGACCTCACCGAGTCAGCACTCTAACGAATCATCGTCATTCCGCAGGACTAGTTATGTTCCAGTATTAAGTAGTCAATTCGGACTAATAGTCGGAGGATCATTCTCCCGGTTCGACTGCTCATACAAAATTACTGTTTTAGGCTTCGGAGTCCCGTACGTTTAAATAGTGATCTCTTTGTCCCCCCGGACGAGGATTGCTGTTTCGGATCGAAGTAAGTATCTGCCTCTCCCGGACCCGCATACATCCCGGTGAAATTTGAAAACTGGGCATAAACTGACAGTGAATAGGGTATCGATTACCGACCGGTAACTCGGGAGCTGTCGTACCACGCATCCATCTATCGGAGGTGCGACATATATCTAATCGTTACTATAGCATGTTATTATACGATTTGTAAACCACTGCACGTTTCAAACCCAAGTACGGTCAGCTGGGTGGACGACGAATCCTTTCCTCGTCTGAACCGCCGGTGCAGAGCAACAAAACCGGCTGCATGGAAGATGGGCAAGAATAACTGCGGTAGTTCTAGAAGGAAAATAATGTTCGCCACAGGATGCATATGTGGTGTCCATGCGAGACTCCATTTTTGTTAAATATAGACGGGGCCCTTTTAGTCAAAGGCCTTGCATTGAGACTATTTGGATGGAGCGATGCTCTACATATATTCTACGTACTCTACTCGTACATGCGTCCGCTATCTGATAATTATAAGGACACGGGTTACTCCAAAATACCTCTTGGGTAACGGCACCGACCGATTTGTTGGTAGCACTGCCGCGCGTACAGAGAATGCGCTTTCGTATTGCCCTGTAACTCTGTGATTCCGAGAAAACAGAGTCACAAGTCCTCGTGACCGCGTCGCCGAGAATACGAAGCCAGGCGGATTTTGCGTTTCACAAATGTGCACTTAGGTAGTCTCGCACGAATGGAAGCCTGCATTTTCAATTTATCGGAATGTTTGGAAAGTCGATATTCGCATGTTCCCCTCCCTCTCTCCCGGGCACCAAACGCGTACGTAGCGAACATAAGCACCAAGCGCTCGGTCGCTTGTACTCTAGCTCTCACCCGCTTGCTTGCCCCATAGACCTCGCTATAAGTATCAGGGTGTCGGAAGTAGCAACTAAAGCCAAAGACAATATAATTATCGCTTCGGCTCCCCGTTCCCCGCGAGCCAACCGCACCCCGCGCCTCCGGGTTGTCCATGCCTGATCCCTGGGTGTTCTGGCGAGAAGGGTCTACCCTAGCAGGGAGGTTATAACAATGATAGTAGGCATCAAGCCGGCCGGTGGATCAAATCGGTGGGAAGACCGGTGCCGGGACCATAGCCAGCCAGAAGTCGTCGATTAGGAGATCTTCAGCTTGCCTTTGGGCATGATAACCTCTAATCGTATGCATGCGAACAGAGCTGAGAAGCATCCGCTGCATCGCATCGGATCATAGGGCTGAAGGGCTGAAGCGCGGTCAGCGACGGTTTTTTTCCAGTCGACATGTGTTGTCATAGCAGCAGAAAATAAGTGGTCACTTATTTCTCGCACCCGGCAGGAATTTCCGCGCTTTTGCTTTTTGTTACAGCGTAGTGGAGGCATGCATACCATCCTGATTGCATCACAAGCCAGGGGATTGTGGCCAGAAGGGCCTCTCCAGGCTAGAGAGCATGCGGCGCAGCTGTTTCGCCGAGCAACCACCTCAAAAACATGGGCTGGATGGGTCGAAGTGTCCTGTGGGCGACCGGTTTAGCGGTGGCCCGCCGGTGTGGTGCTTGTGCTAGAGCCATTATGACTGGGCGAGCTCGATCCAGTTCAAGATACCAAGATTTCATGTCCATGCGAGATGCACCATGAACTAATTCTGCATACCTAGACGCTGAAGCAGTTCGCGAGCCGGCCAACCAATCATTTACTGCTGTTTAAAGTATAGTAGAAAAGTCTCGGAAGATTTGTTTCATGACACTCAAAATTGGAACTCAAGGCACAAATCCCATTGTTTGTGTATTGTAGATGATACTTTAAGAACCCCACCCACGCAAAAGCGAATGAAGGCCCGCCCAAGCCGAATCCTCCACCGTAACCCCGCATCTAATGTGCACCCCCGCATCTAATGTGCACCCCCGAAAACCCCTCGGAAAAGAAAAAAATACACCAATCCTTGCCTTCCACCCCGGCCACGCCGCGACCTCGCAAAATCAAAACAAACGCTGCCCCCAGAAAGCAAACCGAGCACACATGACAGAAGGAGTACAAACACACAATAAAAAGAAATCGTCTAAAATTCGTTGATGAAATAAATATGGATACAGTAGCAATTGGATTGCTTTTTCCGATTCTAAACAACATAACACCCCAATGAAACAGTTAAGGAAAAAGTTAAGGAAACAGGATCAGTTCTCTTGCTTTATTGACGGAGAGCTATGGTGGTGGTGATCCTCGTGCGGGTGATGGTGATAGTAATTACTTGAGAAGTAGCTAGGGTCGGGCGTTTCTGGGATAGGCCGTCAGCGAGAGCTCAAAGAGTAAAAGATACCCAGGGTAGCTGTGAAAGCTCACCTGCAAGGCCGGCGTACGAAAGATAGAACGGATTCTCCGTGTCGTAAACCGGTGGTGCTGTCTTGGGCAGAGCGTACTCAGGACCAACGCCAGTGTACCCCGAGAGTCTTGCGGATGGCAGAGGAAGATATGAGGTATGCTGTTCTGCTCCCGACGTCGTGGGCACTGATGAACCACACGTTGCTTCCACTATTGATGAGAGTGTGGGCTGGGAGTAGCTGTAGATGTAATGTGATTGACTTGATGGGTGGTCGGAGATTGCAGGCAGGTGTGATGATGCTGACACGCCCGCTGTTACCGGAGGGTAGTAGTAGTTGCTCGATTCCGCTGATGAAAATGTAGGAGCATATGACGGCGAGTGCGCACTACCTGCTGTGCGGTAGTGAGGGGAGTAGTTACTTGAGGTGGTGTAGGTGCCATTGCTAACAGGTGGCAGATAGCTGTCGCGTAACGGGGGAGAATTGGTGAGATGAGGTTCTGAGCTCGGAGGCGGCGAGTGCAGCGGTTGCTCTGCTGATGATTCACGAGTAGATCGGCCGTCGGTGTCTTCGTTGGGAGAAACGGAACGAGAAGCGGCGCGGCGTTCAAGATCCTCGAGTCTGCGCTTCAGCTTCTTGCCTATTGATTGTTAGCCACCACTGGCAGTGGGGATGGATGAAAAGGCGACGAACGGTAATTGCGCTGCGCAATGCGGTTCTGGATCCGACGGCGTTCAGCCAAGTCACTAATTTTGGTCCAGTCTTCATCCGGATTTGTTGAACCACGGAACTCAGTAGTAGTGCTGGAGACTCGTGTAGCTGATGGGCGCGAGTAGTGGTGGTGGTGATGTGAAACAGAAGGCATGCTGGCGATTACTGGAGAGGCGGCAAATTGGTATTGTGGTTGATGGTTCATGCTGTGGAGAGACGGTGCCAGTTAGAAGGTAAGAGGCTCCGGTATAAGTAGTTGCTATGTGGAGATAGGCGGGATGACAGTGATGATGACGATGACGACGATGATATACGACGATGATATACGATGATGATATACGATCTGATGGGGACGAAAGGGTAGATATTTATCGTCTTTTGATCTGCAGTGATGGGCTGAGTCGGAGGTAAGGGAACGCTGTCTTCTGGGGTGGCTTAAGTAGTGTAGTTTTTGGGAATGGGTGGTGTCCAACGCCAAAGAAGCAAAGCCCCGACGAGACAGTAGGGATAGATGGATGGTGGGATCGGATCATGGAAGGAAGACGCATGGAAGGTTCGAAGGCTTCCTTCCAACCTTCCGTCTTCCATCCTTCTTCTGCCTGAACCCACACCCAAATTAGTGGGTGTCTTCCCGGTCGTGACCGGGTTGCAATGCGGTTGGGTGGATTGGTGGATGGTTGCACCACCCTGCATATTTGCTGCAAGTTGTGCCAGATTTGGAGACTGCAAGCCTGGGGAAGCCTCTGACCAAGCACCTTACATGGCCGCCATCCCTGGCTCTGCAGCAGAAGATGAAGAGGCAGCGGTGGATGGGCAGTGTGGTTGGGGTCACAGAACACCGAGACACACCACCTGCTCGATGATGCCTGCATGCTGCTATGAAAAGGTCGACCCATGCAACGCTTGTGTTGCGCGGGCTTTACGAGCTGCGCTGTGTCTAGCGACATTTTTACACCGACCCCGACCGGCTCCGCATTTCTCTTTTTGGCGCAGCTGAACTGGAAACCGCCGTCGACACCAATCGTCGATTCGTATTTGGATTTTCGTGTTTTGTTTGTCAAGAGGCAGAGCAGGTCAGAAATCACTTAGTTCTATCGAGCATTCGCCCGCGAAATATATTGCGATATTGCGGTGTCTAGGCATCCCGCTTCGCGACGCGACGTATGACTTCAGATGACAGCGACTCGCTCACGGTAGTTCGTTCGCTTGGAACTCCCGCTCGGAATAGGTAAGGAGGCAACTTGCTTTGTTGATTGCGCAGTCAGTTAGTGAACATACATAGGTAATCAGAGCAGGCCCCGGAACGTTATTTGGAATCAATATGTATTTCGGGTGTTTCTTTCTTTGCCAGCGCTAAAAAAGGGTCGCACAGCCTGTGCATAATATAATCATGATTCTATTCTCCATGATAGGTGCTATTTTCGCATCTAGCTGTCTCTGGATAAATTCCCTTAATACGATGGATACGAAACGAAGCTCCATGGGCTCCGGTGGGAACAACCCGTTTGTTTTAAATTAAAACAGTGACCCGTGATGTCCAGCCTTACGCCGGCCTCCTACACGGTAAGAGCGGATAAAATTCGGAGTTAACCGTGACTTGGTGTGGAATGCGTGCGGCTCCGGCTGGCGGGGATGTCGGGTGGCAGAACTGCTGCCTGGAGTCTGGTTGTGGCCGGTCGTTGAGCAGACCTCAGATCGTGGACGCGGAGACTTTTCGTGAAGTACTCGCTCTACATGCAAGTGACAGTCCGCTCAGCCTTGGTGGGCTGAGCGTGGCAAGTTACCCAAAAGTAGATGGCTCGCACAATAATAAGGGTTTGATAAGACTCTGCGCTCCTTCCCATTGGGTGCTCTCGGCTATCTAAGGATGTTGTTTTGGAGTTTAGAGTACTGACTCGCGACACTGGAAGTTGTAGATTGATTTGATTGACGAAGCGGTGGGCCGGGTGGGGAGAAGATATTAGCCTGTATCCCAGTGGGTTTCATGGAACTCCGTTAACAATTACAAGGAATTTGCAGCAATACTAAACATTGCCAAACCTCAACATCGGTATGGATGCCTAATCGTGGCGGAGCCTGTACGAAGGTCCCGAGGGTATGCCCTCTCCGCAATTTCGGACTCGAGAGGGCAGGTAACGATACCTGAACGGCTATGCGGATTGGTGGAGATAGGAAATTAAAATATATTCGCGTCATCGTGCCGCTTGCGGGTATTTTTGTCGAAAATACCCACGCTAGCAGATATATGTACGAATTATTTAACAGACCGAAAATAGTTACCGAAAAGTCACCATTCATATGGTTTGCCGATCCCCATGATGGTATGGGGATATGTACCAGCCTGCTGGAGTCGGGGATTCCCGGCGGGACCACTGTTACTAGGGGATCTGGCTGAGGTGAGAATGTCAAGTCATAGGGCTGAACAACGGGAACTTTTGACAGCTGTGACTCGCGATTGTGGACGAGATGGTGTGCTTCAAGACAATCTTCAGACCTCGGCAGTCATGCACGTTGGATTCGGGGGTTCTAGATTTCCCTGCGTGGTGGGGATGTTGAAATTCCACCGTCCGACGATATGCGCAGCGTAACTCCTCCATCGCATGCAATTGTGCATTTGGGCCGCAGTAGCAGCTACCGATCGATCCATCCGCCCCGACAGATCTTTTCCACTGCGTTTGTCACTCTACGGTAAGCCTATCGTTGATGTCCCATTCTTTCCATCCTCCCCTCTTCTTTAGCCGGATTGTAACTATGTACCATAGCGCAAAACTGGACGACTCCACACGATCCAGTGATTGAGTTCACACTCAGCTTACTCCGTTGCCCGTGCTGAGTGTGTTGCGATTCACGAGCCGATTGCTGGAACGTACGAATGATTAGATGAAATGCAGCCCTATGAGGCGGAGCTGCCGTGAGAGATGGCATCGAGTGGACAACCGAACAAGGGTAGTGACGCGCTCAGTAAGCGTCCTGCATAAGTACGAAAGTGTCTATACCTGCATATCTGTAGGCTGCCACAACTCCTTCTAGAAGCTCCACCGAAGGAGGGCTGGATGGGTTGATAAGTTTCCAGATAACTGATTGGATGCGGGGTTGCGTCAATTATGCAACCTCATGACATGATATCATGAGGGGCTGAGCTGCAGCAAAGCACCCACCATAATGATGTAAACACCACCTTCGTACCCTATGAGCTAGTGACAAGGCGTTTTACCCACAGTGGGCTTGTTAGGAAGGAAGATGCGGGGTGACATGATGGCTTCGGGGAATTTTGTTTCCGCTCTGCACGAACCATGTATCTAACGTCCCAAAACTACTACTCATAACTCTCTCTTGTGAGAATTAAGCAGACTTAAGAGATGAGCGAAGGCTGTGTTATTGGCTGCGCTTGCGACTTGTATCACGGCGACTCACTCGGGCCCCGCCCTCCAGTGGATGCGAGCGGTTGGGAGGATTTCTTACTCATGTTGACAACCGAGGTTTGTATTGATCTGTACATACCTCCGATACCAAGGCCAAACCAATGTCCGTTGCAGTACATATCACCCCTCCCTTGGTCGATGGATTTCTCATTCGGCTGGTAGGGCTGAATGTTCTAGATTACATGTGGAGTAATTTATCCACCGGTGTGGTTTTACGACTGCATGCAGCGGTAGGGCTTATTTTGCGGCCCGTATGTTTGGATGGTATATACACATATATGAGAATACATTTGGGCAAGGAACTAATTGATATTGTACAGTGCACGTACGGCTCGACTGGCTGGATATATCTATTGACCATCGAGATGGCTGATGAAGAAAGCAGATATTTCTGTAAGTAGTAGGTGCATGCTAGGATGAACGGCAGTTCAATGGCTCTGCACAATGCAAAGATGGATGGAACAAGATAAGGCCATGGTTTATGGACCCGCTAGTCTGAAGCTTGGACAGTTTAGGAGCAGTTTTTTCGAGTTCACAGAATAATTATTGAAAGGTTAGAACATAAAACTATTGGTATGATGCGAGGTTGTTTCATGCCAAAAATTGACCCCGGCATGGATGTACATAACTTGTGTTCGCAGTAAGCACAAGATCTTGGAAGTGGGATGACCAATCGCAGTATCCTTTGATATAGAAAGCGGCTATTCTATTATGGGGTTGGGCATTAATATCTAGCGGTTTGAACCTGGATCGGTAGGGAAGCTTTGCCCATATTGCAGTTCCAAATCCTTGGCCCGTGGGTGTCTGCGCTGCTCGGGCATTACATATGGCTAGTAATCCGATATATTGATCAACTATCGAAATGCAGATACATACGCGATCTGTGGGCACACGTTGCACCGGCCTGCGACTCACCGAACTCCAGCTTGAGTTGCGTCGTCGGCCACCGTATGAGCCAGGGGAGCAGAGGTGGCCAGAAACAGGGAGTCTGAGTGCGTCCTGCTGAGCTGGACTCTACTCACAGCGCAAGATATTGTATTCTAAATGAAGAGGTCTCTGCTCCCTGCCACAGGAGTTTGACATGTTGGTTGGCTCAAATGGATGCTCGAAGGGGTTGGTTATCTACCATGGGATGAACGTAACTACTATGTATACGCTTCTCTTGGCCCACAGGGTGAAGAATCTGTCTATCTGTAAGCGTAGCGCCGGTAAAAGATACCTGGGGAGTGCCATAAGCAAACCCCATGTGCCGGATCCCACTTTAAGAATTGGGGGTTATTGTCCAGCTTCGTCCAGAAATCAATAGCTACATAGAGTGTACTAGATGTGCCATGGATTCTGTGACCTGACACAGGGCTAGACGAGCATCGCACTTGATACAGGGAAAACTTCACTTGAATCGGATGACACGATAGGAGGCATTGCATTCAGTCACCTAACAATCTTCGATGCAGTAGTAGCTGAGGGACAAACAGTCATTTGTATACATGCAACTTGTCGTGGTCTTGACAAATGGCCATGTCGCACGCCTGGTAGGTTTTGGCTATTCTAGGGACTTTCATCTAGCTCTACTCCTGATTCGTTCAAATGCGTTGAAGGGAATTCTTAGAAATTATTGCTTCGCTATTGCCTTCCCTCACCGTAATCGTATTCTTGTGGGATTGTTTTAGACTTCAAGAGTTGTATAGGGGGCTTGTCTGCTGATTGCTTCCCAGAAGGCCCCAAATTTACTTTTTCGGTATCTTTATACATATACACCGGGTGTTGTTGAAGCGCGGCTGTATATCAATATCGATATAGCCTTATGACTTTAAATTTGCGAGGTGCCAGATAGAGTGAATCGCCGAAAGGTGCTGTCGTACCATTACACCAGTATACCACCGGTTATGCTTGATCGAATGTCATTTCTCTCAGCAAAACTTTGAACTGGTGAGGCTTGCTTTTTCCGATGTCGTTTCAGAAGAGGATAGTATACCCCAGAATTTTTTACATTCCATTCGTTTCCCTTTGCCTTACAGCCTGGAGCCAGTAATTACAACAGTAACAACCATTCTTCAATTGTCCTTATCCCACGCCAAATACCGACTTCTAGCTACTGGTTACTTACACGAGGGTATTAGATATCCATGTCGATCGGCAGGAAGGAAGGAAGGAAGGAAACAATCGGCGGAGTGGGACCAGGGTTGTTGAAAGATGGAGTTTGAAATAGAGATTGGAGTGCCCGCCAGATATGGGTCTTTCATATGCTCGCCAGAATGATACTTGATCTAGTGCCTTTCTAGCCATTTCTTTGTATGCTTCAGTGCCATTCCAAAGTGAGCCAGTGCCTCGTAGCAGTTCATTATTATTATGCAGTTGAAATTTTTTTTTGTTAATTTCATCGCTGTATCGCGAGTGTTTTTACAACAAACTAGGAACTAATTGTAAGTTTCAGAGTTTGGGTGCCTTATGGATACTTTGTTGGTGTAACTTTTCTGAGATTTCAGCGCTGTGAAATGGGTTTATCAGGGGTTATTATGAGCTGATCGCGTTTTGGCCTCGAATGGAATTGAATTGATATCAGCTCAATCATTGCTCAGGACGGACTGGAGAGTCGAACATCGACCTCTAGGGCCCAAACTCGCTCCTGTCAATTCATTTCTAAATTGACGCGAGTAACCACGTCTGCATATACGTAGGCCCGCCTTATCATCATAACCACCGCGATAGTCTGAATTGCAAGTGTGAATTTTAGTACTTATTGAATCTTACTCGGCTCGGCGGGCGGCGTTTTTAACTTGTTTGAAATTGCAACCAATTGCCCATAAAATCGTGAGGGGGCCCTCCTCTGAGTTGCCACGCTATGAATCTATATGAATCCTGCCGTGTTTGTTCTTCTATCTTTGGGTGGGTACTCTTTAAGGTGTAGATATTTCGACCGGACTGCAGCGGTGGTTCCCCATCTACGTAGGTACTTCATACTGCAACCAGCGCTTCTCCATTGGGAGCAGATCTTCGTCTAGGTCTAGAGTGCTGCCATCCAGTCTCCGTTTGAATCGTTCTGGGCCCTTACAAACAATTGGGTTTGAGTAAGGTGATATTTATCTGCAATGGATCGGTGTCGAGTACACACCACCACGCGGTAGATCCCGGACCTGAGATCTACGGACACATAATTGAAGCATAGGAGACCTACTGGGTTCAAAGAGAGGCCCGAACTCCGGCCGAGTAAGGTGGTTGTTTATAACGTGTTCCTAGCATTGGGAAGGGCGTTTCATGCTAAACTTGGGTCTTTTACTTCGCACTCAAATAGCCCTCGCTGCTACAAACCCCTCGCTAGTAAATCGTACAGTTGCCACTGGCCGAGAGCTGGTACCAGTAACCGTTGTTGCTGTACTCTATCCTGTCCCTTGCTCAACCAGGGATGAATGTGCAGGATGGAACGGCATCTATGACAGCTCAGTGACGTACCCACTTTATCACAGACTACTACAGTAGTAGAGTTCGGAGTTTAGTATCTAAGTGTAGGGGATAGGCTTTATGCATAATTTGTGCGAAGCATTGGTGTGGTAAACTCTAACGAGCGTTATAGCGCCCCTCTTCTTCCAAGGTAGGAACTTCGTTGGGTGATAAATTAAGCTTTTTTGTACATGTCAATATGTACCGCATAATTGTGTGGTGAAAATCGCTTTTATAAGCAACAAAAATAGGTCTACCGCTGACAGCTTGGCATGCCGGCGTCGCGACTGTCATCTAAATCTGTGGCTATACAACTCGCCACACCTATATGGATAATCATACCTGGACCTTTTTCTCTTTAATTTGCCATCGCCATCCTTCATCCATCTGACGCAACGGATATCCACTAGCTGCAGTATGAACCCCAAGCATGAGTTTGTTGAGAAGGTTTAGATGAGAGAACTTACGCAGCTGTGGAAGATGGCAAGAGCTTGTGCATGTAAGGGGCAGCTGGGATTTGTCGGGTATAAGGTCTCAAAACTCCACGCAAGCAGGAAGGGGGTTTCATTGGTATTAGATTCTGTTGGGGGATTTGACTCCAAGCTCAGGACTGCATAATGGGTATCGGACCGATGCTGGGGGATTCCCGGACCGAACGCCATCGTGGCTGCTATGTCTTCCTCGCTAACTGCATGAACTTTATCCCCCGCCGTAACACCAGTCTTCGTAGTCAGTGTTTTTGGCGGCAGAAGATGTCGGCTTTTCACACAACTCCGGTTGTATGTAGATAGTGTAATGTAGAAGTACAGAAGCGATAAGGAAGACCAAGACCAAGAGCAAAAGCAAGTGCATTTGTGCACAATGAGCGATCACGTACATCTTGCGAAGGCTTTGTTGAAACAATTCGCCAGTCGAGTTCCCCTCCAGTTTCATTCCTTCTAACACAGCTTGGAGTGATAGTCAACTGGCTTTTGCTTCCGACGATAATGCCCAAGATTTCATACTACCTTCCGCAGCTTTCCTCTTGGTGTTCCGGCCAAATTGTTGCGGGAGATTTTGGCCAGCAATTGGCCAACTCTAGGTTCTATTATCCATCCAGGCTGTTGGGTGGGTGATATGGAGACTTCGACATTGCCTCACGCGCACGTCGTTAGAAGCGTTGCCATGCGACCGATGGCGGAGAGAATAGTGTAGATTAGGATTATTAGCGCGCGGGTGACGTTAGGTAAGGTTAATGCACTGGCGTATATTGACGTACCGTTGCGTACGCTCGCATTTACGTGATTAAATACCGACTCTTTAAGCCACATGAACAAACTCATTGTTCTATCTATTCTCTCTTATTAAATCCCTAAATGTAGAGATTCAGCTGGTGCAGTAGCTGGTATACGTAGCATAGCTTCTGACCGGAAGTTTACGTACTGGAATCCCCAAATGTTGATCGGTTGTCGACATCGTGACTAGTATTTGGCTGGGCTTTCGATAAGGGGGGAAACTTGAAGAGAATTTCCGGGCATACCTACATTAGCTTGAAAACAAGCAAATATCATAACTTGGCGGTTATTTGTGAATCAAGGGCGCGGCGTTGATTGTCTGAACGTCCAATGTATATGTTCTGACCTATCGCTAAATATTTTTGTAGGCCTATGGGTTGACCTATATGCTGAATAGCTTACTTGGCCGGCAGGTCAACCTACTCACCAACCGAGGACCCCAACCCATATGCCAAGTAGGAGGTTGGGGAGGGGCTGGAAACAGCGATGAAAACCTCACAGCCAATTTATCACAACCTTTAAGTTACCATCTCCATCTCCATCACGCACTGTGACCCTATCCGTATCACGTTGCGCAATTTAAAATGTCTACTTCCACTTCAAGTTCTGCCACGGCTGCATGACTGCGGGAATATCTCGCCTCTTGCAACCTGTACAGAAATTGCACTGGTAGCACGGTCTCGACCTGTATCTGTCGTAGTCGGAAGAAAAAGAACAAACACAACAGTTGGAGGTCAGAGAATAGGAAGGGTAACAAGGGGATGACATGTAGAAGAGTCAGAGAGCGAGGAAGAAGAAGCGGAGGATGAGGATGAGGATGAGGATGAGGATGAGGATGAGGATGAGGTGGTGGAGGAGGAGGAAGCGGAAGATTAGTCGGATGGTGTGAATGCTTGTACTCTAGGGTGTGTACTTGCCGGGCCCCTAGGGAGCAATGGGAACTTTTGTAATTGACCCACTGACCAACAGGTCAACTTGGTATACCAGTCGACCGCTTGCCCGATGGGTTGACCAGCACACCAAGTTGACCAGTTGGACAATGGATCGACCTATTGGCCAAGCGGTTGACCTGTTGGTATATCGGTCGACCTATTGGCCAAGCGGTTGACCTGCTGGTATATGGTTCGACCTATAGGCCTACGGAAATATTTGGCGTATGGGTCGGAACATATATAACGCGGCCAGAGTGGCAGAGGAAGTTGCAAGTGACACTGTATGGCTCATAGAATGGAGCTATATAGCCTTCGACTTTGCCTTTGGATCGATATATAAATCGAGTAGTAACTCAGCTGCTTTCAAAGAATTCGTTCTGATGTGTCGATTGGAGTGATAGATGTGTTAGTTTTCCTAATGCAACAAGTCGCCTATTGAGGGCTGAGAATGCAGCAGTGTAGTCTACATACAGCTTAGTGGTGAACGAAGACCTACCACTGTCAGTGAAGGCTATGCATTAAGGAATACTAAGATCATATGTATATATAAGCCCACCAACTGGTGGCTCGACCTGAGTGGGGCAACATGGGTTAGCGGAGGTGCCCAGTCCACCAGTTGGACAAGGACAAACCATTGGATTCAGAACTATAAAAAGTCGAGAACATCGACTATTCCCCCATAAGTAAAGCAACCCATTGCCCGATCGACTAGCTACACCCAAACTCGCTGTCACCATCTGTACACTTTACCGGTGACTAAATTCGAAAAAACCGTTTATCAGATCGGGAGAAATCTAGGTGAGCCCTTACTATGCTTCTAATCCTCATTTCATGGCCAACGGCCGAAACAATTAGCACCTGTACCACAACTTCACCGTGCACCTGACCCGGCTCGACTTAGACGGACGCGGCGTACCCATGCAGATCGTTATGGGGCCAGGCACAATAACAGTGCTCATCACACTTCTACTCTACGTACTCATCATGGTCATCGTGTTGTGGCGGCTATGACGAAGGCAAGCCGTAAATCGCTAAAGTAAAGTATACGTATTGCAGTCAGGGCATCCAGCCGCGGAGTTGTATGGAAGCGATGCCAAAGGAGGGGTGGTAGCAGTGCAAGAGGCACCAGGAACAACAACAAGGCCAGAGATATACTCTACCGAGGTTCCCGGCCGAGCAGCACACGCGCCGGAAGTGTCTGCACCACCTGACACCAGGGTGGCACAGGCTATATACTGTCGGCAGCGCCACCAGTCTACTTAGCGCCCGCAACGTCGCAGGATATTGATCAGGAGCTGCGATGGATCGACGAGGAGGAGACGCAGTTGCGATTAAGGCAGGAGATGACACGGTTGCAACTTGCAGAAGAGAGGCTAAGGATTAGCAAGGCGGATCTTTTGAAGACGAAAGAGGGTGGATAGAGTATTGGGATCTTGAGAGTTCTGAAGTGCACATTGGTGACGGCTGTTTACCCAGGGTACATAGGAGTGACTGGCATAGGGCTGTGGGAGCTTCAACAAGCAGGATGAGTCCGTGCAAGCGCGATGTAATAGTTTGTAAGGGAAAAGAGATTGCGTTGGAGGCATTATTTTTTCGGGTTTCGATAAAATCGCGGACCATGTCTGTGGTTGCTCCGTTCGATTGACTATATATGTTTCATCAGGTAGACGACCTGTGCCACTTCGCGAACTTAAGCATCCCGCTCACGAATTGGCGTCAGTTTGTGAAATAGAAGAGGTTTTTGTGAACTGATCAAAAATATCGTGAATTTTTTGCCAGTTTCCGAGTTGAGACTGTATTTGGGGGAGACAGCTTAAAGTTAAGATGGATGATTAAACCTCTCCACGGTGAGATAATAGCGCGGTACTTAGATTACAATCGTGACTGCTGTCCCCTGTACACTCTACTATTGATATGCTTCACCATCTACCATCTTTCATCTCAAGGATTTACCAAAATGAGTTGTGTGATCAAAGGGGACAAGCCACGGAATAGCGAGGCTAGAGCATATCATTCAACATGTGTATTGTGTTTGTTGGGGTTGAAAACTTTATGAAGCATGAAAGTTCGTCAGTTCGTCAGTTGGTTCTAATTCATGAATTGGTCAAAAATATCGCAAAATTTCCTCCCCAGTTCGCAAACTGGAGGGTTCGTTCATGGGACAGAACATATATCTTAAACTTCTGTCGATGGTACCCGATATTTGTGTCTAGTTCATTGCCCACTATAATAAAGAGCAAAGCTTGGAATATGTCTGGCGACTAGTCGATCTCTATTATAGATGATTTATTTCTTCGGGATATTCTGGATGGAGTAAGCTTAATATCTATAGTAATGCCTAGACTTTTGATACATGGAATCTCAAAGCCCTAGCAATATTGCGATGTCACTTATCATCACCCCGTTAGCTTGCTGGCATCGTGTGAGCTAACTGGCTAAATTTGCGAATTGGCCCGGTTATTCTGTTCTCGAACAGGCGCAGTTCCGCTGAGGGGAGCATCTTCCGAGCGCGCGTTAGGCGGGAGATCAATACGGTGGTAGATTCGGCAGCAAGAACGGAAACGGAGATATCTCTATTTGAAGAAAGTGCTTTTATAAAAAGCTCTCATGCCAACACCATCTCGAATTCATCCTCCATGCATATGTGCGTTTGCGCTAAATTGCGTTTGGGTTGAATACCCCAAACGGAGTTTCCGCCGAACGCGCTCTAAGTGCGGTTTATCGCCACCGTCTATTTGCGGCCACTTCAACTAGCATATCATTGCATAGTGAGGGGGAGCCGTGGTATTAATTGATTGGGAAATGCTTTTTCTGGGTCCAGATACGCGAGAAATCCAGAGTAATTGCGTGATTGGCTGGAACAGTACATATTGGATTATCAAGCGCGGTAACTAGCGGAAAAGTCGGTAGTGATCTCTATCAATTCAATAAACACGCTTGGGACCTTCACTGGACCTGGTTGGGTCACCACTGGGCAATAACGAGAATAGTAGCCATGTCCATGTGGAAATACCCTGACAGCTTTTGTGTGGGATCAAACGCCTTGGGCGTACTCTAGATACGAAGCTGTATACAAGATGGAAGGGGGAACAAAAGAGTAGTCGGGGACCGCAAGATTCGCTTTCGATCCCGTACCCAAACCCGGGTTTATAGCACCTGGACCTGGCGTTTACAGCGCCATACCTTGAGTACTGCATATTTCGAACCCGTTCCCGGTGTTTGTAAATGCCGACAATTCAAGTTCGAGGCTCAAATTAGTTCAGGCTTATGTGCTTTCCCAATCCACCACTGTCCTAATTCACCCTTGTGTCAGCCAAAGCGGGGTCCCGTACTCGCTCGCATCACGTCTGAAGCGCTTGGGCACATGGGTGAAAGTAAGGCTGTTCCTTGGTATCAACAGATGGTGATTGCGGGACTGGATTGCAATACTCTAGATCCCCCGTCGACTCTCACTCCACGGAGGCGCAATTTACTATCAAGCAAATACTATGACTGGCCGGATTGTTGGAAGCTTTTGGGGTTTGAACCTTCCAATGAACAAGAACTGGTACCTAAATTGCTAGCAGTTCATCACGCTATAAACGCCAAGTGCTCTAAACACCAAGGTTAGAAACTCTTTCATTATTTGCTCTTTGTCTATCACTACTCAATCTCCCACACTCTACAACCAACTAAGGTGGCGACGAGTAACGCTGTACGATTGAAAGCAAGTAAGTGAGCAGGCGATATACTCACTCCTGTGTCTGAGTACTCTAGCTCTGGCACTGGCAAGATCTTTGAATAAGCAAGAGCTGGTGGCTTAGCTTATGGCGCTGTAAACGCTAAGCAGGTTTGAACCCGACTGCACTTTTTTGCTCTACTCGCAGCATCAAGCAAATATTATTCATTTGATGAGTATGTTTGTGCAGAGTTGAAGAAGCGATGCCTTGGGCGGACTGAATTTCTGGTGTGAGAACAAAATGCAAACTTATAACTTGAAAGCAAAAGAAAAGAGTGGTTGGGCATCGCAGGTTTCGAATCCGCACCAGGCGTTTACAGCACTTGGACCCGGTGTTTACAGCACCATGAGCTAAGCGATCATGTCGCGTCATCCAATTATCTTATGGGAACCTGACGCACTAAACCTAAGCCTTGCTGGCACAAGAATGAATTAGGACATCAGTATTGGAACAACTACGAAAAGAGTGATCAGGATGGAGCACCGCAGGTTTCTATCCTGCACTCGGTTTACAATACCATGCCTTGGGCCACTGGAGGGTTTTAACCTGCATCCAGCATTTGCTGCACCCGATGTCTATAGCGGTTTGCTTTCGGACCGTAAGAAATGAACGTAAGATTGGTGAACGTAACTTTTGGAACCCTAACGTAACCTTTTGAAAACAGTTGAGAATGAAACCAGCTGTTAAAAAGTAGGTTGAGCGGTGTACTGGTTGTTCTCACATAGTAGCGAGTTAGAGGTATCGTGGCTATGTGAAGGCAAATGATACTGTATTGGCTACTGTGGCTTAGATTTCATAGGCAGCTCAGCTGACGAGGATTTTCCTATTGGACAACTGTTGTTGACAGCCTTCTGTTTACTATACACGAGGTTCGGGTGAAAGGGGTGGTGAATATGGCCATAATGGTGGTTCAAAGTTAAGCTGGGAATCTTCATTCTTACATACTTTTGTGTGAAAACTTACGCTCGGTTCAAAAACTTACGTTCACAAATCTTACGTTCACTTCTTACAGTCCGGAAGCATGCCGTGTTTATCGTACCTAGATTTACAACACCATGATTCGTCCGCCAGACCGAACGAACGGCTCTTGTTCATATTGCGGTAAATAGTCCTGGAATTCCAATTTTCGAATAGTTTAATGGCGGCCAAGACAATACCTGGGACGGGACTTGCAGTCAGCTATATTACGGTTTGGACAGCACAAGACATTTGATTCCACATGCGACGGCCGATTCTTGGATGTCAAATTTGATATCTATTCCCGCGATAGTCTTTGGTCTAGTGTAACATGGAATCACGTCACGGTTCTGCTGTTCCAATCTAGTTGTTACTAGTTTGTCCGTCCATCTCCCCTGGACTGTTGTTGTGGCATGAATCGGAGGGGCTAAAACTGCGCTGTTGGGCGGCTGCGGCGATTGTTTAGACACCTGCCCAAACCGTGAATTGTGGATAGCGCAGCTTCGAAAGGGAAAAATAATGAAAACTACAGGCTTCGAGCCCGTACCTGGTGTTTACAGCACCGTGAGCTAAACATCGGCTCTTTATACGATAATCTTATGGGACTCTAGCTCAGTAAACCTAGCTTGAAACGTCGGCAAGACAAAATGAAAATAGGTTTCTAACCTTCACTCGGTGTTTTCAACAACCTTGGGGTTCGAACCCGCACCCGGTATTTACAGCACCATGTTCTACAACCGCCTGGGCTAGACAACCAGCTCTTGTGCACATTGCAATTGTATATCCCTATCACGCCGGCGTCATTGCCCTGTTTCCTACTGCTACGCAAATATGAATACACTCCTTGCCCATCTGGAGAAGCATTACAAGGCATCACTGGTACTGATAGGTAATATGTATTTGCCACACTTCTACATCACCGGCCCGAATTTTTGCTGTAACGGGACATCTCCTTGCAGATCCGGCGGAGACTGTTTACTCGCTTGGTGTTAAGCTGCCGATGGGGAGAGCGATGGCTCTGAACTCTCGCCAACGACTATTTACCCGGGTTGGAGCAAGTGGAGAGCTCTTAATCAAAGACGCGAGCCCTCGTAATAGCATACTTTGGAAGGGACGGTCCGGGGATGGTGCAGGAGAAGTTGCAGGGCGAAGGTAGAAGAAGATTCTCGGGGTACGTGCACGTGGTCTAGCATGGAAGAGCAGCATGCACTGGCGGTGAGGAGATGGAACCTGCTGGATGGCAATGGTTCTTATTCTGAGGCCCTTTGCCGCAGCGGATAGGATATATAAGGGCCAGCCGATAACGCCTTGGTGGTAGGAACCAACGAGGGAGTTGTCGATATTCGAGCGTGTTGCGTCGCATTCACAGGTGATCACTAGCACTGCTGCATCTTGGGCCGGCCTTTCAACTGCCCACAAACACCACAAACAGCGACACCACGACGCAAAACGGCGGCAATAGCGAATGCAACACACACGACACCTCTGGCGCCCCAAGCTTCGAAAATTTCTCGCTGCCATCGCATCCCCGCCTTTTCGTCTCCTGCACCTTCCCGGCGCACGCAAGAATTGTGCCACCTACCCCGCCTGTTCTGCCGGCACAAACACCGCACACCAGCATGCTCGACCCCGACCCCAAATCCCCCCCCGACCGCATAGCGTCAGCCTTCGACGCCTCAGCTTCCTCCGGCGAATGCTGGGCCGACACCCTCGCCGCGCTCCCCCCGCCGCCCGACCTCGGCCCTCACACACGCTGGTGGCAACACCCCCGCGCGCGTCGCTCAGCCCCCCACCCCCCCGCCTTCCCGTGCTCTCCTCCCCGTTCCCGCCGTCGCTGCCGCAGAAAATACCGCCCCCGCATCCGCCTCACCGACGACACCCCCCTCGCCCTCAACCGCGCCCTCACAGCAATAAAATTCCTCTCCCTCGGCCACTACTCCGGCCCCTTTCCCACCACCAACGCGGAGTTCACACGCATCCAGGAGTTCCGGGATGCCGAGCTGCGCGGGCGATCGCCGCTCCGCAGACCGTACGAGTGGTTTGCGGGCAGCTGTTGGAAGTACGCTTGGCGCAATCAACCGATTGTGGGGGAGGGGGTGCGGGGGGCGATGAACCAGTTGCTGAGGTATTGGGGGTGGGATGGGGGTGAGGTGAGGTGGAACTGGGAGTTTGCGGGCGTGGTGGAGGCGCTGGTGCAAATGTCCGATGAGCAGGAGGAGAGTGATGGGGAAAGCGGGTACACGGGATCTAGCGAATCGCAGGGGGGGAATGAGGGTGGGTGTTGGGGTTGGTATGATGACGGGGACGACGATGAGGTATACACGCCATTCCCACCGCGGCTAAGGGAGGGGATTGGGGATGAAGAGACGTCCGAACTTACGATGGGTTCGGAAGAGGAGGAGGATGGGGAGCGGTACGTATATCTTCAGGACGGATCGAGAACTCCCGGCTTGAGGCCGGTACTGTCTAGTCCACCCGGGAACTGGGGGTTTGCGACGGTTGTGCAGATAGAAAGAGAGCATGATGGGTATAGGAGCGCGCTGGGTCGGGAGGTGGTTTATCATGACCGCAGGTACCAGAGTGAGCCAGGTTTGTTTAGGCTGCAGAGAGACCGGGGGAGGAATTGAGTGTTCGATGATTAGGTCGGATATGGAGCCAATATTGTGAACGGAATCTGGAGATAGCTAACATGCGAGGGGGTTACAGCTTGCACTACAATATTATGCTGTGATAGACGGTTAATCTCAAATTCTAAGCAGGAGTATCACTTATCTTTTCTATTCCTAGGGTCCTTAAAAATTAAAGCTGTTCCAAGCAGATAAACTATTAGTATCGTTGCTGTTATGAGCCTTCTATTTAAAAGTGAACTCCCATATCCAAACGCCCCGAAAACGTGGAATCCTAAAATAAAGGAAGAGCAATTGCCACGCAGGTTGATCGTCGTGACACTCCGGAGTAACCATCTATGATCAATGCCGCCCTATCTCTAACTATACGCAACAAACCCTCCAATGTATGCGAGAAATGCAGAACTTTTGCTTCCTCTCTTCAAGCCATGGGGAATGACAGGGAAATGGACCAATTAAAATTATAGCCAAAGCAAATACCATAACCTCTATTCTAGGGCTGACTACTACTAGCCACCGATTTTCTATAGCGGGAGCATCTTGGAATATCCATAAATTTCCCTCTTTGACGTGCGTGAGCGTATAGCTACTGGTGGAGGTGGTGGAGGTGGTGGCGGTGTTGTGTGCTAATGTGGAGTGGCTGGCAGTTACACATGAATTATCACTTAGAATAAGCTAGGAATAGAAGAATTCGTCTACTGTTCATATATGGAGTGAAGGCTCGGAATCGGTGGAGAAAGCCTGGCGATGATATCTGGTGATTAGTGGCCGAAGACGTAGTAAGGTCGTGAGCGACAACATGGGGTGGGCTCTAGTGTTGGGCACGAGCGTGCTCGAGCAGTACTCGTAGTCCTCAGATGTTTTAAACTAGATTAGCTCCGAGTACAGTACCGTTCTTCGTAGTTGGTACACTTTTGTGCGTAAAGTTTTTCCGATCTCGGAATAGTCAAGAGTTGACCAAATATGCAAAAAAAGAAAAAAATCACTCCTGACTACTGACGTACGAAGACCGGTACAGTATACTCGAGCGTGTGTTTATCATACTACGGGGTAGTTTTGCTGGTAGAGTGGTTGAAGTCAATGTTGACGGCGGCACAATATATGGAGAGTGTTTTGGGCACCTGAAGGTGGTGATGGTGTGGTGAATGCGATTTTGAATGAGACCGTACGGATTGTTCGAATTCATGATAGAATTAGAACTGTCCTCCCTATGTATAATCTGCAAGAATTGATTACATTTTCCGACAAAGCTCTCAACGACCAAAAAAGTCTCCGTTTTGTAGATATTCCAGTAGCTATCATCGATAATTCTCCGACTCAGCTAGTATCTCTTACACGTTGGATTTTCTCGGATTTGTTGCAGTTTTCAGTCCTGCAAGCTCATTAGTTCGGCTGAACCACCTCAAGCCGCTTGAAATCTAATGATCGGCATCCTAAAGAGGAAGTGCAACAAATCCGAGAAAAGCTGGCATATATCTGGAGGATAAGATCGCAGCACAAGTGCAAGCGCACATATTTATGCAACGTGCAGAACAGTGCTCTTGTCCAGCACAACGTCGAACCCCACCAAAGATAGGCGTGCAATTGGCCGCATGTCCCTAGACACGGTTCTAGTTCTCTTCGGCTGCAGCAGAGACCTGCGACAGCTGCCCGCATCTTCCAATGGTTCTCCGCACTTCTACGTCTGTGCTCTTTGTGTCACCGGTAATTAACTATTATGCCTGAGGTAATGTTATAACTACTTATTCTAGGTAACTTGGTTAAGCAAGAATTCAAAATTGATTCTTGAAGTTGTGATTATCGGTATTACACTTCCAGTTGTGCCAACTATCCTGCTATCAGTCTTGGGTGGTTACTTGGCTTTGGGTTTGAAAGTTAGCTTCTCACTGGTTATCTGGACACTTACAGTGTTCTAGCTTGTCAAAAGGCTGCTTCAGTTTCGGAATCACGAAGACTTTTGACGTATCTCGTAAGCGATGGTGACGTATCAACTCGAGCTCTAACTCCGGAGGTAGCTGAAGAGGAAATTGATAGAGTGCTCGCCGGTGTCTACACGGGCCTGGAGGCTTCTGAAGTAGTTCGGCCTGTTGATGTCTGATTGACAGACCCCAAAAATACTTACGTACTAGCTTCTAAGGACATAGCTTGGGATGGAGCATCAGTCGCGCTCGACGAAACCTTCATAGTCGCTTGCTGGAGTGGGTGAAGTTTTTATTAGCGGATTTTGAGGCGTTTATAATCGTGAGTTTTTAAGATCTCTTCCTTCTTTGTTTCTGCTTGTACCCAATTAGGTACCCATGAACCTAATTACTATAAATGTATGACAAGGTGGAGAGAGCTCTAATTATCATTGCTCCGAGTTCACATGAACGGATCTATCTGCCTGCTATGGAATTTAATCTGATCGTATCTAATCTAATCATGATAGAATATCGTCAAATCCTAATGCCGTAATCATTCTCTATCTCCCATCACCTTTTCTCCGAGCAGCGCGCTCTACTCGTCGGACATAACCTACGGCTGGGACCCTCGTCTTTCTCCTGTGAACAATTAACCCACACTGTGCGAACGAATACATGTTGCCTTGGGGAGATATCTCTAAGCACCGGTTAATATCGCTGAGTTTCCCAATATTTGCAACCATTCGTGGTGGTGTTGTGACGATGACCTGAAAGGAAGTCGCCGATTCTGAGATCGCCGAATTGACTCACAGGCTACGGACTCACAGTCGTAGACTCATCTATAAGTTTTCACTTGCTACTATCACCAGCAAGCTCTCCATGAGAGCTCAAAGTTAAAGTCAACTCATCAAATTCCCACAGTTGTAAGTTAACTAACCGATGAATAGAGTGTCAGTAACTGTTGCACCTCCTAATCGACTGCCTCCAGATCAACCGCCACCAAGTACTCCTCCAATTTCACTCGATTATAGCCTCCAATTACAGCTCTAAGTTTACACAATCACAGCCTCCAACTGCATCTTTCAGTTCAGTTGATGCTGAACTGTAGGTCCATCTCCATACTTGCTCAATTACACCCTTCAAGTTTGCATGATCATTCTCTCCAAGTGCATCTCCTAACTCACTCAACCACTGCCACCAAGTTCATTCGATCTCAGCCTGCAAGTCCATCTCTGAGTTCACTCAATCCCAGATGCCAAGTGAATATCCAAACTAGCTCAATCACAACCTCCAAGTTTGTACGATCATGCCCTTTAAGTGCATTTCCAAACTCACTTAATCATGACCTCCAAGTATGCATGACCATTGATTTCATGTGCACCTCCAAACTTGATCGATCATGGCCTTCACTATTGCATCGCTAAGTTAACTCAATCGCCATCTTCAGACACACCACGAACTGTTCTCATGCACTGGCTGCAGCCAGTCCAGATTTACTGTGTGTAGATGGATAGCTATATCAATATATAGATATATAGATATACAGATGGGAATACAAACTGAATAAATGAATTTTAAAACTTGTTGAACCATCAGTAGTAACTATGAATTCCAGGCACACCAGCAACATTCCAAAAGAGGAGATTGTATTTCACAGACTGCTCTACAGTGATTTAAGATACTCCCAGGCTTGTTGTCCACCGGGAAAAATGACCTTACGCGACGCGTAACTCATAGATAAGCTGTTTTTGGGACGGTAACTCATAGCATATTTGACGCGTGGCACTATGAGGCCCTATGGACCTACGCATCGACTAGATTACTATGATATGGATGAGATTTTGTGCGCTGAATACTACTCATCGCGCTGCATACAACAAACTTGAAAGCAAGCTGCCAGATGCACTTCATTGCACGCTCCCATTTACGCTCTGAAGTATACTCCTGATTGCACTCGATTGAACACTCCCAGCCTGCTTGACTGTACGCTCCTAATTGCTCTCGATGGCACACTCCCAGCCTGCTTGACTTACGCTCTCAAGCAAGCTCTCAAGACGCTCCCGAGTTCAGTCCGAGTACGCTCCCAGGTACAGTCCGAGTACGTTCTCAAGTACACTCCCAGGCATGCTCTCCAGGACGCTCCCAATTGCACTCGATGACCCACTCCCAGCCTGCTTGACTGTACGCTCCCAAGTAAGCTCTCAAGACGCTCTCAATCACATTCCAAGCACGCTCTCAAGTACACTCCTAATTGCACTCGATGACACACTCCCAGCCTGCTTGACTATACGCTCCCAAGTAAGCTCTCAAGATGCTCCCAAGTACACTCCGAGTATGCTCCCAAGTACACTCCGAGTACGCTCCCAAGTACACCTCCTAGTACGTTCTCAAGCACACTCCCGGGCATGCTCTCCTGGACGCTCCCAATTGCACTCGATGGCACACTCTCAGCCTGCGTGACTGCACCCTCCCAAGTAAGCTCTCAAGACGCTCTCAATCACACTCCCGAGCACGCTCTCAAGTACAATCCCAATTGCACTCAATGGCACATTCCCAGCCTGCTTGACTTTACACTCCCAAGTAAGCTCTCAAGACGCTGTCAATCACACTCCCGAGCACGCTCTCAAGTACAATCCCAATTGCACTCGATGACCCACTCCCAGCCTGCTTGACTGTACGCTCCCAAGTAAGCTCTCAAGACTCTGTCAATCACACTCCCGAGCACGCTCTCAAGTACACTCCCAATTGCACTCGATAACACACTCCCAGCCTGCTTGACTGTACGCTCCCAAGTAAGCTCTCAAGACACTCCCAAGGACACCTCCGAGTACGCACCCAAGTACACCTCCGAGTCGCTCTCAAGTACACTCTCAAGAGGGAAGACACTCCCAATCTCACTTGACTATATGCTCCCATGTATGCTCCAGTTTCCCGTCGATTTTGGGCGTATGTGTGCACATTCAGTCCGGGGCTGATGGTCATGATGGTGATGGTGATGGTGATGGTGATGGTGATGGTGATGGTGATGGTACCGAAAGCACTTAGTCAAGTAGGTTGGTTGGCTACGTCAACATCAATGTCAAAACTTTAACAGACTTAAAGCCTTCTATTGGCCAAAGCTTCCAGAAACTCAGAGTTTTCCATCGGCCAAAAGCTTCCCGTGGAAAACTCTACTCCTCCTGAATATGCTCCTGCATGCTCGATCTAGAGACTTGTTGAGTTGCAGCCGCAAGGCGCCGGGAGGTATGTGGCGGGTGGCGGGTGGCGGGTGGCGGCCGGCCGAAATCTTGATGTCAGTCGATATCATAGTCTGAACCTTATCTTTAGCGCAGCCACCGGGACGAGATCTCATGATGCCTCACGGCCATGGTGTTGACAATTGCAGCCTTCGATTCTGCAGGAAAGGTAGATAATTGGATCTTGGGGAGAGCAGATCTCCGACTCAGATTTTCCAGCAGAGTCTGCTGCCCGCTTCCCATCGATTGTGGGCGTATGTGTGCACATTTGGTCTGGGGATGATGGCGATGGTGATGGCGATGATCAACATTGTAAATGGATTCAGGTACCAAGTTTACCACAGATAATTTTTAACGACTACACATAAGCAACATAACAGAAACATATCAATCTTTCAACAAAGTCGATTACATTCAATATATGCTCAGGCATAATGACCAGTATACTTGTATTAACCATATAATGGGGACACTGTTGCATTTTGCCCTGCAAGGCTTATATGAGATTGACTTTGCAAAAGATTTCAACCTACTATCCTCTACTGATAAACAGCAAAATACATGTAAAGCCTATCTTTTACGCCTCCAGCTTTGTCAGCCAGAGCTATTTTTCCACTCCATATTACAACAGGTATATTATTTGAGAGATCCACATCTCCAGAGTGTACAGAAGTATTATGTTAACCTCGCAAAGAAATATATCAGTCAATTTCAATATTCCCAGCTTTGGACAACTGTTCTATTCACAGAGTCCACTGTATGGATATTTAGCACAATATTTGTACAGTTTGTTTTCTTGCTCCACAGAGCATAGCAAGAGGGAGAAGTGTTACTATATAATCTGAAAGGAAGTTGCTGATACTGAAATTGCCACATTGATCCACAGGCTACAGACTTACAGTCAGTGACTGATCCACAAGTTTTCACTTACCATCACCATTGGTATTTGCAATTGTAAGTTCCCATGGATTCCCATTGAGTTCCAAGCCTTCATGTATATAAAGACAGAGCTTCTCTCTGAGATAGTAAAAAATAGACTTCGTCCGCTTTACATTTCGTAACAGGTGTGAGCTTGGACTTGCGAGTAATCTTTCATGAAGTGCCTTAATTGTCGCAACCGAAAGTCTGAGATGAGAGAATTCTAGATCCCTTCACTAAAATCCATTTTCAATGTGAACAGAGACACATGACATTTATGCCTGTGGGGCCGTACATTTAACAGCAATTCCTACGACAGCATCTTTCCAATAGAGACCGTATGATTTACGTGATACCAGAAAATCCATTTAGATTCTAAAAGTTTAACAAGATAGCTCTGTGCTCTATTTATATAAGTAGATCTACAGTCGGTCGCAGTGAGTAGGAAGTGAGAATCCTTGACGTTTGGATATACAAGGGGGCTATATAGCCAAGTCTCCAACACAAATAGCAAAGCCTTACCCAGAAGACAGAAGATCATTGCCCGCCTATATTAACCTTAGCTGATACTACTGATACTAGATCATCCTCCTAACTAGACGCTATGGGCGGCTGTTATCTCACTTCTAGGTTTGAGCAGGAGCCGCAAACAGAACGGATAGGGGTAGCTACCTACTTGGTATATATACTTAAGAGAATGGTACTAACAACTCTTTGCATAGTGCTAACTACAGCTTCGAGTCGGAAACACTAGAAAATGTAGTTTCCAGATTCTCCTTCGCTTCGCCATGTGGCGGAAGAAACGCCTAAATAACCGAGACTACTGTCTTCTTTTTCTTTTCCCGCAAGACCTCTACGGCCCGCACTCAACCTGGCTATCCGCAGGCTTGCTTGCTTAGAGTATAAAACCTCGGATAGTTTGCAAAGGATGCAGTTATAGCCCAAGTCTACCACGGCTGAAAACCGACCTTCTTAGAAATTATATCTTGGGTGTTCTTAAAGAAACATCAGGTGCGCCAGCGATTAGCGGTATTCGTTCCGAAGCGCTCAACTTGGATGTTGCGCCTGCAGCACCTAGCAAGGGACCCCAAGACTCGGATCCGGCTCCACTTCGATCATGCCACTCTTTGTGATTTGAGATGCATGAGACGGTTACATTCAATATAACGTTTATGAACCGTTTCAGTAGTTTCTGGCAGCTGCTCTTGCTTTAGGTTCCATCCCTTTCTCTGCATGAGAGCTAGCTAGCCCCTTTTGTTCGTTAGTAATACCAACTGGTCACTCAGACAGTAGTAACTTTCAAGCCCGGAGACAGCGTCAAGTATGCCATCCCGTATTCGGATGCGGGGGGCAGTTGTTTAAACAGACTTCGAGATTGTTATGCACATACAGCGTGCCCCAGCTCTCCAGCCTGCAATTTGGTGCCTCCAACAGCCGGGAGGAAAAATCTGACGCACAATCTAGAGGGTCTGGCCCGCCTGGTCCAGCTGCTCAGTCTACTCAGTCGAACTCGATAATCACAACCGTCGGTATCTTATTGTGTAGCAGCGGTGGACTGAAGATGTAGCAAGGGCAATTGGAATTAGTCTGTCGCCACCTACCTACAATATGGCGGGGTCGAGATGAAGGCCTTGGAGGTTAGGTACCAAGTGTTACCTACTTAGGTAGCTATCTCGGCGAGCTTCAGAAGTCCGGGGCATCAAGCTCAGAGTTGTTGATATCATGATACCTATTCTAGAACAAACTCTGCATACAGTCCGAGAATGCTCGGACGCGAAGCTCCCGATTGCCACTGATCCTAGGGTAAAATATTACCGCCAACTAAGTCTACTGGAGTCCTTACACGTACACTGTACCAACTAGTTGCGGGTTCGCTATATCACCCCAGGTGTGCACGTGTGGTTCGGTATGTAGGCTGACAGGACGTTCGCTAACAGACATGTAGGGAGACATTATCGATACAACCTGAGCGAATCAGTTTTTAGAGAGGCCCAGTAATCACTTTAAACTAATTTCTCATTGAACCGTTGAACTACTATACGAACTCTTCCTATAGTCTATATACTCTTGCTATACACATTGGACGCTAAAACCAGCCGTTTTTGGTTTGATATGGCGGAGGGCCCGGTATTCGCTACAAGGAATCCGTTATAGCAAGGGCTAACTGTAATGTCTATGGTTTGTCGTCCCAAATAAAAGCTCTACGTACCCGAGTATACAGAGTACCAGGTTGTCTATAAATGATCCAAAACACACTCGCCAGGTTGGGGTAAACTGCCGTGGAGAAAACAGCTTCCATTTCTAGTTGGCTTGGTCATTTTTATGCAGGCGCTTGTGCCAGCCTGTATTTCATCTATGGCCATATGCACATTATGAAAATTATCTGGACAACAGTACAAACCCATGAACAGTGCATGTGTTGGCCATATGTATGGAACGCTTCATTCTGTTATTTGTATTGCCCAATAGAATAAATACATAAATACACGCCGTCCCTCTTCTCCGTAGGTTTCATCGGGCATCACAATGGTTCAATTCCTTTTATTTTCATCGCTCCTAGGCCTTCTCCTCTCTGGCGTCACCGATGGTGCAGCTACGTATAGTACAGCAGCGAAAAGTTGCAAGAATCCAATTGTTCGAAGAGAATGGTATAGGCACCAATTGGCCCATTGCCTTCCACCGAGGCTAACAAGGACATATATAGGCGCAAGCTCACAACTGCTGAAAAGAGCGATTACATCACCGCCGTCAAATGTCTTCAACGCCTCCCCCCAAAAATGACGGACAAATTACCAGGCTCCAGCTCTCGCTTTGAAGACTTTCAAGGCACTCACATTCTTTCAACAGATCACATCCACTTTGTGGGCCATTTCCAGCCATGGCATCGCTACATGGTGGCCACCTACGAGAGCGAGCTCAGAAGCCGCTGCGGATACAAGGGAGCGCAGCCATACTGGAATTGGTCCGAAGATGTTATTACCGATACTTCTATCTTCTCAAGCCCAGTCTTCGACCCAGTTACTGGTTTTGGTGGGAACGGGCCTTTTGTTAAAAACCCCAATACCACGACTATCTCGGTTCCTGGGAGGACGGGAGGCGGCTGTGTTAAAGATGGGCCATTCAAAGATTTGGTGCTCAACCTTGGGCCTCTGAAGAATATCGCAAAGAATCCGCATTGTCTGACCAGGGATTTCAGCCCGCTAGTTACCAACCGTGAGTTGACGGCAGCGAAGGTGGGATATCAGCCCGCTTGTTACCGTTCGTGTATTGACGCTAGCAAGGTCCACTTTGCCCTTGAAAAGCCGAATTTCGCACAGTTTGATATTGTGGTGCAAGGCGGTATTACCTTCGAAACTATCACTTATCATGGGGGTGGACACTTGGGTATGTAGCTATTCCTCGTATTTCCTTGTTCCTAAGCGGTCAGTAAAATTGCCGCTAGGGTGACCTAATCTACAGACCTTTAAAGGCCTGGCAGCAAACCAGGCCTCTTAGGAACACTGCGCTTAACACTGCACTTTGTCACCCCTACTAACTCGTGACCAGGCGTTGGAGGGGAGTTGGGAGTTATTGGCGACACCTACGCGTCCCCCGGCGATCCGGTGTTCTATTTGCATCACGCTCAGTTGGATCACCTTTGGTGGAAGTGGCAGAATATGAATCTAGAGAAGAGGTTGAAAGATATTGCCGGCCCTGATACCCAGTTTGCGTATCCTTTTGATTTCCATGGTCCGCTTCCGTATAAGAACGTCACTTTAGACTTTAAACTGGAAATGCAAGGGTTGGTTGAAGATGTTACAATAGGAGATGTTATGGATATCCGAGGACCCGTGTTGTGTTACACCTATCAATAAGCTTGAGTGGGTGCGTGTATGTAATAATATAGGGATGCTCTTGTTCGTGTGCTGGCTGAATTGAGGATTCGAGGACACATGGACAGGTGTACAGTCGCGTCCGATAAGACTTGGCACGGTCGATTCTTTTTGCTCTCCCCATCCCAAGCATGACACAAACCCAGAGCTAACTACAATAAACATGATGATATGTAAAGGGATATGCTGCAAATTT